>Ga0068853_100002499_pt1 | contig 13793 bp, 12 predicted proteins | sample KBSCornC32_FD_65655 | JGI IMG/M metagenome (GOLD analysis project Ga0068853, IMG submission 65655) | Corn rhizosphere microbial communities from Kellogg Biological Station, Michigan, USA - KBS Corn C3-2 | ecosystem: Host-associated > Plants > Roots > Rhizosphere > Soil ... | reverse complement strand
CTTGCACGGCGCCTGCGACAAGCATCGCGCTGGTGACAGTCAGAATGAATTTCAGAGATATATGCATTCGAGACTCCGCTTCTTGAAGGGGCCTTCGACTGCGAGCGAAGCCTACTGGGGGAATTTTGCGAGCGTCAATCGTGCGGAGCGTCAATGAATCCAAAATAAAACGGAGAAACATTTCACTCCTAAACAAGAGTTTCAGATGTTCCCGCTCATTCAAAACAATTGCGGCGCCCGAAGGCGCCGCAACCAGTTGATATCGAGATGCAATCTTATTGTATTGCGGCACCCTTGGGCAGCACCTGCTTGATCGGCGCATGGCCTTTGCCGTGCTTGATGTCGCCGTAGCTGACCAATCTCTTGAGCGGCGCGGTCGATGTGTGGTCGTTCAGCACAATCGCCTTGAGGCCTGTCGACGGGCAGTTGGTGTTCTTGCAATAGATATAAGCACCCGCGTCGGACGTGACTGCGACCAAGCCGTTTGCGTTGACGCCCCAGGCCTGGGTGAACGAGGCGGCATTTGGATCGTCGATCTCGGCGACGTTGCCGGTCTTCAGGTTGTACGTGAAGCTGTGCACGATACCGTTGCTGTCGCCCCATTGGCCGGCGGACAGGTGTTTGTTGTTGAGGCCTTCGAACACCGTGTACTGCTGCGTGTCCGAGGGATAGGTGAACGTGCTGGTCGTTCCATCTTTGGCGACGACGGTGCCGATCTGAAGTCCGGTGTTGGGATCGACATAGAAGCCGACGACGGTGCTGTCTTTGTTGACGGCGCGCTCGCCTGTGTAGGGCGAGTCGAACGGCGTCGTGACATCGCTTTGCCATTTGTAGCGGGCGCCGAGCTGGCCGTGGATCACGCCGTCATCGGTGCAATAGTCACCCGCAAACGTGTCTCTGTTGATGCCCATGACGATGCCGAACACCGGCACTTCGTTCTTCGTGATCTGCTCCGAGCGGCCGGTATTGACGTTGTATTGCCACTCGATGAACTCGCAATGCGTCGCGGTGATGTTTGAGAAGCCGGTGATCAGGCGGCCCGTGCCGTTGATCCCGCGCGCTTGCGTGTCGGGGCCGCCGGGAAAGTCATACGACGTGTAGTTGCCGTCCAGCGTGCCATAGAAACCGTGGGTCAGGCCGTCGTCGTTCGACACATAGCTGCCGGTAATGGTGTTGTTGTCATCCGCTATGCCAAACACCGACGTTGAGCTGGCGTTGGGAAACGGGATGATCGGTATAAGCTGAGCCTTATTCGCTTGGGCCGCGCTCGTAACAAGCAATGCGGTGGAAATGCCCAGAGCAACCCTCAGAGTCATGCGCATGTTATTCTCCCGATTTCTGAAAAGTTTTCGGCAGCGCCCAAGCGTGGGAACTGCTGTACACGCAACGCACACGGGAGATGTTCGGCCACTCTCCCGCGAGATTTTTTTATAGATGGTCATAAACTTGAAGAAAGTTCCGGTGGTTTCATCAGAAACGCGTGACATTGTTCCACGATGACGCCTGCGTCGCGAAAAGCACTCTCTCTAGGTCACAAAAAAACTGCGGCGCCCGGAGGCGCCGCAGCGGTTGATGCAAGATTGAACGAATTCAGCTTATGGGATGTTGACCGGATGCTTCGGCGGATGGCCACTAACCGGATGAGCCTTCGCCGCAGTCGCGCCCGTCGGGCACTGGTTCGCTGGCAGCGGACAGTAGATGAAGGGGAACGATCCGCTGTCGGTGTCGCCGACGATCAGGCCTGCGTTGTTAATGCCCCACGCTTCCTGAGCGCCCGACCCGTTGTTGGGATCGATTGCCGTGAAGCTCGCAGTTTTGGAGTCATACAGGAACGCGTGCCGATTGGCCGAAGAGTCTGTGTAAAGCCCGGCCACTTGTCCCGAATCGTTGATGCCTTCCGCCGTCGTCACGCCAACGGAGTTCGGCGCGTCGAATGAGGTCAGCGTTTTGCCCTTCAGCACAAAGCCATGTTGGATGCCGCTTGAATCGATATACCCGCCCGCGACGGTACCTCTGTTGTTAATCTGGCGCGGATTGGTCGATGTTACGCCCTCAAGGCCCGGCAGGACGAAAGCCCTCTTGTACCCTTTGGGCTTTCCTTCGTAGCCCAGCCGGGTGACCCCGTCGGTGTCGAGGTAATCGCCGACAAATTTGTCTTTGTCATTACCCCCGTGCGCGACGCCATCCATGACGTTTCCGTCAGGGTTCTTGATAAGTTTAATCTTGCCCGTCGGAGACCGGTAGAATTCTTCGCCGAAGGTGAAACCGCTTTGCAGGGCAAGGCCGGTGATGCTTCCGTCATTGTGAATGCCACGCGCTTCCGCCTGACTTCCGTCGGTCAAGTCGAAGGTTGTGTAGTTGCTGCCGTCTGGCGGGCCGTAAAACCCGTGCAGGATTCCGTCGGCGTCCGTGTAGCCGCCGGCGACGATGTTGTTGTCGTTGATACCGAATGGAAGCACAGTCACCGCTCCGTCCGGAAACGCTATCGGTACATACGTTGCTTGTTGTCCTGCTTGTGCTGTACTCGCGAGTAACGCCGCGCCCACGATGGCGCTCGCGCCGATCAAGAAATTCCGCATGATGACTCCCTCACCGTTGAATGGACGACAACTATACGCCGGGACATGCGGAGGAGGTCAATTCGCAGCGCTAACGGTTTGAGGCACTTCGAAATTTTTCCGCGCATATGCTGCAAGTGCGTACACTTGAAAGCGGCTTCTCCAGTTCCCACTTAAGAGATGTCGCGGAGCCGTTCCCCCCAATGGCGCGCGACGCGCGGAGAACCCTCCTTCCGCGAACCGACCCGGCGCCGTATTTCGGCGTCGGGCGGGCCGCGCCTTCCCGAGTTGGCGCACCCAAGGAAAGTCGCCGGAGCGTTCCCCCACGCTCCGGCGATTTCTTTTGCTGCTATGCAGCAGCCTTACGCGTGGCGACGACCTGATCGGCGAGTTTGCCGCTCAGTTCGGCCAGATGATCGAAGGCCATCTCGAACGTGCCCACACCCTGCGTCAGCGATCTGAGATCGATGATCAGGTCGGAGAGTTCGGAGAGCGGCATCTGCGCTTCGACCGTGTCCCAGCCTTTCCAGCCGTCACGCGCGTCGAAGCCCATCAGCTGTCCGCGCCGTCCGCTGACGATCTGATTGACCCTCGCGGTGGCGTCGCTTGGCACATGGATGCGCACATGCATGATGGATTCGAGCAGCACCGGCGCGCAGTTGGGCATGCCTTCCTGCATCGCGATGCGCGCCGCCGTCTGGAACGCGGCATCGGACGAATCTACCGCGTGGTAGGAGCCGTCGGTTAGTGCGACGGAGACATCCACCACCGGGAATCCCAGCGGTCCGCATTTCAGATATTCGATGACACCTTTCTCCACCGACGGAATCCATTGCCGTGGAACGACGCCGCCTTTGACCTGATCGATAAAGGTGAAGCCGCTGCCGCGTGGCATCGCCTTGATGTCGATGATCACGTCGCCAAACTGGCCGTGTCCGCCGGATTGCCGCTTGTGACGGCCGTGCTGGGTGACGCCTTTCTTGATCGTCTCCTTGTACGGCACGCGCGGGCGATGGGTGTTGAGCTTCAAGCCGTATTTACTTTGCAGCTTCTCGACCGCGACCTTCAGATGGATTTCGCCCTGACCCTCCAGCGCCATCTCCTGCAGTTCGGCGTTCTGGTCGAAATGCAGCGACGGATCTTCCTCGCGCAACTTGCCGATCGCGGCCGTCAGCTTCACCTCATCCTTGCGATCAGCCGCCTCAATGGCGAGGCGATAGACCGGGATCAGATGCTCGATCTTCTGTTGCGCAGGCGCTTTCTTGCCGAGCGATAGTGTGCTGCCTGTCGCAACGCCTTCGAGACGCGCGAGTGCGACGGTGTCGCCAGCTTGTGCATCGCTGAGCTTCGTCTGGGCATCGCCTTTCAACGCGAGAATGCCGCCGACACGCGCGTCGCCACCGTCATGGGTGTGCAGCACCGCGCCGTCTTTGAGCGAACCCGACATCACCCGCGCAAGCGACAGCTTGCCGCCGTGGCTGGAGTGGTAGGTCTTCAGCACTTGCACCAGCGTGTCGCCAGACGAGAGTCCGAGTCGCGCCGCTGCCGCACTCACGCCGGGCACTTCGTGGCGCAGCGCTTTCAGCAAACGCTCGACGCCGAGATCGCTTTCGCCGGAGCCGAGCAGGGCAGGGACGATCAGGCCCTCCGCGAGCTCGCGCGAAAGATCGGCGCAGACTTCGTCGCGTGGCGGATCGACATCGGAGAGTAGCTCCTCCATCAGATGCTCGTCATAATCGGCGAGCTTCTCCAGCATCGCGAAGCGCTCGGCTTTCTCGGTGTCCTTGTCCGTAATGTCGACAAGCTCGGCGGCCGCGCCCTTGCGATAGATCCACGCGCGCTCCAGCGCGAGATCGACGAAGCCGGTCACCGCGCTGCCGTCCACGAGCGGAATCTGGCGCACGAGCAACGGCGTGTCGCTGATCTCACGCAACATTTCGAGCAGATCGCGAACCTGGCCGCTGGCTTTGTCGATCTTGTTGATAAACAGAAGATGGGGAATTTTCAGATCGTCGAGCCGCTTCAGATACGGCTTGAGCATCTGCATCTTCGCCGCTTCCGGTTCGCACACGACGACGGCCGCGTCGATGCCGGGAAGAACGTTCAGCGTGTCTTGCAGAAATTCGATGGAGCCGGGACAGTCGAGGAAGGTGAAGCTCTCATCCAGATATTTGGTCGTCGCGCAATTGACCTCGACGCTCATCTGCCGGTCACGCGCTTCGGGGCTTGAATCGCCGACCGTGTTCTTTTGTGCGACGGCGCCCTTGCGCTGGATCGCACCGGTGGCAAAGAGAATGCTTTCCAGCAACGTCGTCTTGCCGCTGCCGTAAGGTCCTACCAGGGCCACAGTGCGTGGCCCTCTTCCTCCATTGGACATGATCGCCTCCATCACCCTGATACGCAGGGCGTCGAGGCGCGGCGGGCGTCTTTTTCCCAAGGCATTGGGCGGCGTCACGCGCCCCGCTTAGGCCATGATGCTCGCGCCGTTGGGCGGCGCTTGGCAAGGCAAATGTTATTTTGCGTTAGCGAAAGCTTGGGACGGAACTGCTAGCGTATCAGTGTTTCGGCGCGCAGCCGGGCTTGGCGATTTCGACGCGGCGGTTCTTGGCGCGGCCGGCGTCGTCGTCGTTGCTCGCGACCGGCACGGTCTTGCCGTAGCCCTTAAAACTCAGGCGATCCGCGGCGATGCCGTGTGCCGTGAGCCACGCCATCACGGATTTGGCACGCGACTCGGAGAGTTTCTGATTGTAGGCGTCGTTGCCGACATTGTCGGTGTGGCCCTGAACTTCGATCTTCAGCGTCGCGTCCTTCTTGAGCAGATCGGCCACGCGCTGCAGCACCGGATCGGAGTCGGGCTTAATCGTCGATTTGTTGAAATCGAACAGCACGCCATAGAGCGCGACGTGACAATCCTTGCCGAGCTGCTTGGCGAGATCGCTCTGCGCGCCGGCATCGCCCACCTGAATCGAATAATTGCCGCCGCCATTGTGCAGATAGGCCCAGATGTTGCGGCCGTTCTTCGAATAATGCGCGGTGAGCGTCGCATCGGTCTGACTGGCGCCCGCAGATTCCTGAATGATCGTCCAGCCCGCCTTCACCAGCGCGTTGTGATATTGCGAAACGAAGAGAACGGTCGAAAGACCCGGCGGCTCGATATAGTCCTTGACGATGTAGCCGTTGCTCACGACCTGCGGCTCCTCGGAGCCCGGCAACTCGACCGTCATCGGTCCGGTTTCGCGGCTGCCGGAGCCATACGGCGAACCGGGTAGCGAGGGCAGATACGGGAAATCGCCTTTTTCGACCGAAATCTTTTCCGGCGTTGCGGCAGGCGGCGGCACGATGAGCGTCTGCGGCGGGCCGCCAGCCTCGACGACGTCCATGCGCAGGTCATCGCGGCCGAAGATCTTGAGATAGCCCCAGACGTCCTTGCCATCCTTCTCGCGGCGAACCATGACCGAGAACGGATTGCTGTCGTACTCGACGCTGACGTTCCATCCTTGGCTGACGAAGATCTGTTTCACCTTCGCGTTCCAGATCTGCTTGCCGGGCATGTCATCGGCCACGCCCGTCACGGTCATGTTCACGTGCCAGTGGCGGCCGCGCTTCTCGACGACCGCGTCGCTGCCGGGATTGTAGAACTCGGCGACGCCGTAATCTTCCTGGATGATGCTGCTCTGGCCATCGGACGGGAAAACATCCTTCGGCAAAGTCATGTAGGAGGGCAGTGCCTTCTGCGGAGCTTTCGCCGCGGTCGCGCCGAACGCGGCGCACAAGGACAGAACAACCAACGCCATGCGTTTCATGAAAGCACCCCAGCAAGGATTATCAGGGCGATGCTCTTACCCGCGAAAGCGCGAACGCGCCAGTCAGGCGGTGGCGTGAAAGACAGCAACGTCCGGTGTGCGGCGGCCAAGGTTCTCAACCAACTCTTCGAGCACCTTAACCAACGCAGGCCGATCCTGACGGCGCACGGCGTCTTCGACCTTATCATTCAGGAATGCGGATCTCACCATGTAGCCGAGCGGTGAGCTGATGGTGAAGACCACCGGCACGCGCGCATTGACCCAAGCGGCGATCAGGCCGGGTAGCTCCGCATTGTAGAGCCCGGCGCGCTGTAGAAGCATGATCTCCACGCCGCTGTCGGGCCGATAGCCCGGAGGTGTGTTTTTGGTTTTTGGAATGATCACAATGCCAGAGCGGTCGGGTCGCCAGCTGTCGCTAAGCTCCGCCATCCCCCGCCAGGCGCAATTGAACTCGCGGCAGACCTTGAATCGAGTCTCGTAAATTTCGCAGCAACCGTCGTTGCGCAGATTCGGACAGCGCACGCCTCCGAGCTTTCTTAAGCCCGGCGTGTTGATGTGCAGATCGGTGCAACACACCGTGCATCCGCCGCATTCGCGTCCTGGAACGAGTTCCATCGTCGCCTCCCGCGCACAGTGAGCAGGCGTGGAGGATCGACGTGCAATGCACGTTCAGATGAGGGCGGACACGTTTGTGTGAAGCCGCGCTGGCTTGATAGCTCAGCGCAGATTTCCACAGAACCGCTGGATGCGGCGGCAGGCTTCTTCGATCTTCGCGTTCGACGTTGCGTATGACACGCGGAAGAACGGCGACAGGCCGAATGCAGCGCCATGTACTGCGGCGACGCCTTCGGATTCGAGAAGTTCGGTGACGAATGACTCGTCGTTCGTGATCGTCTTGCCTTCCGGCGTTGTCTTCCCGATCAGCTTTGCGATCGACGGATAGACGTAGAACGCGCCTTCCGGCTTCGGGCATTCGATGCCGTTGCACTGGTTGAGCATCGACACGACGAGATCGCGGCGCTCCTCGAACACCTTCTGGAATTTCGGGATGAAATCCTGCGGGCCGTTCAGCGCCTCGACGCTCGCCCATTGCGAGATCGAGGAGGCATTCGAGGCCGATTGCGATTGCAGCTTCGACAGGGCCTTGATCAGCGGCTCCGGCCCACCGCAATAGCCGATGCGCCAGCCGGTCATCGCATAGGCCTTCGAGACGCCATTCATCGTCAAGGTGCGGTCGTAGAGCTTCGGCTCGACCTGCGCGATGGTGTGATATTTGAACCCGCCATAGACGAGATGCTCATACATATCGTCGGTCAGCACCCACACCTGTGGATGCTTGAGCAGTACGTCGGCCAGTGCCCGCAGTTCATCGCGCGTGTAACAAGCACCGGTCGGATTGCACGGCTGGTTCAATACCAGCCACTTCGTCTTCGGCGTAATCGCGGCCGCGAGCGCATCGGCGCGCAGTTTGAACCCATCAGCGAGTTTCGTCTCCGGCAACACCGGCTTTCCGCCCGCGAGCAGAACGATGTCCGGATAGCTCACCCAGAATGGCGCGGGGATGATCACCTCGTCGCCCGCATTCAGCGTCGCCATCATCGCGTTGTAGATGATCGCCTTGCCGCCGGGCGCGACGAAGGTCTGCGCGACGGTGTAGTCGAGACCGTTCTCGCGCTTGAACTTGGCGGAGATCGCCTTGCGCAGCTCGGGAATGCCTTCGACCGCGGTGTATTTCGTCTCGCCGCGTTTGATCGCCGCGATGGCTGCTTCCTTGATGTTGTCCGGCGTGTCGAAATCGGGTTCGCCGACGCCGAGGCTGATGACGTCGCGTCCGGCGGCGACGAGATCGCGCGCTTTCTGGGTCGCAGCGATGGTGGGCGAGGGCTGGATGCGGTTCAGTGCGTCGGAGAGAAAGCCCTTGGGCAGTGCGTTCGACATGTGCGTTGCGGGCTCCCGCCGCTGATTCCTGGCGATTAAGGCCATGACCTATCAACGGGGGACCAAGGGAACAAGCGGAAATCCTATGGTTTGCTGATTTTCAACCCTGCTGCGGCTATTGTGCAGACCTGCCGAACGAGTCCCGTCCATGCGCTATCTGGCTCTGGCCTTCGTTGCCCTGACGTTGCTGTCCTGCTCGCGCGCCGCGCCGCCGGTGGGCAAGTGGGAAGGCACGTATGAATCCGACGACACGATGATCGCGGCGCGTCTCGAGATCGGCGCGGATGGATTGGTCAAAGTCAGCGCCCCCGACCTTCTCAACGTCGGCGCAACCCCATCGGACCAGCGCGGCGGGATGCGTGAACAACTCGCAGGCGATCTCGCGGGAGGTTGGGATGAGGTCGTGCCGCGGAAATTAGATTTCGACGGCGAGACTTTTCGCAAGCCCGGGGGCATCGCACCGCAAATGATCTGGAAGGCGAGCCGGAAGCAGATGTTGCTGGTCGTCTATATCGGCACACAGCCGTCGATCCGCATTCCTTTGCGCGAAGTCGGCGATTTCAGCGATAATCCCTGGCAGCAGTAATTCACTGCCTTGTCAGAATTTAGAATTGGAGCGAATCCCATGCGGGATCTTGTGACGATGCCTGCTGATGCCTCGCCACGCGCGATCGTCGGCTTCTTTCACGGCGGCGGCTTCGTCAACGGCAAGCCCAAGAAATTCAAAGATATGGCCGACGTGCTTGCAGAGCTTGGTGTCGGCAGCATCAGCTTTTCCTATCGCGTGCAGTCCAGGGACGGTACGACCGCGCGCGATGCGATCGACGATGCGAGAGGCGCTGCGCACAAACTGAAATCCGCATACCCAAACGTGCCGATCCTGTTTAGCGGCTCTTCGGCTGGCGGGCTGCTCGCTATTCAGGCGGGGCTCGAGGTTCCGGCCAATGGTGTCGTGCTGTTCAATCCGGTTCTCGATCTTTCCGGAGAAAAGCTTCGGAAGAAAGGAGTGACGACCGGAGGCGAGGAAACGCTTTCACCGATACACATGACGCTCAACAAACTTCCTCCGACGCTCATCTTCCACGGGACGGAAGACAATCTGACGCCGATCGCGGACAGCGCGCTGCTTGTCGAACGACAGCGCGCTCTGGGATTAAAAGCAGAACTCGTTCGCTATGAGGGTGCCGGTCACGGATTGATGAACAAGATTCCGCTCGATCAACTGGCGAGCCGAATGATGGCATTCATCGGCGAAATCGGCTGACTACCATTTGTGAAACGCGAAGAACGCGGCGAGCGCTAGGAAGCCGAATGCGACGGCATGATTCCAGCGCAGCGCCTCGCCCAGATAGGTCACCGAGAAGATTGCAAACACGGCAAGCGTAATGACTTCCTGCATCGTCTTCAGTTGCGCCGCCGAGTAATAGCGATAGCCGATGTGGTTGGCAGGCACGGCGAGGCAATACTCAAAGAGGGCAATACCCCAGCCCACGAGCACCAATATCCACACCGGTGTGTTCGGATAGCGAAGCTGCCCATACCACGCGAAAGTCATGAAAACATTGGAGCCGCAGAGCAGCAGGATCGGCGCGATTGCGGCCCAATTCATGATAAAACCTCACGTGAAAGTGTCTATTTGCGGCAGCCTGCCACCAAGTGACCGCGTGGACCAAGGGCACGCCGGCTGATAAATTCAGCACGGAATTACGAGGACATCGCCATGCTGGCGAAAACGCTTACCGCAGCTGTCTGTGGCGCCATCGGACTCTTTGCATTCACGAATGCCGAAGCGGCCGTGACTGTGCTTGGCGCTGGGCCGGCGCAAGAGTGTTTTCAGGCCGCAGAGTACGGCGGCGAGGCCTATGCCGGCATCAACACCTGTACCGCCGCTTTGGGCATGATCCTGTCGCCGCGCGATCGCGCCGCAACATACGTCAATCGCGGCGTCCTTCGGTTGTCGCTTCATCAGGATGATCGCGCACTTGCCGATATCGATTCCGGAATCGCGATGGCGCCGGATCTCGCCGATGCGTTCGTCGATCGCGGTGCCGTGTCGATTGCGCTCGGCCGTTATCAGCAAGCGCTTGAAGATCTGAACCGGGGAATCGAACTTGGTCCGCATCGCCCGCAGGTCGCGTATTACGATCGCGCAATCGTGTTCGAGCAGCAGGGCGATATTCGCTCGGCGTACAACGATTACAAGAAGGCGTTAGACATCCAACCCGATTTCGAACCTGCTGCGAAAGAGCTGAAGCGTTTCCGCGTCGTGCAAAAAGCGGGTGGCATCTGAGCGCGGCAAAAAGTTTTGCGATTTTCGTCGCGATGACAGCGCGACAGCCGCGAGCGGCGACACACCGTTACAATTTCTGCCGTCTCGCAGACTTCCATCGTTAAGAGGTGGGTTTCACATTAGACCCCGGTCGTACCTCCTCGGCGTTCCCCAATGATGGGTGCGGCTTCAGGGCGGTCGGGCTCGCTTCGGTGCCCCCACATCGAATCAACGGTCCGGCCGCCCAAACCCTTCCAATCCGGTCAGAGATTTAAGTTGTCGCAGCGCACACATGCGCGATAGTTGCGGGGTTGTCTTCCGCATTTCGGCCTCTATGTAAGGGTATTCGCCACTCTTGCCCGAATTTCAGCGAGTTGTTCCCATGAAATCGCTATTGCGTTCCTCGGTATTTGCCCTTTCCGGACTGGCGGTTGCGTCCTGTTCGACCGATCCGCCTGAGGCCTTAAAGCCCACGGAAATGCCTTCTGCATTCACCGCTCCGATGACACCCAGTACCCAGGTCTGGCCGACTGCCGATTGGTGGACCGGGTTTGGAAGCTCGGAACTGACCGATCTCGAAGTCACGGCGCAGAAAGAAAACAACGATCTCGCCGCGGCCGCCGCACGCGTGGTTCAGGCGCGTGGCAACACCGGCATCGCGGCCTCGGCATTGTTTCCGTCAGTAGATCTGAGCGGCAGCGCACAGCGCGCCGGCGGAAAGGCGACAACGGTTACGACTGGCAGCGGCGGTAGTCACGCAGGCGGTGGCGGTCCGACCGTGACCACGGGCAGCAGAGGTTTCGCTGCCAACACTTTCGGCGCATCGCTCAACGCCAGCTATGAACTCGATTTCTGGGGCCTCGCACAGGACAATCTCCGCGCCGCGCAGAACAACGCGCGCTCCGCTCTCTACGCGCAACGCGTCGAAGCGCTAACGGTCACGTCCGATGTCGCCAACACCTATCTCGACGTGCTCGCGCTGCGCGACCGCATCCAGATCGCCAAGAACAACGTCGAAGCGGCGAAGCGCATTCTCGCCATCACACAGGCTAAAGTGACGAACGGAGTTTCGTCGAACCTCGATCTCGCGCAGCAGAGCGCGATTCTTGCCGGCGTGCAGGCCTCTATCCCAGCGCTCGAAGAACAAGAACGCGAAGCGCGTTACGCACTCGCGGTTCTGATCGGCCGTGCGCCGGAAGGCTTCGATGTGAAGGCCTCGACGATCTCCGGCGTCTCGGCGCCGGTTGTGCAGCCCGACATGCCGGCGTCGCTGCTCGTGCGCCGTCCCGATATCGCAGCCGCCGAAGCCAACCTGCTCTCCGCGCACGCCAGCGTCGATGCGGCGCGCGCCGCGTTCCTGCCCGCAATCGGGCTCACGGGCTCGGGCGGCTTCTCCAATCCGCAGATCGGCTCGCTGTTCAACCCTGAAAGCCTCGCCTGGAGCATCGGCGCGTCGTTGCTGCAGACGATCTTTGACGGCGGCGCGAAGACCTCGCAGCTCGACGTCAACAAGGGCCGCGAGATGGAACTGGTCGCCGATTACCGCGGCACCGTGTTCAACGCGCTCTCCGACACCGAAAGCGCGCTCGGTCAGGTGACAAGCCTTGCGCAGCAGGAGCAGTTCACGACCGAGCAGGTGAAGAACGCCGCCGAAGCGTTCCGTATCTCCGAGTTGCAGTATCGCGAGGGCGTCGCCGATCTGCTCGCGGTGCTGCAGACGCAGCAGACGCTGTTCACGGCGCAGGACACATTGGTGCAGGTGAAGCTCGCCCGTCTCCAGGCCGATGTCAGCCTCTACCGCGCACTCGGCGGCGGCTGGACCATCGACCAGGACAAGGACCAGCCGACCCGCAACGACTTCAACCCACTGCCGGTGCCGTTGTAAGCAAATCAAAACTCACCATGGCCGGGCTTGACCCGGCCACCCAGCAGGCGCGTGTCTACGCGCCGCACATCAAGAGTCCTTTTCGCTCGCTGACGCTCGCTAGCTGGGTGGCCGCCTCAAGGGCGGCCATGGTGAATTTGGTTACGTGTGTCCCAACACTCTGTGTGGCGTGTAGGGCGCTGACAGCGCCTTGATCTCATCTTCGCCAAGTTCGAGCGATGCGGCGGCAATTGCATCGTCGAGATGCTGCATTTTCGAGGCGCCAATGATCGGTGCGGTCACGCCCTTGCGCGACAGCAGCCAGGCGAGCGCGACCTGTGCATTCGGCACGCCGCGCTTTTCGGCGATGTCGCTGACGGCATCGACAACGGCGAAATCGCTGTCCTGATAATACATGTTGTGCGCGATATCGTCGGTCTTGGCGCGCGCCGTCTCGCCCATGTCCTGACGGCGGCGGTTGCCTGCGAGGAATCCGCGCGCCAGTGGGCTCCACGGAATGACGGCGATGCCCTGATCGCGGCACAGCGGCAGCATCTCGCGCTCCTCCTCGCGATAAATGAGATTGTAGTGGTTCTGCATCGACACGAACCGCGTCTTGCCCATCTTCTCCGCGGTCGAAAGATATTTCGCGAACTGCCACGCATACATGGAAGAGGCGCCGATGTAGCGCGCCTTGCCGGCCTTCACGACATCGTGCAGCGCCTCTATGGTCTCCTCGATCGGCGTCGCCGGATCGAAACGGTGAATCTGGTAAAGATCGACATAGTCGGTGCCCAGCCGCTTCAGGCTGTTGTCGATGCCGTGCATGATGTGTTTTCGCGACAGCCCGCCCTGCAGCGGCGACGCGCCCATCGGGAAGAAGACCTTGGTGGCGAGCACGTAGGTCTCACGGCTTCCCGCGAATTCCTTCAGCGCCCGGCCCGTGACCTCTTCGCTGACACCCATAGAGTAAACGTCGGCGGTGTCGAAGAAATTTATCCCGCCTTCCACGGCGCGGCGGAAGAAGGGTTTGCTTTCCTCCTCGCCCAGAATCCACCCGCGCCATTTGGACGAGCCATAGGTCATGCAGCCAAGACAGAGGCGGCTGACTTTCAATCCGGTATTGCCGAGTGAAACTTTGTCCATGGCGAGTTCCCTGTTGCGCTGAAGATAGTTTACGGCGCGACCTTCGTTGTGCACAGCACCATTGCGCAGGGTTTCCGTTGTGGCCGTTAAGCTCACCGCTTAATCTTTACGGAATGATTCGCTGTGCGGCGGGGGCGCTTCACGGCAGAGATCGGGCGAGGGGAGGCAACATGCCTGCACGCAGACTTCGCGGCCGTATCCGCGGCACAAAACCA
>Ga0068853_100002496_pt1 | contig 13797 bp, 18 predicted proteins | sample KBSCornC32_FD_65655 | JGI IMG/M metagenome (GOLD analysis project Ga0068853, IMG submission 65655) | Corn rhizosphere microbial communities from Kellogg Biological Station, Michigan, USA - KBS Corn C3-2 | ecosystem: Host-associated > Plants > Roots > Rhizosphere > Soil ... | reverse complement strand
AGATGAATTTACCCTCTTACGGGCAATTGCTAAAGCGCTTTAAGAGAGCTATTACCCGACGTGCAAATGGTCTTTGCTGATGTGTAGTTGGTGGCCTTTTACGATGTCGACGGCTTTGCCGGGTTCGGCTACTTTGCTAGCTACTACTAGGCGTTCTAGGGTGTGGCGGTCAAAGTCACGGATTTGCTGAGCTCGGAGCCAGGAGGCCATGACTTCTTTGGCAACGTTGTGCGGTAGTAGCACGAACCACTCTCGTTTGAGTTGTGGTGTAAGTGAGTCATCAAGCAGGGCATCCAGACTGCCGTTCACTTCGCGCATATGGCGAATTATGCCCAGTAAGCGTTGCTTGTCGGCCTGGCTCCACGTGGGCAACACTGTGTGGCGAATGCGGTTACGTAGATAATCGGTGTTGGCGTTTGTGCTGTCCTCGCGCCAAGTCAGGCCGTGCCGCTCCGCATAATCACGTAGCTCACTCTTCGGAATTTCAAGCAGTGGTCGGATAATACCTTCGCCACTGGTGAGTGAGGTCAAACCTTTACGTCCCGTACCCCGAAGCAAGTTGATGACGGCGGTCTCCAACATATCATCCTGATGGTGCGCCGTGACAATCGCCTGCGCCCCAGCTGCCGCCTGCGCCTTCTTTAGGAATGCATACCGAGCCTTACGGGCAGTTGCCTCGCTGGCTCCGGCTCCGAGATTTCCAACATGATACACAAATGGCAGCCGATACCGTTTAGCCAGCTGCTGCACGAACAGCCGATCGTCCCGGGAATCTGGGCGCATCCCATGATCAAAGTGCGCCACCGTCAACTTCACCCCTGGATGCATACGCAGCAGATCCAGCAAAACCACACTATCCACTCCCCCGCTGACGGCCACCACATAGCTCCCACCTGGCATTTCTAGCTTCATTACCTATATTTTAACCGATTAGGGCGAAATATATGCAGAACCCGAGGAGAGCCTCCTAAAAAATAATGCCTCCCCGGCGAGAAGCTATATAATTGTAGCAATGAAAGGCAATTCTGACTTACAGAAACGTATTGAAAAGCTGGAGGCCCGCAATCAACGGGTTGAGGCCGACAAGGCTTGGGAGACCAGCTGGACGCGCCGTCTGGCAATCATGTTTCTGACCTACTGGGTCGTTGTTTCATATCTGCACTTCGTGGTTCATATTGATCCTTGGATAAACGCCCTAGTTCCGGTCATCGGCTTTTTCCTGTCCGGGCTTACGATATCGCTGCTAAAAAGAGAGTGGCTGGCTAACCGCATCCGGACCCGGAAATGAAGCACCTTTACTTCGTTCGCCATGGTTTGAGCGTTCTCAACCAACAAGGTCTTTGGTCCGGTTCAACTGATACGCCGCTTACTGACGAGGGTAAGGCACAGGCGAGAGCTGCCGGCAAAAGGGCGAAGCAGTTATCCATCGATATTATTGTGGCCTCACCCCTGAAACGAGCCCACGATACTGCCAAGATTATTGCCAGCGAAATCGCCTATCCTCATTCCGAAATCGTGCTACATGACCTGTTGACCGAGCGGCATTTCGGCGTACTCGAGGGTACCCCTTACGACCCGAGTCTGGCCCAGGATAATGTTGAAGATATCGAGACGCTCGAAGCCTTACGAGCCCGGGTTGAACAACTCTGGGAACACCTCCAAACTCTGGACCACGATACCGTCTTGGTTGTCAGCCACGGCTCCACTGGGCGCATGCTCCGGACGATCATCCATCCGGAAACACCATTCTGGTCTGATGACCCAGACTTGCGCGAGAAACTCAAATTCCCTAACGCCGAGATTGTGAAGCTGGTATGACCAAACCTGATATACACCGCCTACTTGAGTTTCAAAAGCTACTACTGAAGTTTAGTCAGATTGAACGTTTAACCCACCGTCAGAATTTACAGAATATATTCATACAAGAAACTGACTCCGAGCATAGCTATAACTTAGCGCTCACTGCTTGGTATTTGGCAGCATACTTTCCTAAACTCGACCTTAACCTCGTCATTCGTTTAGCATTAGTACATGACTTAGTGGAAGTGCACGCCGGCGACACATACATATACGCAGATGCAAAAACACTTGCAACCAAACATGAACGTGAAGCAAAAGCGCTCCTAAAACTTAAGGACGATTGGGCAGATTTTTCAGATATGGCTGACCACATCGAGGCTTACGAAAACCGTAAAAGTGAAGAGGCCAAGTTCGTGTATGCGCTAGATAAAATCATGCCTATTATGTTGATCTATCTCCATGAGGGCTATACCTGGAAACAGTTGAACATTACTACCTTAATGCTAGAAAAAGCAAAGAGACAAAAAATTGCCCTCTCTCCCGAAATAATTCCTTACTTTGATGAGCTGTACGATTTACTGGTCAGCCGCCCCGAACTTTTTAATTAAACTGTTATACTTGAGCTAGAAACTCAATAAAACAAATATGGAATTTAAAGATATCTTGCTGTTCTTGGTCGGCATTGTAGTCGGCGGGATGAATGCCATCGCTGGTGGGGGGATGTTGGTTGGGTTTCCGGCTATGTTGCTGTACGGCATGACGGCGCTGACGGCGAATGCGACCGGAAATGTGATGATTTTACCCGGCCAGGTGGCTTCGGCCATCGGATATCGCAAATATCTGCGCAAAACACCCAAGAAATATGCCTGGCTGTTGGTGCCCTGGATAATTGGAGCCATTGTAGGTGCAATTTTGCTGCGGCATACTCCAAATGAAAAGTTCGCCCAATTTGTCCCTGAGCTAATTCTGTTCGCCGTGCTACTGTTCGCCTTCCAACCATTCCTGCACAACTACTTGCACAAGCATATCAAGACCCGGAGTAAGCGCATCAAGCCACTGGTTATCATCGGTTTCTGTTTGCTGCCAGTCGCCGTGTACGGTGGCTATTTTGGTGCCGGTGTCGGATTCCTGATGCTCGCGTTCCTGGGATTCACCAAAATTCACGATGCGCACCAGATGAACGCCATGAAGAACGTGGCCGCCACATTCGCCTGCCTGGCCTGTGTGATAATCTTGGCGCCTGGGTCATTTATAAATTGGCACGTAGGTGCTGTTATGGCTGCTGGCAGCACTCTAGGGGGTTATGGCGGAGCCCATATCGCCCAACGTATTTCGTCGCATGCTATTCGGGTCGTAGTCATAGTCATTGGCATCATCACTGTCGCTTACCTCGGCTTCCGCACCTACTAAACCCTAGCCAACAGAGGCAAAACCTGCTACAATCTCCCCTGTTCTTTACGATGTCCAGCCCATCTTTTTGTGGCAGGGTAGCTCAGTTGGTCAGAGCACAGGACTCATAAGCCTGGGGTCGCGAGTTCAAGTCTCGCCCCTGCTACCAAAATATGCGCTGGACTCCCGAAGAACTCCTTAATTTACATTCGCTATGGCACGTAACATCGAAGAGATACGCAAAATCGCAGCTGCTACTCGGGCTGACTTTGAGGCGGCCGCCATAACTGACTCTGAGCTGTTGGAACTTGCAAATCGCTATGTCCCGCAAGATATTGCCATATGGGAAGAGGTACTGGCGGCGGGCCGGCCGAAATTTCCAGCTTTCAGCTGTGATTTCACCACCATCGTACTCCGTCACCGTATTGGCTATGGCGATGTCACCAAGGGTAGCTACGAAAGCTTTGTGCACACCTTCTTGCACATTGGCCAGACAGCAATCGCAGATCGAACCATCGTAGACATTGCCTCAGACATGTACGGTGGTCCCCCAATCTACATTGGTGAACTAACTCACCCCTGGTCCGAAGCCCAAGACTGGCTCATAGAAGAAAATGAGTAGCCGCTCGCGGAACCTATACTAATAAAGAAACCCCGCTAAAATATTAATCACATGTAAAGGAGCCCTGATGCCAATCTGGAAAACTATTAGCAGCAAGGTCCTACTTAAACATCCTCGCTTAACTGTGATTGAAGATACCGTAGAGCTTCCAGATGGTACGCAAGTTCCGTATTTAAAATATGGGGCCCTGACTGATTCTGTAACAATCATCTGCGTTATGGGCGATAAGGTGCTCTTACAGCAAGAGTATTCGTATCCACCCAATCAGGTTCTGTACCAATTCCCTGGTGGCAAAGTCGACAAAAATGAGCTACCTGAAGATGCGGCCATGCGTGAGCTTGTCGAAGAGTCTGGCGTCGAGTCGGCTAGCTGGCAAGAGCTCGGATGGTATTTTCCAAATAATCGCCGGTCTGACGCTAAAATGTTCGTCTATCTTGCAGATAAAATACAGACGACTTCTCGAGTGGGAGGTGACCATGAAGAAGACATTATCTCCACCTGGTTTAGTGTTTCAGAAGTTGAGACGATGATCAGTAACGGTACGATCCGTAATTTTACACTTCTTGCTGCATGGTCACTCTACCGCAGTCAAAAATCGTAGTTGAAGCTACGAATATAGACTGCGTTTGCTATACTGAGCGTCATGCACAACATACATCTTTGGCACTGGCTCATGGACTTTTTGGGAGTTAACAATACGTATGATTCGTTCTCGACACATATGTATAACTTCTGGTCCGGATTTGGCGGTAACATTAGCGTATTGGCATTACTTGGAGCCATCCTAGGCATCTATCGCCACAACCTCAACCGACTCGAACGGATGAACCCCCTAAACTTCGTCCACAAAAAAGAAGAACCCAAAGAGTAACCAGATTCTGCAATGGGGGATGAGCTGTCACGAATTTGCGTGCAGTTCAGGATGATAGCCGAGCACAGGTTAGCACCCGGAATGCCAAATCTGTGGCAGCTACCGGCGAGCGAAGTGTTTTAGAGTGCGGAGGATTAGGCTAGCTTTAGTGGTAATGTCCTTGACGCGGTCGACCCGTTCGTTGATGGCATCGTGGACTTTATTAATCTTCGATTTGATGACCAGCACGGCGGAAAGCAGGGCGATAATCAGAATCAGGTTGATGCCCATGAACACCAAGCCGACGATGTAAAATGCAGTTTGTAATCCTGTCACGGTAGGCTCCTTATGCAGTAATTAAGTTAGGAAGTAGCACGACGACGAGCGGCGGTTTCGGCTTGGGCTTGGGCGGCGGCAGATTTAGCCCGGTCAGCGGTTTTGTCGACAGTATCTTTCGCTTTTTCCGCAGCTTTATCAATCATGTCTTTGGATCTGTCGAGCGTGTGTGACAGTTTGTCGGCGGCTTTATCGCGGGTGGTGGCCAGTTGAGTGCGGGCCTTCTGCCGGGCCGTCATGGCTCGATCACGCAATTCGCGGCGCGTTTCCTCGCCACTCCGGGGCGCCATCAGCATACCGGCACCAACGCCGATTGCCATTCCAAAAATTGCTCCTAGCGCCACAAAGGCGCTTCGATCGGCACGATCATATGTAGGCATTGTCGAATCCTCCTGTTATCTAACAGTGTTTACTATATGTCCGCTCCGTTTTATACGCAGTAAGATAATCCACTTCTTAGTCACGGGGGCGTCGGCGTAAGGTCCCGACTCGGAGCAATCGCCCAATGACCGCCAGTAGCACAATGAACATTACGAATATCCAAGCCGCTCGAAATGTTCCATATTTCAGATCAGAACCAACGGACAACGCATGAATGAAAACGAAGAGCATGACAAAATAGCTGAGGTAGTGCAGCCAACGCCAAGTGCGCTTTTTGGAGTCGATCCAGCCGAGTGAACTTAATACAATTACCGCGACGCCATACATAGACAGAATGCCCAAGCTGACAGCCAAGCTCCCCAACCCAATGCCCAACAATTTTGTGCCATTGGTGTAATGAGACAAGAATGGCACCAATACCTGCGGAATTGAAAAGGATACGAAATGATCGAAAAGCAGGAAGAGTACGTGGATGGCGATAGCAGCACAGAGCGCCAAGGCGAGAGTTTTGTGAACCACCCAAGCACGTACCGGTTCCATGAAGCGATACGTCCAACCGGTTACCTGCCCTATGCCAGAAATCATCAACAAAATCAGCAATGCGGCGGCGGCAAACCCAGCACCGCGAATAATGTACCATGCCCAAGACGTCCCAACCCGATGGACGACTAATTGTGATGTTGAGCTGGCTATGAGCGTCGCTGCACTCGTGGTCAAGTAATGTTCCCTTCAGTTAGAATCTGAACGTCTGTACCCTTTTTATATTGCACTAGATAGGTATCGATTGTATGTGATTTCAGCCATTCGACTGCGGCGCTGCTGCCAACAATGACAGCACACTTAGCAAAGACATCAGCTTCAACAGCTGCGGTAGTGGCTATAGTTGCGGTAAGCACATCGGTGTCAGCCGGGCGTCCGGTTCGTGGGTCAATAATATGATGCCAGCTGGGGCCGCGACGTTTGGTTACGCCCGAGGTCGCGATGGCCAAACGCCCACCTTTGCCCTGCACCGTACCAACGGCGTGTTGTTGATCTACTCCTTGAATTCCGATAGTCCACGGTTCGCCGGTAACATCGTTACCACTGCACAAGATATCGCCACCAAGTGATAGCCAATAATTATCTACGCCTTGTGCATGCAGCCAGTCGGTCAGCTGATCAAGCAAATATCCCTTGCCAATGCCACCAAAATCAATCGCGGCAGACGTAGGCAATTGCACCCACGTTGAACCAACCCTTAACTCACTAAACGGTACTAAACGACGATCGGTAAAATCGGTCTGCACCAATCCAGCTTGAGGATCCGGCCATGAGCCTTTGTAGCCGGCCCGCTGCAAGCTTGGCAACACAAATGGGTTATATAGTCCGCCCGTACGTTCAGCCAAATCTTTAGCGACGGTAACCAACGCAATAAACTCCGAACTCACAGGCGTCTGTTGGCCAGCTTGTTCGTTTACATACGTCAGCTCACTGTCAGGCTGAAAACGGCTGAAGGTCGCTTCAAACCGGCCAATCTGTTGCCATAGGCTGATGAACATGGGTTCGGCGTTGAATGCATCGTCCACCACAAGCGTGAGCAAGCAGTCGGATCCAAGCGCCTGCCGTTGTTGCTGCAAACGCTTCATCTACGACACCGAACTCATCGGCTGCTGGTAGTAGGTCTGCTGTGTTTGAGTAGTCGTTGTTGGTGTGGGCGTAGTGCTTGTGGTGCTATCATCTGTAGTCACACTCGACGAATTATTCGCTGTGGCGTTCGGCATGGTGTTCATGGTCTGGGCACTGACCTGCTTAGAGATCGTACGGTCAAGATCAAGCGCCATAATACCGCCGACTCCTACCACTAGCAAAAGTGTCGCAAACACATAAGTCAGTCGTTGCGCCGACCAGTGAGAACCCAGCGAAAGCTTAGAACTTTGATTGAAGGATTCCGTAATAATACGATCGTTGCGCACCCCATTCCGCAGCAATATTTTCTCCATGGAATTCATAAAACCGCTCGGCCCACAAATGAAGTACGAGACACCGCCGAACTGGCCAGCTGTTATCTGCTGCAAACGACGCTCTGTGATACTTTCAGGTAGTATCACCGCGCCTGGAATCTGTGCCTTGCCTCGTTCACCAGTAAAGAAAACAATATGAAAGTTTGGTATTTGTGACTGTAGCTGCAGTAACTCATCTTTGAACAGTACGTCACCACTCCGACCCGTCCGATACAGTAACGTAATTGTGCAAGGTAGCTTCTGGTCACGCACCTGGCGCAGCAAACTTATGAAAGGCGTGATCCCAATACCGGCCGCCATAAATACCACATTTCGATCGTATAACGGGTCGAGAGTGAAGTCACCGAACGGCCCTTGTACATACATAATCTCGCCCGATTGTATTTCGTCCAGTGCTCGGGTAAACTTGCCCTCGACCCGTACAGCAATTTGCAGCTCCGGTTGTGATGGACTACTGACAATGGAGAAGCAGCGCACTGGTGAGCGACGTCCAAACCGCTCAAAGCCAACCGTTACATACTGACCAGCCTTGTACGTAAAACAGTCGTCGGCTGTTAGCGGGCGCAGCGATAACAGACGCGCACCGTCGCCTACATCCTGAACATGTTCAACTTCGAACTGACTCATGTCACTAGCTTAAGAAATTCAGCTTAGAAATACCTTAGATGGCCCTACTTCTGAAATTTTGGAGCACAAACAAATATAAACCCTTTCGCGGGCAGGCCTTACCTAGCTAGTACGAGATGTACTGGCGCCAAAAATCGGCGGGCAATTGTTTTGGTTTGCGCATGCTGATAATGGTGAGCAAGTTTTTCATGTCGCCAGTCCTCCTTCATACGCTCATTATTGCGTGTCATGCTGGTAAATAGCTGTAATTTTCCGCACCGCTAGTTTGTGATAATCCTCGCACTAGTAGATGAGGAATTCTCGCCAAAAGTCGTGCGTTCCGCGCGAGCGCGTGAACTGGTGCTTGACTGAATCTTGTTCAGGTCGTTTCATAAATAACCTCCCTCTTATGCCGCCTAGTATGGCAGCCGCAGCTGGATGTCACTATGAGATAAATTACAGAGAGGTTATAAGCAAAATCCCGGGTCGTCACCCGGGATTTTGGCTAGTGCACCTTAATGTGATGCGCTTTGTGCTTCCCTAGCTTGGTTGGTGTCTTTGGGAACTGGTCCCGGAGAATTGCAACTTGCTGGGGAGGCAAAATGTCCTGTATGAGCATCTATAATTTCCTTAATAGTGCATCAATACTCAGAATGTCTTGGTTCGTTGTGGTTACGAACTCAAACGCTAATCCGCTTTTAGTTTTCATAACTTCCTTTGTTTATTTTGTGATGTTTGTTAGTGGCCATAACACTACGTATTATAGCTTATGCTTGCCCATTTGTCAATATACTTATGGTTGAGCTTTTGACTACGAAGCAGTGGCTTTTCCGTATCTCACGGGCTATCATAAAACAATGTTGCATGACATCGCTCAAGCCGCTTGGTTCTTTTTACCGGCGGCCCTTGCCAACGCCTCGCCCATCGGCATGGCTGCTCTGCCAGTAGTAAAACACTGGAATGCACCGGTAGACTTTCATAAACGATTCCGTGGCAAGCCGATCTTAGGCCCCCACAAAACCTGGCGCGGCATTCTCACTGGTATGGTGGTGGCAACCATCGTACTGTGGTTGCAACAACTGGCGGTGACACACTTTGGTTGGGCTGCTTCTGCGGGTCGTGGCATCCCATATGCGACGCTTCCCACGCTTCTTCTCGGACCGGCATTTGGTCTAGGCGCTTTGCTTGGTGATGCCATTAAGAGCTTCTTTAAGCGCCAACGCGGCACCGATTCTGGTGCCACCTGGATACCATTCGATCAACTTGATTATGTCATTGGGGGTGTACTGGGAAGTTTACTGTTTGTCAGACTTTCGGTAGTTATTTATGCCTGGATTTTCGTACTATGGTTCGGCCTGCACTTCGCCGCCAGCTGGTTCGGCTGGAAAGTCGGCCTCAAATCCAGCCCTATTTAGTCTGTAAACCGATATATTGCCGCGTATACAAGCTGGCTGCATAGCCGCTTAAACTCAAGGCTACTACGATCAAGCAGAGCCCGAGCAGCCGAAAGAGCGCTCCGGGAATACCGTCGAACAAGACCGCCCCTACGTAGCTCAGTATCCCAGCCCATGTTGCCGCCATACCCCATTTCCCCGAAAGGGCAGGAAAGATTGGCACTTTATGACGTAAGACGAGTATTGAAACAAGGCTAATGTAGGACTGAAGCGCAAGTATCGCTATGGCCACCCACCAAGGTACCACAGTTGCGATCGGCAATACTATTAGCACTAGTAGCCCCTCAAGTTTATCGGCCGTGACATCAACAAACGCGCCGACGTAGCTTTTGGTCTTGGTGATTTCCGCCGCCCATCCATCGAGTAAGTCACAGGCCCGACCAATGGTAAACAGTATGAGTCCCCAGGCGTACGCTTTATTGATAACCGCTACTGCTCCAGCAATAATGAGCAAAAGACCGATTAGTGTTATTGCATTGCCGATTGTCACGTAGCCATGTGTCTGTGCGGCTACAACCTGCCAACGATTCCACTTTTTAGGCTTGATATTCGCCCAGTCCGAGCTGCCTTTGGGTCGATGCAGCTTCATCGGCTATTTCCTTGTTCGAGTTCGTGATGCGGCATAGACAATGGCTAGGATTAAGAGTGAGCCGAGGCAGCCGATAGCGCTTAACTGCAGTGCTTGGGTCTCGGTTTTTTCAACTTCTTTGAGCGAGCGGCCGCTGAGTACGTAGTATTTATCGGCAGCTACGGTTACGGTGGCAAATCGAAGTTTGGCTTGCGGCTGCCAGGTTACAGCGTGATAGTCGTGACCCTTGGCAGCGGTTAAGACACCTATCGGCACTGTTGGTAAGTGGTTATCCAGCCTACCGGAACCACTAACAGGATTGCCGGATTTGTCGTAGATTACGACAAACGGCGCCAAGCTCTGGTTCATGCTCACCATACCGCTGACGACCGAAACTGGTGACTTGCCGTTGTCGAGCGCGACTGCCGCATCTTCTGCTAATTGAACCTGGGGACTATTGGCTGTTGTCCGTTCGGAGTTCTGCACAGTTACGTACAGCGTGCCGAACACAAGGACAATTATCGCCGCCGCGCCGACCCATGAAATATAGCGTTTCATACAGCCAGTATACACCGACAATTCCCTGGTAGCTTTCCTTTTACCCGCAATCGACTTTTCTCAGTATGCCGTTGCGTTGTGCATGACTTCGTGTCACAGTAGGGTTATGTACACACCGTTTAATCGTTTGGGTGATTATGTAGCAATCAACAGGCGACGGCAGCATTTTCGTGATCGCTGGAAGTCTGAGGAAGGCAAAGCTCTCGCAGCTACTTTGGTGCCGGCAGTCGCCTCGGGAAAGTCCGCAGCGGTCCAGCAAATTTTGCAGACCGGACCGGCGGATTTTTTTGAAGGCAGTTACGACCTACGTGGATTGCACTTTGTGGATTTTCGGCTCGACCGCCCTGAAAACAATCTGTTCAAAGCTGCGACACTTAACTATTCGCGCTTCCGGGATGCTCGGATCAAGCGCACGGCTTTCTTGAGCACAATCGGCAACTTCGTTGATCTTGTACGAACCCGGTTCGACGAAGCCACGTTTGTGCGTACCAGTTTCTTCGGTGCCACTTTTGAGGATTGCGTATTCGAAAACTGTAACTTTCTGGACCGAGACACTTTCAGCAACTGCTCATTTCGGAACGTTTATTTCGTCAACTGCTTCTTCGAGACTGACCTCTTTACCGATTGCGAGTTCGACGAACGCACCAAACTTGTTAACACCCGTACGACGTCACACAAATTCAACTATTGGGAAGAGTCGGCCAAGAAATTCGACAACCGCTACAGCTCTAGCTTCTATCGAGGCATCCGTGAGGCCTACGAGGCCGGTCATGTTAGTGCGATGGCTCGGCGATTCCTATTCAAAGAGAAGCAGGCCTTCACCCGTTATAACACCCGTTCTGCCCAAAAACTTGCCCGCTACTTCCTGGAATATACAAACGGCTACGGCATCAAACCGATCCGCGTACTAGCAACCGCCGCTTCGCTCTTTGCTATCTTCAGTGCTATCTTTATAGCCCGCTTCGGGACTCCCGGTTTTCTAATGAGTGCCGGTGGTTTCTTCACCTTCGGCGCTGACACTGGCCTCCTCGACTCTGCCTTCGTCGGCTACCACATCCTCTACGTCCTAGAGGCCTTCTTAGGCGTCACCAACATGTCGATCTTCATAGTGGTCCTAACTAACTACTGGTCATCGCTCCGTTAGTCCACTACGGCTACGAGAGCACTGCCAATGGTGTGGGTAACGCTTGATTTCTCAAGCCGCATGACCTGGCCAATGGCATAGGGAGAAAGCTGAAAAGCAGCACTAAGTACGAGGGCCTGCCTCTGTTCAGCCCGGAGTTTGGGTAGTGCTTCGACAAGCTGAGAGACTGCAACCTCCAACGGTTCAACTGTTGTGTCGTACTTAATGGTAGTCAATTCATCGCTTCTAGTATCAATCGTCAGGTCGTCTTTGGCGGCGGCCAGCAGGAGAAGGTCGTACTGGCGATCATCAGTAAATTCGACGTAGCGCAGGGCACCCTGGTAAAGCTCTAATTCTAGCCGAGTGGTTGCCGTGGTTAAGGCCGCTTCTGCAATTTCAGCAGAGACTTCAAACCTCGTAGCAAGGTATCGCCCAGCGGCAATCGAAATCTGATCATGGCGTTGGCGTAACTTAACCCGAGAATTTAGGCGATTCCCTTCTGTTTGTGGAGCAACTAAATGTTGATATGCGACAGGCAGCTTAGTCTGTACCATGGAATCGTGACTGACATCCAGTGGAGCCGCGACATAGCGGCCTTTGAGCGCGACGTTTTCGATGGCTAACCGTGCAAAGCTGAGCTGATCGGTAAAGATTGCACGTTGAACTTCTGGGGTTGCTACCGTCATTGGCCGCTGCGCTACCGTTGCAGTTGGCATTGGTTGGCTTATTGGTAAAGAGGGGCGCTTCGCAGTCGATGCTTTGCGCCAACTTTGAGAATCAATTACCTGTTGCGCATTAGCTGTACCGTACACATTTTCCAAGTCAGCTGCCAGTCGTTTGGTCTCACCGACCGTCAGATCGAGTTCTTTGACAGCTGCCGCCACCAGGCCCTGGTATTGGTAGTCAAACGGCATCTTGTTAACAATCTCGGCAAGATGAGCCGGGGTCAAGATTTTAGAACTACGTCCGGTACTGTTACGCACTTCCCTGACCAGCTGCGGGTCGGCGGCTTGAGCAGCCACAAGATTGCGATACATTTCCTCTGGTGCGACATTCCACTCACGACACTTAGTTTCAACCCAGCGTTTTATCTCGTTCACGTCCTGGTGGCTCAGATCTTTGCGGGCTCGTTTGGTTCTACCAACCGCGATATCGAATGCCCGAGTTGCTTCAAAACCCTCGCCCGCCCACTGGGTGAGGCCCCATACTTGCCCCATCCACTCCACTTGTCGGGCGAATGAGACTGATTGGTGTGAATTGGCAGATTTGATACGCAGATCCGCTAACTCTTCCTCTGTCACATTCAGTCTGATGTTGCCAAGGCAGGTTGTACGTTCCAGTCGATCGAGTACGGTTGCGCGGTGAAAGCCATCGGCGATCGCGAGTTTGTCACGACCTGGTACATGGGCTAATAATGCCGAGATAAGCTGCCCACTGCCACCGGTTCTCAAGGCTTCCCGACGGATTTCGTGAGTCAGCTCATTGACTCGGCGCTCATCCACCGGCACCTCTTCACGGTCTATAAACTCCAATGGCACTTCTACTATTGCGCCTTCTTCGTAACCGGACAAAAATTCTTGTAAGTTCTCGAAACCTGCCGCGCGCGAAGCCGGGAATGCTTCGACGGGACGTATGTTCGGCTGAGCCATGATGCGTATACCCCTTATTTACCATGCATGGTACAGCGAAGCGACAAGCATTACAAGAACTATCTTCTAGACTAATGCCATACCGCAAGGAGGACGGGCGTGTTAGCGTTCTTCTAGAATTTCTCCGAATACCTCTCGGACCCATGGTTGCTGAGGACGAATAATGTCAAGCTGCTCCTGTGGCAGTGCAAAGAATGTGTCGCTGCCATATGCCTTGATGAATTCATATGTCACAACTTGTCTCATAGCTTCTTTTAATGGCTCAAGCTGAGCGTCTAGCATTTGGTTGAAGCTATCATCAAGCTGGAACTCCATTATCAGCTCGTTCAATTCATCTTCTGATATGTCTGCACGCAATTCGGCAGGCATCATCTGATCGAACATCTGCACCATACTGTTTTTGAAGACTTCTGCGTTGAAAGCATTGAAGGCTTTGATTGCTCTTTTTGCAGCTTCCTCGG
>Ga0068853_100002494_pt1 | contig 13798 bp, 8 predicted proteins | sample KBSCornC32_FD_65655 | JGI IMG/M metagenome (GOLD analysis project Ga0068853, IMG submission 65655) | Corn rhizosphere microbial communities from Kellogg Biological Station, Michigan, USA - KBS Corn C3-2 | ecosystem: Host-associated > Plants > Roots > Rhizosphere > Soil ... | reverse complement strand
CCGCGGGCGGTGCGCCGGGGTCGCGGCTCTCGGTGCAGAAAAGGCCATAGATCCAGCCGTCTTCGTGTCTGGTCAGCCGGATATCATAGATGTTCGTTTCCGGACCACCCGAGCCCGGCATATGTACGGGAGAGTCCCAGAATCTGAAGTTGTCCACACCATTCGGACTCTCCGCGATCGCGAAAAAAGATTTTCTGTCCCAGCCTTCCACGCGCGCCATGAGTATGTAGCGGTCGTTCCACCTGATGGCCCCGGCATTAAAGACGCCGTTGATGCCGAACCGTTCCATCAGATATGGATTGGATCGCTCGTCGAGGTCATATCGCCAGAAAAGAGGAGCGTGGGCCGCAGTCAGTACGGGGTGCTGGTAGCGGAGAAAGATGCCGTTGCCCGGCACGAGGCCTTCGTTACGCCGATGGATCAGTTCGTCGTAGCCTTCGTTCAGTTGTGCCAGTCTTTTCGTAAAACGGTGTTTCATCATGGTCATTTTAAGTTAGTCATTGACCCGGCTGAGTACGGGTCCGGCATTCAGTATTCATTGAGCCTATCCCACCAGGTCTTTTTGAGAACGAGTATAATGATCGCGAGAAGGGCAACCGTTAACAGCAGCGGCATCTTCAACCATAATACGATATACATGGGCAGCAGGGTAAGACATAATTGTCCGATAATACCCAATACGATATTCAGCAGGTTTCGCTGGAAGTTGTTATTGCCGGTAAATCCGGGGTCTTCTTTCAGTACCATTTCGTGTACCGGCCGCCACAATCCCCAGGGCCTGACGTTGCGGTAGAAGGACATCAGGGTGGCCTTGTCCGTTGGCGGAGTGGCGTACGAGCCGATGATCGACCCGGCCATCGACAGCAAAAAGAGTACTGGCCAGTAGTAGAGGTCGAGGCCGTGCAGCAGACCCGCGGACTTGAATACAGCCAGCGCGATAGCGGGGAGGATGCCGGCGAGCATACCCCAGAAGAAGCCGCTGGCGTTGAACCTCCACCAGTGCCATTTAAGCATATTGGACGCGACGTATCCACCGTAGAGTCCGGATACTATCCACTGCAGGATCGTATTCACGTCCTTCACGAACAGACCCAGAATTATGCCGGTAGCGACTACGACGAGGCCGGCCAGATAGTTCATCGAAATGACCTTTCTGTTGGACGCAGCAGGATTGACATACTTCAGGTAGACATCGTTGACCAGATAGGCCTGTGCGGCGTTGAGCGTCCCCGAGAAAGTGCCCATAAAGGCGCCGAGCAGCCCTGTCAGCACGAGGCCCATCAGCCCAACGGGCAGGAACCGGTTGATCGTTGCGGGCAGGATGTATTCAAAGTCCGTACCGGATGCCGTCTGCAGGTCGCCGCTGATCGTACTATAGTACAGCAGTGCCAGCACAGTCAGTCCGATGACCATGGAATACCGGATGGGCAGCAGGATGATGGATACGAAACCGCTCATCTTGCTTGCTTCCTGCGGCGACCTGGTGCTGAGTATCTTCTGCATATCGTAGTTGGGCGCAGGGCCGGCGAGGCTGGCGAAGACGCCCTTGAAGAGCATCATCATAAAGAAGACGCCGAATAGCGAGAAGCCGTCGTCCCTTATCTTCTTATTGGCATCCGCCACCAGTCCGGACCAGTTGAGGTCGAGGCGCCGGCCGAAGAAGGGGTTGAGCCATCCCTGCGGGACATGAAGAGTACTGCCCTGCTGGTGAAGCCGGCGCATGGCGATGACACCGATGCTGATACAGGCGATGGTCATAATGATATACTTTATCACGTCTCCGAGCACGATGCTGTGCATCCCGCCGAGTATCGAATAGAACATGGCGAATAAGGTGAAGACGATCCCATAGAAATGCGGAACATAGTTGGCCGGTATGTCGAGAGGGATATAGGTCTTTATCGTATCCCACGGGATAAATATCTGCATGAACTTACCCAGACCCACGAATCCGTAGGCCATAAATCCGAGGCAGCTGAGCAGAGCGAAAGCCACGACGATATTGTGCGATGACCGCACGCCCGGACCCGACCTGCCGAACCGGGTAGCAAGCCATTCGGCGCCCGTGGTCGCATTCGAACGGCGGAGCCAGCGCGAGAGATAGACCATCATAAAGACCTGGTTGAATACCGGCCAGAGCCAGGGTATCCAGATGCTTTTCATGCCGTATACGAAACACAGGCTGACCATCCACATCGTTCCGCTGATGTCGAACATATCCGATGCGTCGCTGAGTCCGAGCATATACCAGGGCAGGGATTTTCCGCCCATCAGGTAGTTGAGTTTGTTCTGCCGGGCTTTCTTTCGCAGCGTCCAGCCTATGACCACCATGGCGATCAGGTAGGCGGCAATTATGGCAAGGTCGAGTGGTTGTAATCTCATACGTGAATATAAAAAAAGCTTACCGTCCTTACCGATAAAGGTTTTCTTTTGTCGCGTCGCTCTGGAAAAGGGTCTGCGGGTCTCTGAAAAACCGGACAAAATCCGCTGCCGACGCCTGACCCGGCCAGGGTACGTAGAACTCTTGTTCGCCGCCGGGCTTCTCTCCCGCGTTGCGCCAGGCCATCACATACGCCAGGTGATATTTTTTTACCGTCGGCAGGAATATGCCGGTCCACCAGGTGCTGTCGGGGATGCCGTTGTATCCGAACTCCGTCAGCGCCGCGATCTTTCCGTGCGCCGTTGCGATCGATTGCAGCATGCTCAGGTCATGGTCGAACGCCCTGATATAGTCCTCATTCTTTTTTATGTCATAGGCCTGGTAGATGTCGAAACCTCCGATGTCTGCCCATTCGTCACCCGGGTAGCGTTCGAGCCAGGCAGCTTCGGTGGGGAAGCGGTCGGTATTATAGGCGTACAGCAGGTTGTGCAGGTGCTTTTCGTCACGGAGATAGGCGACGGTAAACCGCCACAGCCGCCGGAGCTCGTCCGGCGTACAGTTCTTTCCACCCCACCAGAACCAGTTGCCGTTGAGTTCGTGAAAAAGGCGAAGGATGACGGGGATGGGCTCGTCCTTCGGCCCTTTCAGATCACCGAGAAAGGCGGCGACCTTGTCGAGCCAGGTCTTGTAGAGCTCATTCCTGTCACCACCGGGCAGGATGGAAGCGACTGTTCCCGCAGCCGGCTGCCACGCCGACCCGCCAGTCAGCGGGTTGTTGAGGTGCCAGCTGATCGTGACGACTCCGCCGCGCCGGTACCCTTCGCGGATATAGCTCTTCATCAGACTGAAGGGCACACCGTCGAGGTTGTTGGGCTGGTCCAGTTCGATCCGTCCCAACTCCCAGCCATAGAGGGCCGGGTAGTCGCCGGTCACGTCCTTTATGTCGCTGCGGCCGGGGATGTATTTCCAGCCTACGCCATAGGCAAGGTCGTCCTGGTGCCCAAAGAGGAAACCTCTACCGGCAAGCGTCTGCAGATGCCGGTAGAGAAGGATCGTTTCCCGTGTGGCCTGGTGGTCGATCGGCAGAGACTGGGCGCTGGGATCCGTCCACAGGATAGTCTGAATGATCACGAAAAAAAGGCTGCGCATAATTTATTTAACAAAAGCTACTTCATCAAAGTACATGACTTCGTCCACGTCTCCGCTCTGACCCTGAAGGAAAAACCCGAGCTGTTTGGCCAGGTTGCCGCCGGCCCAGAAATTCAGCTGGTTGGTGCCGGTACCCAGCGGTATCCTGTAATAGGTCCAGACTCCTTTGGGTGTGGGTATCTTCTGTATGGCCATAGCGGCGCTCAGTTGTATCTGACCATAGCCTCCGGTCATCTGGTCGCCGACGAGGACGAGTGTGTGATCCGCGGTACCGCCCTTTACCCAGAAGGTCAGGTATTTGTAGCCGGCGTCGTAGCTGAAGCCGCCGCCGGGTCCGTTCCATCCGGCCCAGCCTTCGATCTGCCACGCGCCCGCGGGGTAGTTGGCGCGCAGCGAGGAAGTCCCGGGCGCCGAGTGGGTCGCCTCTGTGGATGGCCCGGATGGATGCGACCAGGAGTTATCGATCCAGGAGTTCTGGAAATTGTCTTTATAGAAGATCGCATAGGCGTTGTCGAGGTCGATCAGCTCCATGGCCATGGTTCCCGTCTGCGGGGCCCCTGTCAGACTGAACGTGAATACGAGGCTTGCCCTGCTGACCGTTGTCGACGGGAATTGCAGCGTCATTGTGGTATCGGTCTTCTGAACTACGGTGACCGTGGCCGCAGTGCCGGTGAGACCAACGGAACTTATGCTGGTGAAACCTACCCCCTTCAGGCTGATCTGCGAACCCGTCCAGAAATTATAGTCCGACATGGCGTTCACCGTGGGTGGCGGCGGGATGATCCTGAACTTATACCAGGCCTTGCCGTAGAGGGTGGTTACCACGAGACTGTCGGTCGCGCTGGGGCCGATAAAGGGCGTAGTGGAAGGTATCTGTACGACAAGCGACTTGTCCGTGATCAGCGCCCTGTTGAAATAGGCGTTGGCTCCGTTGAACGTGATCTTTGTCGTGCTTCCGAGGTTGGAGCCGTAGATGATATAGTAGTTCCCCAGATTGCCCGCGGTGGTCGTCGAGTCGAAAGGGGTCACAAAGTTGGACTTGAACTTGAACGACAGGCTCTTTGTTCCCGAGGAGTCATAGGCCACCACGGTGTCCATTCGGGTGGTCGTGTCCGTCTTGCTGTAGGTGTGTACCGAGCTGATAGCGGGTGCGCCGGTGCCGGGAGTAAAGCCTGCGCTGTTGTATTTTTTGCAGGCGGCGAACGTGAGCAGCAGGAGCACCGTCGCCAAAACGTTCATATATCTTGATCTCATTTCTTTTCGATTGAAGTTTTAAAATTTATAGGGCACCGGCGGTTGCAGCAGCGCGGGGTCGGCGGCCGTTTCCGTAGCCGGGATTGGCAGGAGGAAGGCGGCGTCCGAAGGGGTCACGTGCAGCGTGTTGCGATTATAGTCTGTATAGTTGTTGGCGGCAGTGCCCGCGCCGTCGGAGTCGCCCCTGTTCTGCTGTGAGATGATGGCGATCGCCGTGGCGTGGTGCGGGTTGTTGAAACCGTCCAGCCGCTGCAGATCATACCAGTACTCGCCTTCGATGGCGAACTCCAGTCTTCTCTCGTTGATGAGCTGCTGATAGGTGAGGCTCGTCAGCGCAGGCAGCATCGCCCTTTGGCGGATCAGGTTGATATATTTTAGCGCGGTGGCGTCCGCGGTCGATGCGTTCATTGGTATCCCTGTGCCGGGTTTGGCGCCTGACGCGGTACCAAGAATTGCTTCGGCCCCGATCAGATAGATATCGGCGTAGCGTAGAATATAGGTGTTGTTCGATGTGGCCTGTTTTGCGCTGTAGCCGTTGTTGTCGTCGGGGGTACCGACGACGTATTTCTTCATGCCCGCGTGTGAGCCCTGCGCGTTGATATTTAGCGGTACCGTATACCCGCCGTCCTTTTTGTGGATCTCTGCATAGTGGTCGCCGCCGAGCATGATGCAGCCGTGACGCCTGACGGAGTCGCCTGCTGTCCTGAACGCGTCCTGAAGGTCCCAGCTGGGGCCGAGTTCGCCGTAGCCGTCGCTGGTGCCTGTGATATCCGAGCTGGCCGCGATCACGGACTGCAGCTGGTTGCCGAAGCCGTAGCCGCCGTTGGACGTCCACTGCAGGGCGATCATCGACTCTTTCGAGTTGTTGCCTGCGAACTCGAACAGCTGGGCATAGCTGCCGGAGAAGTCCAGGCCCATCAGGCCGAACTCGCCGCTGTTGATCACCTTCTCAACCTGTGTCCGCGCGTTGGCGTAGTCCTGCATATAGAGATAGACCTTGGCCATCAGACCGGAGGCGGAGGCACTGGAGACGTGACCCGTGCTGGCCGTTCCGGACCTGCAGTTGGCTTCTCCGAACTTCAGGTCGTTGATCATGAACTTATAGACGTCCGTCACGGGATTCGTCGGTACCGACTGGAAGCTGCTGACGTACTGTGTAGGGTCCGTTATGATCGGAACATTTCCGAACTGGCGAACCAGATAGAAATAGGCGGCGGCCCGCATGACGTGCGCCTCGCCGAGGGCGTTGTTGACGACCTCCTTTGGCACGGAGGCCGGGGCGGCAGTGGGCAGGTTGTTCAGCAGAGCATTGGCCTGTGCCACGACGGTGAAGAGGGAGTTCCACGCGCTTTGTATACCCTGGGTCGCGTTGCCCTGGGAAAAATTGCGGAAGGCGTCGAATGCGCCGTCGGTGCCGGCGTAGCAGATGGCGTTGCCGCTCTGAAGGTCGCCGATAGCGAGAAAGGCCTTGCCGTTGAGTCCGAACCAGGGCGCGGCGTAGAGGATAGCGGTGCTGGACTGCACCTGGTCCGTGGTCTGATAGTAGGTGCCGACCGTCGGCTGGTCTTCGGGTGGCCTGTTGAAGAAGCTTTTTTTACAGCCCGCCGATGTCGTGATGAGCGCGGCCGCCAATATATAGATATGTGTTTTCATTGTTTTGGTTTATAGTATTAAAACTCTGCGTTCAGGCCAAAAGTGACCACTCTCGGAGAAGGATACCTGCCGTAGTCGATATTCTGCAGCAGCGGGTTCTGGTTCAGCGAGCCTACCTCGGGATCGAGTCCCTGGTATTTGGTGATCACGAACAGATTTTGACCGCTGACATAGGCTTTCAGGTGGCGCATCTTTACTTTGGTGGCCCAGGGCGAAGGCAGGTTGTAGCCAAGCCGCAGATTTTGAAGCCTCAGAAAAGAAGCGCTTTCAAGGAAGCGGTCGGACATGACGAGGTTGTTGTTGCCAAAGCCGGACCGGGGTGCGGGAATATTCGAATTGGGGTTGGAAGGCGTCCAGAAATTGGCGGTCGGGGCCAGCTGATTCTGGTAGAGACCATAGAGGCCCTGTATCTGGAATTTTACCGCATTCAGGATCTTGCCGCCCTGTACGCCGGTGAAGAACACCGACAGCTCGAAATCTTTGTAAGAGAAATTGTTTGTCAGGCTGTACGTGAAGTTCGGGTTGGGATTGCCAAGCGCATATTGCTTGTTCGCGCCGCCTTTCCCGTCATTGCCCGCGTAGAGGATATCGCCGAGGTAGACGGCGTTGCTGAGCGTCCGGTCGCTGCTGACGATCAGCGGCTGGCCCGTGACGTTTTGCGGGTGCTGTGCGAGGAAGGCCAGCTGGTCGGTGGTCTTGATGATGCCGTCCGTCTTATATCCATAGAACTCTCCGATCGGACCGCCGACCTGCGTATATGTAGCGGGTATCTGCGGACCAAATCCGGTAGAGACGATGCCGCTCAGCGCGGGGAAGCCGTTCAGCGAGATCACCTTGTTGGTATAGTGGGAGAGGATCACGCTGGTCGTCCAGCGGAAATCCTTCGATTCGATATTGCGGCTGGTGATACTCAGCTCGATGCCCTTGTTCTGGATCTTGCCGGCGTTGACCCATGGGGGTTGCACGACAGCGGCGTTGGAGTATTCTGCCGTTCCGCCGGAGAGGAAGGCGGGCAGCGGCTGCTGGAAGAGGAAGTTCTTCGAGGTCTTGTCATAGACGTCGACGGAAGCGTCGATGCGGTTGTTGAGGAGGCTGAAGTCGATGCCGATATTAGTCTGGATGGCGGTCTCCCAGGTAAGATTCGGGTTGTTGAAATTGTTGAAGCTAAAGCCTGTGCCGAGGCCGGTTACGATCGGCTTGATGGATGAGCCGTATTTATAACCGCCGCTGGTATTGGACTGTCCCGTTGTGCCATAGCCTACGCGGAGTTTGAGATTGCTGAGTACCGGGTCGAGTCCGTGCATGAACGGTTCTTCGGATATTCTCCACGACACGGCGACGCTGGGGAAATAGCCGATCTGGTGTCCCGGCGGTGCGACGCTGGCGGGGGCGAAGTTCGAGGACTGGTCGCGGCGTTCGGTCGCCGTGACGCTGTACTTATTATTATAGGTATAGATCAGGCGGGCGATCCATGACTCCATGACCGAGCTGCCTTTGGGTTCGCCGAGGGTATTGTTGGCCTGTGTACCGAGGCCGAGCGTCTGGAGGGTATTGCCGGCGGTGAAGCCCTTTGTGCCTGCCTGTATGCCGTCATAGGTCGATTCCCAGACCTCATGGCCGACCAGTGCCGTCACGGCGTGTTTGTCAGCAAAAGTGTGGCTGTAGTTGAGGTGTTCGAGCCAGTTCCAGAAATTGTCCCAGGTATTGTATTCCTGTAGTTCGGCGAGGGTGTTGACGAATGCGGGGTCGGAGCCTGCGGCGCCATAGGAATAGGTGGGCAGGAAGGCCTTGGCCTCACTCCAGTTGAAGTTGCCGTCTATCTCGGAGTGGAGGGTCAGGTCTTTTGTGAAGAGGATGTCGCCGTAAAAGCTGCCCTGGATATTGCTTCTTCTGAGCGAGTTGGTGATACTGAGCGCTTGTTGAACCGGGTTTAGCCCGCCCTGTACCGTTCCATTGACTTTCACCGGCCCTGCAAAGCTGCCGTCCGCGTTGTACACCGAGGCGTCGGGCGCCTGTATCAGCGCGTTGTAGATGATCCCGTAGGAATTGCCGAGGCTGATATTGGCCTTGTTCTGGTTGGCCGAGACGCTTGCGCCGACCTTGAACCAGTCTTTAACCTGTGAGTTGACCGCCGCGTGAAAGGAATAGCGGTTGAAGTCGGAGCCGATCACCGTGCCGTCCTGCTGGAAATAGCCGCCGGAGACATAATAGTCCGTCTTGTTGGCGCCGCCCGAGAAGCCGATCGTCTGGCTGTTCTGGTGCGCGTGGCGGAATATCGCCTTTTGCCAGTTGGTGCCGGGGCCGAGTTTGGAGGGGTCGGAAAATTCGATGCGGCGGTTGAGGCCGAAGTTATCGGCGAGGTTGTTCTCGTAGGCGGCGTACTGCGGGAGGTCCATCATCTTCAGGAATTTTCCCTGTGTCTGGTTGCCGTAGTAGCCGTCGTAGTTGATGCGGTTCTGACCCAGTTTGCCCTTTTTGGTGGTGATGATCACGACCCCGTTGCTGCCGCGGCTGCCGTAGATGGCGGTGGCGGAGGCGTCCTTGAGGACGTCGATGGTTTCGATATCATTGGGGTTTAGCGAGGCGAGGACGCTGGGGCTTTTCTCCTGTTCGCTGGGGCTGGCGGAGCTGACCAGCTGGTGTCCGTTGTTGGCGCCGTTGCCGTCGATGGCTACTCCGTCGATAACATACAGCGGTTCGCTGCCGCTGAAGGTGGTGATGCCGCGGACGCGAACCGAGACGGCTGCCCCGGGTGCACCGGAGTTCTGGGTGACGGTGACGCCGGCGAGCTTGCCCTGGAGCATCTGGTCGATACTGGGTTGGGGGATGTCGGCGATGTCCCTCGAACTGACCGAGGAGACGGCGCCGTTGATATCGCCTCTTTTTTGTGTACCGTAGCCGATGACGACCACGTCGCCGAGCAGGGAGGCGGAGGTACGGAGTGAGATGCTGAGACTGGTTTGTCTTCCGGGGTCAATGGATTCGTCCGCCATACCGATGTAGGAGACGATCAGAGTCCGGGCCCCCGCGGGGAAGGGGACGGAGAATTTGCCGTCTGCGGCTGTCGTGGTGGAAATTTTTGTGCCTTTTACCGTTACAGTGGCGCCAGGAAGGACACTTCCTTTATCATCGTGTACTGTGCCGGTGATAGTTTTTGTCTGGGCGAAAGCAGCGGAAAGGATGGAAAATACGCCTATAAGACATAGGAGTACCCGCGGGAATACTTTTTTTCTCATATAGCGAGATCGTTTTGTTGGCGTGAAGGTATATTGCAATCGGGCTAAAAAACTACTACTTTTTTATCCCTGTTTTATCGCAAATCGACCCTGAATATGGAACAAAAAGCGTAAATTGTTGATAGATAGTGTGGTAATTAGCTGTACAGACAGGACTTTTTAATGATACTATTTTATCCCATTGTGATCGAAACAGGATGGGGTAAGAAGAGCACCTATATTTATTAAACCTTAAAAGCACTGCTAGCCATATGAGTACGAACATCATCCGTGAGATCACCCCTTTGACCCAGAATGACTGCTTCACTATCTTTTCCCGCCTTAAGAGAGAGTTCTCTTTTCCGTTACACTATCACGAAGAACTGGAGTTGAATCTGATCATCAATGCGAGGGGAGCCCGAAGGATCGTCGGCGACCATATCGACACTATCGACGATATGGAGCTGGTGCTGGTGGGTCCCAATCTGTACCATGCCTGGTTCACCCATCAGTGCAAGAGCGAGGAGATACGGGAGGTAACGATCCAGTGGCATAAGGACCTTTTTGAGGACAAGCTGCTTCGTCGCAACCAGCTGAGTTTTATCCGCAGCATGATGGAGCGGTCGAAGAAGGGTATCCTGTTCTCGCGGGAGACGACGGAGGCCCTCGCGCCGCGTATCCTGTCGCTGAATCAAAAACAGGGTTTCGACTCGGTGCTCGAACTACTGTCGATACTGCACGATCTGTCCACGTCGCGGAATATGCGCACTTTGTCGGACGCCTCTTTTACCAATCAGCATTTCACCTACAACAGCCGGCGCATCGAGAAGGCGTTCGAGTATATGAACAGCAACTATGACAAGCCGATATCGCTGGGAGAGGTGGCGAAGATGGTGAACATGACGGAGGTCTCGTTCAGCCGTTTTGTCAAGAAGAGGACGGGCAATACGTTCATAGACAGCCTGAATGAAATAAGACTGGGGCATGCTTCCAGGATGCTGATCGATACGACGCATTCCATCTCGGAGATCTCCTACCACTGCGGGTTCAATAATATTTCGAATTTCAACCGGATCTTCAAAAAGAAGAAGACCTGTACCCCGAAGGAGTTCAGGGAGAATTATAATTCGGGGACGAGGGTATTTATTTAAGCGAAAACCCTGCGGATCGCAGGGTTTCAATTTATTAGGCCGGTACTCCGGCTATTACGCAGGTTTGTTAAGCCGGTTTGTTGCAGCGGTTTATTGCGCCGGTTTATTGCGCCGGTTTATTGCGCCGGTTTGTTAAGCCGGTACTCCGACCCGCGGTTGGGCGTGGCCGTTGTTGTTTACCATATCAAGATCGGGTTTTGACTCGTCGGTGAGGGCGACCTTGCCTCTGTCTTTCCGGACGATCCGGGAGTAGAGGGAGATCTCCTTGTCGAAGAGGAAACGGAAGAAGAGCTTTGTCCAGGATCTATGGCTGACCAGGCTGTCGTAGTAGCCGGGGGCCGACTTTTTTATCTGGGGGAGCTTATTCCAGGGAATGGAGGGGAAGTCGTGGTGTTCGTTGTGATAGCCCACGTTGAAGGCTACTGTATTGAGGACGCCGTAATAGCTGAACGTCTCCTGGATCTCGTCATGGGTCAGGTAGTGTTCCTGGATCCAGCGGGCACCCAGGGGGTGAAGGCCAACCGAGAAGAAGAAGCTGAGCAGCAGGTATACGACCGCTTTAGGGCCGAAGAAATACCACATGCCGGCAACGAAGACAGCTTCTGCTATCCAGTTGAGGGCCACCCATTTGTCGAAGGGTTTTATCTCGCGGAGGCGGGAGATGCGGAAGACCTGCCACATCGGATAGAACAGCAGCCAGATGACCTTGCCGACGAAAAAGTTGTTGATGAGCCTGGCTTCCCATCGGTTGGGCAGGTCGGCGTCGAGCTCGTGTACTCCCTGGAAGGAGTGGTGTTTTATATGATAGCGCTCGAAGGAGACCGAGCTGGGGAACAGCTGGGGGAGGTTGGCGAGTATGCCGGAGAGGCGGTTGGCCGCGCGGTTCTTGAACAGCAGGTGGTGAGCGCATTCATGTATCATTACGAAGAGCGCGTGGTCCGCGAATGCTCCCAGCAGATAGGCGGCTCCAACGATGAGCCACCAGGACTGGTCTTTCAATGCCCATGCGAGTGTACACTGAGCGAGCACGATGCCTAATATAGCAAAGAAGGTATATTTATTCTTACCGATAAGTTTCCTGACCTCCGGGTGTTGTTGCAGGATCTGCTTGGTACGAAGCCTGTGTGGTTCCGGCTTGGTTGAGTGAACAAAGTCTGTTCTCTGTGACATGGATGTGAATTGGTTAAGAGGCGATCAAGATACTAAAAAAAACGACGTATCACCCCTTCCTGTTGTTTTAATGTCAGAATTTTATGAATTTGAAAACAAATAATAATCAAGGGTATCCGAGCGGCCCGCCAGGGGTATTGAGGGGGTGAGAACGACTTATTCCGGGGTTAGGGAGGGTTTGGCGACTTCGGCGGGGCAGGTCCCGCGGGGGCTTGCAAACAGCAAATATTTGTAGTATTTTGGAGGCCAAATCAATACCCATGAAAATCCTACATGTTCTTCTGGCAGGAGGCCTTTTCCTGTCTGCAATTGCCGGCAATGCACAGCCGGATTCGGCTAAAATCACCCAAAAAGCGCTTTTATTCGCGGACAGTCTGCTCAAGACGGACTCCTACGAGACCTGGAATACCTATGCCAATCTGGCGCCGGCCAGCATCATCAAATTCTATGGCGGGAAGGACGGCTATATCGAGCACGTCAAAAAACTCCGGGGCCGCGTTCGGAGCGAGCAGGCGGAGGACGATCCGCAGCTGAAGATGCTCAACCTGATGGTCAGGGACGAGCAGTGGCAGTGTAATATCCGGATGTCCCGCTGGTTTCACAAGGAGGGGGTAAAATATCATCTGGTGACCTATCTTATCGGTCAGTCAAAAGACGAGGGAGAGAGCTGGAGATTTTTTGACGTAAGCTATAACAAGGTGGCGAATATCATATATATGTTCCCCGAGGTCAATGGGGACATGCCGATCGAGGACGCGACGATCGTGAGCGAGGAACAGGAACTGGCGGCGCAGAAGAAGGCCGAGGCGGATGCCGCGGCAGCGGCGAAGAAGGTGGCTAAGAAGAAATAGGGTGGTCTGCCCAAATTTTTAAGTGGTTTTCCCGATCGTTCTTTTAAAGTAAGTCACTAAAGTATTAATTACCATAGCGGCGAACCGGTTAATTCCGGGGCTGCCGTCGTAGCTTTGTCTTTTCATAGGATAAGGTTTAATGGTTAAAACACTTTGATTAGTACATCCCCGGTAGTCTTACCGGGGATTTTTTTTGTCCATGGGTGTAGGGGTCGGTTCACGGTTGTGCGGGTCGTGCGGGTCCCCGAGGTTCACAGTCCCGCGGTTCACGCGGTTCAAAGTCGTGCGGGTCCCGGGGTTCACGATTGTGCGGTTCACGGTTGTGCGGGTGCCGAGGTTCACGGTCCCGCGGTTCACGCGGTCCGGCTCATCGGGTGGTTCCGCCGGTGCTGAGCAGGTGCATATCCGTGAGCCAGTTGGCCATCAGCTGGGGATAGGCGCGAACTGCCTGCAGGTTGCTGCGGTAGCCCATGTTGAACCCATGACCGCCGCCCGAGAGAATATGGGCCTCCACGGGCACTTTGGCAGCCCTGAACCGTTCCAGCAGACTCACGACGGGGGCGGAGCAGCATTCGTCGTCATTGGCCGCGATGAGGAAGGTGGGGGGAGTATCTTTTGGGACCTGGGCGGGGACACCGAGGGGACCGGGATAGATCAGCAGCTGGAAGTTGGGGCGGCCGTTGAGCCGGTCGACCGGGTCCGGCGCCTGGGGATTGCCGTTGCCGGGAGTATAGGCCAGCAGCGCCGCGACCTCTCCGCCCGCGGAAAAGCCCATCATCCCTACCCTGCCAGTATCGATATTCCACTCTGCCGCGCGGCTGCGTACGAGCCGCACCGCCCGCAGGGCGTCCTGTCTGACCTCTTTTTCGAGACTATATAGACTGGAATCCTCCCTGAACAGCCTGTACTTTAATATAAATGCCGCGACTCCGATGCGGTTAAGGAATCGGGCCGGGTCGCGCCCCTCTGCGTTGA
>Ga0068853_100002485_pt1 | contig 13811 bp, 19 predicted proteins | sample KBSCornC32_FD_65655 | JGI IMG/M metagenome (GOLD analysis project Ga0068853, IMG submission 65655) | Corn rhizosphere microbial communities from Kellogg Biological Station, Michigan, USA - KBS Corn C3-2 | ecosystem: Host-associated > Plants > Roots > Rhizosphere > Soil ... | reverse complement strand
GTCCCCGCAATATAAACGAAGCTTCCGCCAGAAGCCCTGGGAATCCGCCCATCGTCTCCGGGATTACTTGGAGCCGCAACTGGCGTCAAACCGACTAGAGTGTTACTGACTCTCTGGACGACTTGGCCAACTGCGATTGCTCCAAAGGTGAGCTTAGTCGGACCGCTCGTCTCGTGAATCGCTGATACAGTGGGATTCGGTAGATTGCCAGAGAGGTCCCCACCTACTGCAAGAGTCGAAAGCGTATTGAGCGCATCTTTAACGAACGCGCCGCTAACACTTGAGTCGTTGTTGACCTGACTGGCTGAGTAGTCGCCAGCCGCTGAAACGACAGCTCCGGTGCGAGTGTTGAAACTCGTGATTCCAGTGAAGCCAATGAGTGTTGAGCCACTTCTTTGGAGTTGCTGTCCGTTTCCGATAGCTCCAATCGTGAGTTTCGTGGGGCCGCTCGTCTCATGAATAGCGACAACGTTAGGGTTCGGCAGATTGCCAGAAAGGTCTCCACCTACCGCAATGGTTCCAGCTGCGACAATGGCAGCCGCTAGAACGTTGAGAGCATCGGAGACGAATGCACCACTAACACTTGAGTCATTGGTAACCAGACTAGCCGAGTAGTCGGCAGAAGCCGGAACCACGACTCCGGTGCGACCCTTGAAACTTGTGACCACACCAGCAATCGCCGCCTTCAGAGTATTCAGAGCGTCGGAGACGAACGCTCCCACGACAGTCGAGTCATTGTCAACTTGACTGGCATCGTAGTCAGAGGCGGCCGGAACGACAACTCCCGCACGCCCGTTGAAGCTGATGACAGTAGCGTTAATCTCCGCTTCGAGTGTGTCCAGAGCATCATCGACGTGAGTGCCGGCTACTCCTGAGTCATTGTTGACTTGACTAGCCGAGTAATCCCCAGTAGCGGAAACAACAATCCCGGCGCGACCGTTGAAACTAACAACGCTTCCGCCGCCTCCGCCGCCTCCGCCGCCTAGGATAATAGTCTTCATGCGCTTTCCAAGTACTCAACAATCCAATCGACGTTAGTAAAGGCAATCACTGAGTTTGGAGCAATCGGAGCCTCAGGAGCGAGCGCGATACTAAAACTGGCAGGGACAGTAATAGTATCCATAAGATTCACAGTGACTTGGCCTCCGCCTCCAAGTCCCAGAGCCGCAATACCAGTCACGACCATACCGGGCAGCACAGTGAAGTTCTGCGTGCCTGAGTTGGAAGAGTACTTGTAGCGCTGACCCACTCTAGAGAGACCAGCAGGCGCCATATAGCACTTGCTAGAGCTGAGAATGACGTCAGCACTCTCATCTCGAGGGATATCAGGGGCGCCGATGCAGGACACCAAGACTTGCCAGCTCCTAGTGCCTGGAACCACTGCAGTAGCAATGAGTCGAGTCAGGGCACTAGGAGGCTGAGCAACAGCGCCAGGCGGGGAGCTGTATATCTCTCCGACATAGAGCGGCCCCTGGTCAGTGAGAGCGTAGACTTGGAATCTCCACCTTCCCACATCAGCCTGCTGCTGACTGAGATAGATAGCTAGACCCTCTCCAGCACTCTCACCGTCAAAGGAAAGCTCTTGTGTGCCGCCCTTGCTGTTAATGATGGTCATGGGTTAGTAAGGCAGAAAAGAGAAACGCTTTCCGCCGCCTCCCGGAACCAATTGCCCAAAGCTTGGCGGATTGTCAGTGATGGTGATGTTAGTTGTTCCGATGAGAATTCCGCCAGAGATGACAGAGTCAGGTACTTTGAGTCCCGGGTAAACCGAAACCAAGTCAAGTTCTCCAGCAGACGGATTCGTAGCAACCCAGTGAGACACTTGAGCTGCGATAGCAACCTGAGCAGCGGCCGCCGCTTGAGCAGCGGTTCCGCCGCCGCCGACCAGTGGAATGATGCCAGCCCCGGGAGAGCCGCCATAAACGAACGTGAAGACCACAGCAGGAGAATTAGGAGCGTTCGGAGGACCGTTCGGAATCGAGAGTCCGCTCCCGTCAGCAGGCGCCGCAGAAAACGTGAGAATCAGTCGTTCTTTGGACGGAGCCCCAGCACTGTAACCCATAGAACCAGTCACAGCGTTGTTGAAGCGCTTGTAACGAGCAGCTCCGGCAGTAAGACCGCCGTACTTGTAGCCAGTCAAAGAGGCATTCTTGGGGTAAGTCATTACGGGTTCTCCACTTCAACGAAGAATGCCAGAGAGACTAAGACATCCCTGTAGAGCTGGGCTCCAGTCCAGCGCTTCCAACGGTATTGAACCGTCATGGTTGGGCGGGCATTGAGAACTTCAATCTCGAGGTCTCGATTAAGAGTGCTCATTGCGGCCAGTGTCACGTACCCTTGACCACGCTGCGCTTGCGTGGTCTGGCCAATCTGAGCCGTGTACTTGCGCTTTTCATTGAACTGAAGATTGATGGCGATGTCATCTGGGGTAGGCACAAGAAACCCAGTCGCATCGTTCAGAGTAATTGACGGGTAAGCACCGACAATCCGGCAGGGACCCGGAAAGTCGAGCTTCACCACATCACTAATCTCAGTCGTGCCGAGCAGAGAGCCTTGAAGCTCCCAAGTGTCTCGAGCGGCCGGCTTCAAGCGCGGTACATGAATCGCTTGCTTAAACAGAGAATCATTCATGACAGTAAACTCCAGAAAAGGGAAAGGCCGCTAGCTGTGAAAGGAGACAGCTAGCGGCCCTAGTTGCGGAAAGGACTAGTTACCGCTAGTCGCTCTCAGTTGGCCGAGGGCATGTCCACAGCAAGGCCGAACAGACGCATGCTGACCTCAAGCCAGATGGTCGTCGGGACTGCATCAGCAGCAGAGCCGACCACGTACGGAATGATGCCGTTGATGGGCACCACCAGAGCGCGTTGAAGCGTCAGGTTGGCAGTGAATTCCGAGTCAGGTTGGCCCGCACGACGCCAGAGGTAACCCTCCGGAATGCGGTACATGTTGCTGTTCTCGGGAGCGCCGTTTGCGCGCAAGTAGCTCTTGGCAGACGCGCACGGCATGACGTTGACGGTACCAATCTTCTCAGTCCTCTTGCGGTCAAACAAGAAGTCAACGGAGATGCTGTCCAGAATCGCCTGGAACATACCGTTTTCCAGATTGAACGGGCTCTGACCTTGCGGAGGCATATTGATGGCGGCCGGGTCGTACACAGCCACATCACCGGCGAGGCTCGCCAAGACATCCGCATCTGCCGGCTTACCAGTGCCAGCGTACAGATTGCCCGTGCCGGCCGCGTAAGCGACTCGCATGCTCTTGGCGTAGAAGCCAACTCCCTCAATCACGAAGTCTTGCGCACCGTTCGTGCGTGAGCCTTCACCTTGATTCGTGTCTGCCTCAGTAGCGCGGGTGTTGCCCGTACCGCCCAGGTTAATCTGGTCGCCGACGCCGTAGCTGAACAGAGTCACCTGCTGGTTCTTACGCGCGACTGCGTAAGCAACACCGGGCGCCGTGCCAAGCGCCGAGTCCACCACATCAAACTGGAATACACCAGTCGACTGGTAAGGAATCGTGCGGCAGATGATGGGCTGACCGGCACGTGCGTACTGGTCCAAGAGATTCTTACGTTGCGTGCTGAAACCGGCTCGTTCGTTCATGATAGTACCCTTTTAGAGTTGACGGGGGTGTCTCTAGGCTTGACTCTTCTGACAGAAGGACTCACTAACCCCAGTGCGTCTCACATGCTGTAAGCGTCTTCATAGGCGCTGGCAGCATCAAGGTCTCCGATGTTACCAGGCTCTACGAGAGCACCAATGTTGCCGGGCTCTACAAGAGCGCCCGTGTCATCGTCATCCAAACCGGCCGCGCCGGGCTGGTTAGCAGCCGAAACGACTGCCATGTTTTGGACTGCTTTTTTCAGCTCGAAAGCTTGAGCGCCGGCATAGCCGCCAGCACCAATGAGAGCGGGAGCAAAGCTTGACATCTTGCCACTCTTCTTGAGCACGTGGCCCAGGACCACCATGCCAATGGGAGCGGCGAGAGGGTGATTCTGGAGAAACGGAATCTTGTTCGCCAGCATGCGATGCAGGTAGAAGAGACCAACACCCGCACCACCTTGGAGCCCGGTTTGGGGCAGGCCTTTAGTCACTCCGTGTAGCATCTTCATGTTCTTTTTCCTCTTTCAGTAGCAGACTCCCAATTGTGAGGGCTGCGGCTATCGTTCCTAGGGTGATGTGTTGCACTTGAATTCGTTTACCGAGAATCGTCACGGTTCTCTCAATTGAGAGTATTGGGTCTCTAGTGAGGTTACCGTGAAGCGTACTTCTTGAGCCCAGAGAGCGGCCCATGCTGTGAGCGGTGCTTTCGGTTTCTTGACTTTGAGAATTCATCGAAAGCCATTACTCCAACTCCAAGAACGACTACCCATAGAAACCAACTCTTGGTCGGGTCCTTTACGGAAGCTGCCTCTTGAATCTGAGAATCAGTCATTACGCCATTGCTGCGCCGGCTACAGCGCCAATGATAGCGCCCGGCACTCCAAAAGTGACTCCGCCGATAGCCGCGCCAGCAAGCGCCGGAGCGAGTTTCGAGCCGCCTGGGTTTGCAGCCGCAACAGTCGCCGCAGTCGCGGGCTTGTCGGGGGTTGCCACGGGCGGAGTCACTGGATTGGTTACAACGGGAGTCTGAGCGTTTGCGACTGCCGGGATTGCAGGACTGGACGTCGATGCCGGCAGAGCAGGAACGAACTTAGGCGGAGTTGCCGTCACCACCATCTCCGGGACATTGATGGTCGGAGTCGTCTGGGAGACCGCAATGGGAGAGACCGGGGTCACGGCTTTTGCCTTGCGCTCTGCCCATTGCTGAAGAGCGGTCAGGGAGTCAGAGCCAAGAATTCCGTCAACGAGAAGACTCGTTCCCTGAGTCTTGTTATCCCAGTTCTGAAAGCTCGTGAGCACGAAAGAGTCTCGCGCGCCAAAGTCCGTGGAGAGGTCTGCAGCGGTCTGGCCGTAGTCCGGGAAACCGGCTTGATTGACTCCGTCCGTCTTGCTCCAAGCAACCAAGATACTCTTGGCTTGGAGAATGCTCGGAGCCACCGAGCGAGTGGAGAACACCTTGGGAGTTTTCACCGTGGGTCGCGACAGAGCTGGAGCGGGCTGACTCGAAACCGCAACAGGAGACGGAGCTTGAGTCGTTTGCGGCTTTTGCCAGGCTGCCGGAATGTTCAAGACCTCACCAACCCAAACGGTCTTATCCACTCCGGGCTTCTTATCCTTGTTCAGAGGAATCAAGAGTTTCCAATTGTTCCCATTGCCAGAGAGCTTCTGCGCAATCGCCCAGGGAGAGTCACCTTTCGTGACGATGTAGTGAGTACCAGCTTCATCCAAGCCAGCCGTGTTGCTGGTGCCGTGAGTCAGCGCGCTAGTCGGCGCGTTAGGGTGCCACCTCTTGATGAATCTTGCAGCGCGTGGAGTCAGAGACCGCCACGGCAAGAGACGCTCTCCAGAAACGTGCTTCACGGCCTGCATCACCGTCTGTTGAGTCGTACCCAGACGACTCGCTAAGACGAGCGGGTGTTGAGCTGCCAAGCTGGGATTGCGACGCAGCGTCCGAATCGCGTGCTCCAGATTCGGTTGATGAACAGACAGAGTCCCGCGCGCTCTCTGGACAATGATGTCCGGCATTGAGCCAGCCCGCTTGAGCAGCGCTTGGGGATTCTGCTTCACCACAGTAGCAACAGTCCCGACGGCTGCATCGAATGCGCGTCGCGCGCCTTCACTCGGGAGAGCACTTCGAGCCACACCCATGGCTACTTTGCTTCCCTCTTTCTGCAACACTCGAATTGCAGTGTCAAAACCCAGAGCCTCCGGAGTCGCCGGAGCAAAACCGCTCGCGGCAGCTCCAATCGCGGTCTTCAAGATATTGGAGCCGTTCGCAATGGCATGCGCAGCTCCTACGGCTTTATCAATCCCGGAAGGAGTGGCTCCTTCTGCGGCGGCCCAAGCAATCTCAGAGAGCTTCTTGCCAGACAGTCCGGCCTTCATGGCGCCCAGAGCGCCACTGGCTACCATGCCAATGGGGCCTACATTCTTGAGCACAGTCTGAATCACTGGAAGGGCTTTCCCGACTCCCTTTCCAATGTCTTTCACTGCATCCTTGGGATGAGTGACGTCATGCCCAATTCGTTTGGTCGTATTGGCTACAGACTTTGCCGCACTGGAAACAGCATGAAAGATTGAGCCAAAAAGAGAGCCAGTGTCCGGGTGCGCTGCGTACGGGTCGAAACCATGTTGGAGCGCCTGGACAGCTTGAGCACCGTTCATTCCCCTATGGTACAGTCAAAAGCGACCCGGGTCAAACATGACTTGACCCAGGTCAAAGTCAACCTTTACCCGGGTATCCCATGACCCAGCTGTTTCAGTGTGTGGCCTGTTTACATACGCGCACGGGTCGACTGAGACCCATGTTCTGTGAACAGTGCGGAAGGAGCGAAACCTACGCCATCTCAGATTCCCCTACTGGACTTCAGGCCATTGCGGCAACCGACATTGAGATAAAAGAACTAGAGAAGACTCCCACTAAAGACGAATCCTTAGATTCAATGTTAAGAGGGGGATTCGTGAGGCCTTCAACTCTCACGGCTTATGGTCCGGCCGGCGTGGGTAAGTCTCGGAGTTGTCTCAGGTGGGCTACCAACATGGGAAGGACTCTTTTAGTATCTCTTGAGATGCCTCAAGAGTTATCAGTACATTCAGCTTACCAGGCCCGCTCTAATCTATCCAATCTCTTCATTGTTGAGCACGAGGACTGGCAAACAGAGGCGCAGAGAGTAAGAGCTGACATTCTTGTCTTTGACTCTCTCCACTACTCAACTAAACAGCGCGTAGTCAAAGGAACCAAAGTACCTCTAGTTCTCTGGGAGATTGCAGAGTGGACTAAGAAAGCTGGAACCTTAGCTTTCGTTGTTGCTCACCAAAACAAGAAAGGCCGAGTGTCCGGGACTACTGCCGCGGAGCACTGGCCTGACTACCTCTTCAAGTTTGAGAGGCATGGTGGAGACGAGGCTAAGATTGTCTGTCCGAAGTCTCGTTACTCACCGAGTGGGTCGGCGATTGTGACTATCTAGGGAGACAGACTAGAATCGAACTAGCTGAAGTGATGGTTGCTGCAGACTCATCACTACGGTTTACCAATACCGCAACTGTCTCCAGAACTTATCTAATCGCCTCAATCACAGTCGTCTCAGACATCGCCATACTAACCCCCACTGCTAGATGATGCCCGTCCACTCCGTGAAGCTCTGGAAAGATACTCTCACCGTAAGTCGCTTCATAGGACTCATCAAAGCCGACGGCTACAAGAAGCCTGAGAGCCATCTCTTTAGTCCAGATGCTCTGATGTCCCCAATCAATCGCAACTGAATTCCAGACATCTTCAGGACCGTTAATCTGCCGGTGAGACCCAAGAGACTTGCAAGCGGTCCGGTAGTCTTCAACGGAGATGGTGCGGGTGATGTCTGGGAATGCGAGCCGGAGCACTCCTCCGGGTTGGAGGAGACGCATGCACTCTCTGAGAAAGAATAACCCCTCTGTAAAAGGGACGTGCTCAATCACGTGCTCAGCGAGAATGAAACGAGCAGAGCCAATAGGGAACGGTAGCGACTTCTGTATATCGGTCTCATGGTCGTAGTTTTCCCAGGGCGCCGGGAGACGATTCTGCCCGGCGCCGAACTGCAGGCGCCTCATGGCTACTTCTGAGTGCGGTACTTCTTAGAGAGCTTGTGAGCCCGCGCAACTGCAGCATGTGCGCGCTTGACAGCCTTCTTGGCAACAGACTTTGCCTTGTTCACAGTGCTTTTACGGAGATGCGGCATTGGCTTTTCCTTAGTGTGAGAGTAAGTGAAAAAGAGCGTAGGAAACGAGAACGGTAAGGGACGTGAAAACGAGTCCGCCCAGGAACCCGGACCGGCGAGCAGTAGTAACTTGGGTCTCCAAGTCCTTATACTTGTCTTGCCAATACTTCGCCGCACCAGCTAACACATGGGTTGAGGTTCCGCGGCGAGCAGAGAAAGGGTCAATACCCTCAATCTCGAAAGTGTCACGTTCTTGAGATGCGCTTTCTGACATGTCCAAACAATTCCTTTCTATAGATGTAGGCTGCTAACCCGAGCCCGATGAATCCAATCATGTAAAGAGAGCCGGCGACTGCGGCGGGAGACGGGAGAGCATCTCCAATCTGGTCTAAGATATCTTTGGTCGGCTCGAACGCCTGAGGCTTCTCGTCTGAGGCTTTTGCAATCTCAGGAAAGCCGAGAGTCCTAGCGTCCCATTGAGTGGGAGCGGAGACAGAGAACAGCATCCACGAGAAGTCGCCATCATCATTCGTCTTGAGGACTTTGACTGCGCTCCGGCCTTGCTGCCAACGTCGAAACTCCGGGACTAGAGAGTCGGGGAGGTCAACGGAATAGAAGCCGGCGGGGAGTGGGTTTCTTCTCTCTAAAGCCATTCAGCTCAGCTTCCAGTGTCCCGTATCAATCTCTTTCGGGACATGCTCGTGCATCTCGCCCAGGCGCGCTCGAGACAGGATGGTTTCCGCATGAATCCACGACCCGTGGAATTCTACCTCGGCTGCGACGTGTTGTAAAACGCCGTGCTTCCAAAGCGGCCAAAGGCGAGCGTTGAAGCCTGCGGCAAGGCAGAGCGCGACGAATAGACGAGCTTTAGCATCGCAGTCGTCATGTCCTCGTACGTAAGCGTCAATAGCATCGTTTGGCTCCGGACTTCTAGTAACGCCGGCAATGTCCTCATGCCCGAATTGCTTTATATCTGACTCATACTCGATTCCGTCTCGCGCAAGAGCTAGAGCTAGCTTGAAGAAAACAATAGGGCGACTGAGAGAGAGCATCCAGAGCATGCGACTCATCTCGATAATCTGAGGATTCTTGGAGTCTGAGATGCAGACTTCTTGGAGGAGTTTCCACTTCTCATCGTCAGGGATATCAGGACTGTATTGGTTCATAGAGGCTCACACAGTAGAAAGCAAAAGCACTCTTTCATCTTTCAGTCTTTCTAACGCGCTGCGTCATCCAACCGGAGAAGTTTCGACCGGAACCGGATTGCTTGGCAAGCCATTCTCAGGAGAAACTCCTCTGAAGAGATTCACTCCCTGCATCACTTGACCAAAGCTTTCAAGAATACTCCCAAGGTCTAGCTCGCCGCCGCCCTTTGCTTGATTCTTGAGAATCTCAATCTGTTGGTTCGCGAAGTGTCTCATAAACTCCACTCCACGATTGAAGTCCTCACTACTTCCAGAGCCCTTGCTCTGCATCGCGGTTTGCATAAGACCCATCATGCGCTCAGACGCGATGCGCTCTCTTTCGATGGTTGCCTGCATCTCAGCACGAGCTGCGGCTCGGTCCTCAGCAGTAGAGGCCTGACTTCCCTGCATCATAGCTATAATCATCTGCATCTGGCGCTCAGCAGCCTTGTCCGCTTGCTGCATCATCATCATGAGGAATGGCATAAAGCCGCCTTGACCTCCCATAAGAGCCATCATGGGGTCTAAAGCTGGAGCTGATGCAGTCTGAACGGGCTTTACGGCCTCTTCTTGCCGACTTTCGTCATACATCGGCTTAGGTTTGCCGGGCAAAACGTACTTACGGCGCGTGGTAATGCGTCCTTCATGCCTCGAGATGAGTATGTAACTCCCTCCGCCCAGTTCAGCGGAGACTTGCTCAAGACTTCTCAGCTCCGCGGCTGGAAAGACTCTTGGATAAAAGACCTGCTGACCGCCCTCTAGTCTGCATATCTGAATCTCTGAGACTTGAACGATATCGTCGTCTTCATCATCAGGCAAAAACAGCGGATGTGGTTCAGCTAGTACTTGAGACATCTTAGAAACCCCGTCGAAAGCTTGCCATTACTTCCCAAGCTTACCGCGTCTCCTCTTTCGAGGCAAGAAGTGACTAGCTCGTTTTCGCTCTAGTGAGGCATTGTCGTACCCCAGACGAAAACCCTTGCGGTACAAGAGCCAAAACGGACCCTCCAACCCCGGAGGAATGAGCCCAGCAGACGTCAATTCAGATTCGGCAATGTTGAAGTAGTCTGTAAACCAACGCTCACGGCGCGTATTCTCGCAATGCTTACCGTCGTCTAGAGCACGGCGCCACCAGAGAGGGACTAGGCTCTTTGGTGGCGCCGGCATGGGCTACTCAGCTCGGGAAGTCGTAAGGCTCTGTCTCTTCATCATCTTCACCAGGCTGACGCTCGCGAACAGGGGGAGCCCCCTTTGCGGGCGTGAGCCAAGCATTGACAACGTTACGACTCTCTTTTCGATTGTCCTCAATACACAAGAGGGTCTCTCCAACCATCTTGTCAGTGTCGAAAGAGAAGACTTTCATAGGGTCTTGAGCCGGCGGACGCCCGGGAATCTTCTTGACGCCGTTGTACTGCATCAAGACTTTGAGTCCGCCCATCTTGCGGAGCGGACGCATGCCGCCTTTGACCCAAACTCCAATCATGTCGCCCTTTTGAGCGGTAATCTCCTTAGCGTCTTCTGCGGTTCCTTCTGTGACTTTGGTGTCTTCAAGAAGCTCGAAGATGACGAACCAGGAGGGTTTGGACTTGTCCAGCTTGGAGTCGCTGGCCTTGAAAGCGCGAGGGATACCGTAGACGGGGCCTTGCTTCTCACAGTCTTTGAAGCCGACTACGTCTCCAGTGTTCTTGCGCAGACCTTCTCGGGTTTCGAGTTTCTTGGGAGCGGGGGTGGGGGGAGTTTTTGCCATGGTGTTGCTTGTCTTTCTTCTTGTTACTTGGTTACCGGGAATGAGAGTGAAAAGTTTGATTCTGTGCTAAGAATAAGAGACTCAATCTCCGCCTTAGCTTCATCCGTGAAGTCTTCCTCCTTCACATTGCTCAGAACAATAGAAGTAAACTTGAGGGCTACCTTAACCAAAGTGACTTTCTCACTCGGAGTGAGACCCCCGACTACTATCTCTTCCAGCTTCTCAAACGCTGAGGCGCTCAAAACCTCAAACTGTTCAAGAAAGCCGTGGTGAGGCCTCGGAGGAGGCTCCGTGTCCGTCGTTTGCTTCTCCAGCTCTTCTGCGCTCAATTGGTCAGTCATGCTACTGTCTTTCTGAGGTACCAGACCCCACTAGCAAAGGCGATGATGCCTTTCTCTCTGAGGCTCCTACGAGCCTCAGTAAACTCTTTCTCAGTGTAGCCACCGAACTTAGTGCAACTGTGAATCCAGGCCCCCATACGGTCAGTGGAGAGCCCCTCAGGCCAACCTGATAAGTACCTCACGAGCTTGCCTTCAATGTCGGGGCGGGCGGCTGGCTTGCTGAGATTCTTCATAGCGCCGAATCTTCCAGAGCTTTAGAAAGGCTCTCTGACATTCGCCGCATCTAGGTTTAGTATTAATTGGCTTAAAAGCTTGTCCACATTCACAGAGCCTTCTACCGTCTGGGAGTCTAGAGGCGCAGCTGCCGGCCTTGTGTCCGTACAATCCGCAACCTGAACAGCGCTGTTTCTGTAGCGGTCTCTCCGCCGAATATTCTCGCAATTCAGACACGTTCGTCTCCTCTTCTTGTCTCCAGAAACCCCGTACTTCTCAAACTCTGAGATTCTCTTCCACCGCTCGCACAACTTGCAATAACGAACCCGACTCTTAAGCTCGGAGCTGTATCGATCGACCACTTTTCTGAGACGCTTCGGCACGTCTAGAAGTCCTGAAAGATGACCGGGGTAGTACGATTGCCGTCCCACACACGTTTAGTCGAACCTCCTTTGAGGCTCTTTTTGAGCTCAAACATGCGAGGGGGTCGGAATGCCTGATGAGCAAGCTTCCCCAGCTTCTCAAGCTCCCAACTGGAAACCGTGCCTCCGGTTCGCAGAGTCTCAAACGTCGCTTCTGTTCTCTCTCGAATTCCCTTAGCGACCACCTTAATTCGATGTGCTCGGTCAGAGCAGCCACTTCCGTTTCGACACTTTGAATCAAGGCATTGAGACGCTTCGAGCTTATAGAGCTTAGGAGCGAGGAAAGTACCGTGGAAACTAACACCGGGGTACTCATTCTTCAGTTCTCCAAGATGAGTGCTAGTAGACAGACTAGAAGTGGTGATAATAGAATCCGTGTCCACATAGGCAAGGGATTCGCCGCACTGAACCATCCAATCATAAAGCTTGAGGCGAGCAAGAGATGTGACGTGCGCTGCAACTTGAGGCATGATGTAGGGAGCCGTGACCTCTTCATCAATGTACCAGACTGGACTAAGCGCTGTACCATCAACGGGTATGGCGCCTTCTGGGAGGTTTTCACTCCAAGGTACAACCCTGCGACGCATCGCGCTCTGTCCGAACTTTCCGTAAAGCGAGTTAAGAAGAATCTTGACCACATAGGCTAACCCCGCGTCGTAACCAGGCAGTGAGGAGTCACGGAAGGGATACAAGTCTTCAACCATTGAAGCAAGAAGCGGGGATGCTTGAAACCAAACGCTCTGGCCATATCTAACGACTCTCTCACGGACTCTTGACAACTCCGCCCAGTCCCATCGCCCATTGATTCGGCCTGCTGGGAACATGAGTTTCCCGTCCCTCTTGACTGGCAGACAGGGGATAGGGGAATCAAGTTCAACGCTGGCCTCAACGAATCCCACATAACCGCTGCCCTCCTTAGTGAAACAATCAGGGGGCTCTCCCGACCACCATATCGCCGGTCCTGACGGCATCGGCTCCCGCATAACGGCCGGGTAACTCGAATTGATATCATAGTAGTTGAGCGCCTCAGCTTCCCGCTGAAACACTTCAGTCCGCCCTCCACAGTAGGTCGAGAATACGAATTCATGAGAGTCCTCTGCCCGGTGAATCTTGTAAGGGAGGTACTTCCGGCGCCATGTCTTCATGGCAGTGGCGGGAGTGGTGATTCCCACTTCACCGCCTAGATTGTCTTCCACCATCGTGTGAAAGCGGCCCAGCACGCTCCAGAGTGCGCGGCAGTCCTGCTCGTTGTAGACTTCCCACTCTGGGGAGTCTTCATGCGTATCAAGGGGAAGCTCTGTCTTGCCGGGGAGGTTGAAAGTCTTGCAGGCCTTCGCTAGAGCGAGCGGGATAAGCTTGATTGAGTCGAGTAGTCGCCACTTCCCCTTACGTCCCTTCCCTTTCTTAGTCGCTTTCCAGATGTCTAGAATCTGAATTCCTCCACTCTTACCCGCTGGGATGGCGCAAAACTCAAAGCCGCGCCGTTTACCCTCAGTTGCAAGCCATGGCAGCAAGTGAAGGAAGTCAAACCTTCCTCCGTTATGCGCATAGAGATGCCAGTTAAGGTACTTTGATTGCAGCATATGGCGCATGAGGTCTGATATTGAATCACGGCCTCGAAACGCCTCAAACGATTCACCATCGAAAAACCCCGCTAGGAAAACCCGAGTAAAACCGGGCTCTGTTTTAGACTCACCGTCTTTTGCTTCTAAGTCGAATGTGGCAAAGCGCTTGCGCTTAATCTCTGAGGTGAGGGGAGTGAGGTAGTCGGTTTTCATGCTCCTAAACCCAGCACGCCATCAAAGCGATAACTACCGCACGCTCTAGGGCTCAACCCTAAGTGTCTATATAACTGATAGTAAGAACTAAACACAGTTCTACAGCATACACAGCTAACACTCCACCATCTGAAACCGCCAATTCCGCGGCTCACTTTCGTCGCCTCCTGTCTCTCCTCAGCTCCTTAGTCTCATCCTCAGTCTTGTACTGGTAAGTCGAGAAACTCGCCCCATGTACGTAGAACCGCGCATCACTCCTGAGCTTATCGCGTAGCTTTCCAATCACGGAATCAATCGCGGCGCGCCGGGAGTGCTGGAGTCCTGAGGACTCGAG
>Ga0068853_100002484_pt1 | contig 13816 bp, 9 predicted proteins | sample KBSCornC32_FD_65655 | JGI IMG/M metagenome (GOLD analysis project Ga0068853, IMG submission 65655) | Corn rhizosphere microbial communities from Kellogg Biological Station, Michigan, USA - KBS Corn C3-2 | ecosystem: Host-associated > Plants > Roots > Rhizosphere > Soil ... | reverse complement strand
TTCGACGGTCACAAGTAATGGGACTTATTCCGTTACTTTGAACCTGTCCGATCCGTCGCAAGCCCAGGCTGTTGTCGATGAGGTCAAGAAAAAGGTTGACTTTAGCCAATGGGGCGATCCCTCCATAAGCGGCGACACCATAACCTGGTCCCTGCCCAATCAGGCGCAGAATGTGATGAAGGATCAGGCTGTCGAACAGGCGCTGAAAATTATCGAAAGCCGCATCAACGCATTCGGTGTTAAGGAGCCGACGCTTCAGCGGCAGGGTTCTAAAACCTCGGGACAAATACTTTTGCAAATGCCGGGTGTGGACGATCCGGAACGCGTTAAAAAACTTATTGGTGCCGAATCGCACCTTATGCTAATGAAGGTCGCCGAGGGTTCTTACGATTTTCCGACAAAAGAAGCTGCGATAGCGTCTCTAGGCGGCACGATACCTCCGACGCGTAAGATTTTGCCCTTGACCGAACGTGACGATACGGAAAACACAAACCCGCAAAACCAGCCCCCAACGCGATGGATGGTACTCGAATACCCGCCCATCGTTGACGGCAGCGAGCTTCGCGACGCGTCTGCTTATTCGCGAACGGGCAGCCAGAGCGATTACCAGATCAGTTTTAGCCTTAAACCTGCAGGGGCACAGAAATTCGGCGATTGGACCGGAAAGAACATTGGTAAATATCTCGCTATCGTTTTGAATGACGAGGTCAAATCGGCACCGGTTATCAAAGGACAGATCTTCGACCAGGGAACCATCGAGGGACGTTTTACAAAAACGTCCGCAGAGGATCTTGCATTAACACTAAAATCAGGCGCTTTGCCGGCCAAGATCGACTATCAGGAAGAACGAACTGTCGGCCCGAGCCTGGGTGCCGACTCGATCCGCGCTGGTGTCGAAGCATCTGTCGGCGGGTTGGCTCTCGTGATCGTGTTTATGCTGTTCTATTACCGCGGTTCCGGCATCAACGCCGTTGTTGCTCTGATCCTGAACATGATTCTCACGATCGCCGCATTGATCGTTATCAAATCGACGCTGACCCTACCCGGCATCGCGGGACTTATTCTCGGCATCGGCATGGCCGTGGATTCGAACGTGCTGATATTCGAGCGTATTCGAGAGGAACTGCGGCTTGGCATCTCGATTCCCGAATCCATACATATAGGCTTTGACCGCGCGTTCGTCACGATCATCGATACGCACATCACAACGATCATCTCATCGTTGATCCTTTATATGGTCGGTTCGGGGCCGATTCGCGGATTTGCCGTAACGCTGATTCTCGGATTGCTCATTAACCTTTTCACGGCGGTTTTCGTGTCCCGAACGATTTTCAATTGGGAGCTCAGTCTGCGGCCCAATATGAAACATCTCAGCATATAGCCGGCGGGAATTTTATTTAAGATGTTTAACTTTTTTCAGAATATTCATATTGATTGGTTGGGGAAACGCCGCATCTTTATCGGCATCTCGATCATAATAATGCTTGCCGGATTGGTTTCGGCCATAGGCCGTCAGGTCACGCCCGGCGGAACCGATGCGTTCAACCTCGGCGTCGATTTCAAGGGCGGTACGGTCGTCACAGCGAAGTTTCGCCAGCGGCCGACGGACGATGATCTTCGGGCCGCGTTGAATGCCGCAGGCGTCGGAGATCCGGTCATACAATCGTCACTCGATAAACCGGACGAAGTTTTGATCAAGATACCGCTGCTCGAATCGGAGACGGAAGCGGTCAGTCAAACCGAACAGCAGCGGGAGGAACAGGTGCAGCAAGGCCGCGGTCTTGTAAAAAAGGCATTGGACACACTTGGTAAAGAAGCCGAGGGCGACAACACGCTCGATAATGCTCCCGACACAGCATATAAAATTGTAGGGACTGATTCTGTCAGCGCCATCGCAGGTTCGCAGATCCGTAACCAGGCCGTCACGGCGACACTGTTGGGCTGCGTTGGCATTCTGCTTTTTATCGCATTCCGTTACGATTGGACTTATGCTGCAGGTGCCGTACTTGCCGTGTTCCACGACGTTCTGATGGTACTTTCGTTTTTCTCGGTTTTTCAGTGGGAGGTCAATCTGACGGTCATCGCTGCAATCCTGACCATCGTCGGATTTTCGGTCAACGACTCTATCGTTATCTTTGACCGGGTGCGCGAAAACTTGCCGAACAACCGCACCGACACGTTGTTTAAGATAACAAACGACTCGATAAACCAGACGCTTTCCCGAACGGTTATAACGGCCGGTCTCGTGCTTCTGTCGGTTCTTTCGCTTGTGTTGTTTGGCGGCGAGGTTTTACGGAGCTTTTCGCTGGCATTGCTCGTAGGATTAACGCTCGGCTGCTATTCGACGGTCGCTATCGCAAGCCCTATAGCGATATGGTGGCAGGGGAAACTCGGAGCGGCAAAAGCAAAAGAAGCAGGCTCGACGCCCGGCGGTCCTACGAAGATGGCGTCTGCATCGAGGCGTTCCGTTACACGAAGGCCTGTTACCCGTTAGGTTTACGATAGTTTTATACTGTTCGGTTTGAGGCGGTCTGCAACTCGCTCAACAGCGACGGATCGCCCTCAAAAAGAACATAAAAAAAAATTATAAAATTGGGAAAATCGGTTCAAAAAACTACGGTTATTCTTGACTTTCGGCGTTTAACACTTTAGACTTCATAACGTTGCTGGTCAATTAAGTATTTTGTCTCCGTTTTTTCCGTATTCGATCTCTGAATCATGAGCGGAATCTCGTGGAACTTTTGTATGCAAGACTGGCAAAAGGCCGACTATCCCGCAATTGGTGAAGCGAATCAAAAACGCAGATCAAAGTATAGTTATGAAGTGCGGTCGCGGTGTGCAATGCGATTACAACTTTGGGTTTATTTTATATCATCTAAGCAATATTAAGGTTTCGTAACCCTTGACCTATTTTGGCACCGGAGAAAGGGAGGAAATATCATGTTAGATCAGTTAGTTGAATCGAAAAGCAACTCGCGCGAAAACACGCGTCGGAGCGAATTTCTCCTGGGCGTTTTTGTGATCATGGTCGTGGTGCTTTTGAGTGGGTGGACGTACAGCCTGTTCGCAAAGGATTATGGCATGGGCGGTGACGATATCGAGCTTTCGACGCTCGTCGCGCCCGTTCCCGTACCGGACGAAGAGCCGCCGCCAGAGCCCAAAAAAGAGCCCGAGCAGAAACAGCCGGACGTTGACGTAAGAAAGGAACTTATCCAGAACATTATGTCTTCGCCGGTCAAGCCGCCTGACACGACCAGCGTTCAAGTGAATAAAACCAAGGAAATGCGCCTTGATCGGTTGACCAAACTCGGAACGAACGACTCAGATACCGGAGCCCTTATGGAAAAGGGCGGTGGACGCGTAGTCGATACCGGTGGGACCGGTGGTCTTTCGACAGGCAGCGGAACGGACACTGCCGGCAGCGGCAGCGGTGCTCCGCCGCCACCTCCGCCGGTAAAGAAGGAACCGCCGAAGACCGTTTCGGGCGGCGTGCTTAACGGTAAGGCGATCAGCCTGCCGAAACCGCCGTACCCGCCGGCAGCCCGTGCAGTTCGCGCATCGGGCGCAGTCAGCGTTCAGGTGTTGATCGACGAATCGGGGCGTGTCGTCTCGGCCAGCGCCGCCAGCGGTCATCCGCTGCTTCAGGCCGCAGCCGTTTCGGCCGCACGCCAGGCGCGGTTCAGTCCGACTATGCTTTCGGGCCAGCCGGTCAAGGTGTCGGGTATCATAACGTACAATTTCGTGCCGTAATTCACGAAACTTGAGAAACGGCCCCGGCGGGGCTGTTTCTCAACCTATTTTCAGATCTGCAATCATAAAAAACTTTTTCGACTTCTTTGGAGGATAAATCATGACAGCTTTAGTCAGCCTTATTGGAACAGACGTTCCGGGCATGTTCTTAATGTTTTCGGGCGAAGGACCTTCGTTCGGTATTTACGATATAGCCAAGAGCTTAACCTATCCTGGTTGGGGCGTTATCATTACGCTTCTTATCCAGTCGGTTTATATGATCGCGGTTGGTATCGAACGCTGGTTGACCTATAACAAGGCAAAACAGCAGTCTCGGCAGTATGCTCCTAAGGTTGCTCAGGCGCTCAAGACCGGCAACATCGATGAGGCGATCAATATCAGCGACAGACACAAAGATTCGCACCTTGCTATGGTCGTTTCTTCGGGTTTGAAGGAATTTGCCGCTCATCAGGGCGACAACGAAATTTCCGCGGACGAAATGGCGGCTTCCGAGCGTGCTTTGGAACGCGCAATTGCCGTTAAGACTGCTGAGTTGAAACGCGGCCTGGCAGGATTGGCTACGGTCGGTTCGACTGCTCCGTTCGTTGGTTTGTTCGGTACGGTCGTCGGTATCATCGGTGCGTTCCAGGCTCTTAAAAATAACGAATCGGCCGGTATCGGTGCGGTCGGTGGTGCTATCGCCGAAGCCCTCGTTGCTACCGCGTTCGGTATTCTCGTCGCCGTTCCCGCGGTTTGGCTTTTCAACTATTTCACCAACAAGGTCACAAGCTTCAGCGTTGAAATGGAAAACTCGGCTTCGGAACTGGTTGATTATTTCATCAAACAGCGTACAAAGCAGATCCGTGGTGCGTAACTGCGGATGTTGAATTTTAGGTAAGGGAGATTTTTCGCTATGGGAATGGAAATTGGCGGAACCAGTGAGTATAACTCGGAGATCAACGTTACTCCGATGGTGGACGTCATGCTGGTGCTGCTGATCATCTTCATGATCGTAACACCGCTCCTGCAACAGGGAGTTTCGGTCAATCTGCCTCGTGACATGGTCAGCCCCGATGAAGATGCCGATATCGCCAAGGACACCTCGGTGATCATCGCCATCCCGGATAACAACAACTTTTACATCGGTAAAGAACAATATCCGCTGGATGCATTGGGCGAAAAGGTCAAAAAGCTTATGGAAAACAAGACTCCTGATAAGAGAATTGTTTATATCAAAAGCGGAATTGACGTTGATTACGGACGCGTTGTCGATGCGATCAAGACGATCAGAAAACAGGATATTGACAGGATCGGACTAGTCGCCGACAGAAAGAAAGGAGAAAAGGCGGGCGCCAAATAGGAGGTTCGCCTTAGATCTCGGTAGGAGTTATAGATTATGGCAATGACAAGTGGTGGTTCCGGGGCAGTCCCCAAGATCAACGTGACGCCTTTGATCGACGTGCTTCTTGTGCTGCTGATCATCTTTATGGTCATCACGCCGCTTAAGCCGGCGCGGTTCGAGGCAAAAATACCCGCGGAACCGAAGGACCAGCAGCAAGTCGATGTAAAACCGAACCCGCTGACGCTCGTTATCACGATAGATAAAGACACAAAAAAGGTTGCGTTGAACAACGAATCCGCAGGCGATGTCAGCGATGCAAGTGCATTGACCGCAAAGCTTGCACAGATCTTTAAGGAACGTACGAATAACGGCGTGTTTCGTGAGGGAACCAACGAAATCGAAAAAACGGTATTTATCAAATCGCATCCGTCCGTAAAATACGGCGACGTCGTTAAAGTCATCGACGCGGCCAAGGAAGCGGGTGCACAACCGATCGGATTGCAGGTCGATTCTATAGAGAACTAATATTGCGCGTGAGATCGAACGTTTGGCTTGGGCCCGTCCCAGGCTAAACGTTTATCTGAGCGAAGAATGGAGTCAGAAAATGAGATCGTCTCGTTTAGGGATACTTGTATTAATACTTATAACAGTTTTGGTTGGAGCCAACTGCTCCTATTATAACCGGATCATTGCGCGCAAGGATCTGGTGGACGGCTCTAAGGCATACAAGGACCGCAAGTTCCAGGAGGCCGAAGACCTCTTTAGAGCAGCGGTGGCACGCGACCCGGATGGTAAAACTACCGAAGGCAAGACCGCCCAGCTATTTCTGGCTCGTACGCTTCACTCCGAATTTATCGGAAACCGCCAGAAACCCGAGCTTGCCCAGGAAGCAATAAAGGAATACAAAAAAGCTCTTCAAAACAACAATAACGACCAGAGTTCGTATAAAGCGATCGCAAGCCTTTACGAAAATCTCGGCATGACCGACGACTGGCAAAAATGGGTCACCGCCCGCTCAAACGATCAGTCCATCGAGCCGCAGTACCGGGCCGAAGCCTTGACCTCGCTTGCCGCTAAGCAAAACACCTGCGCTAACGATATTACCGATACAGACCAGACCAAGAAAACGGTTACCGTCGCCGGCAAAAAAGAGTTTCAATTTGTAAAACCGGCCAACGCGGACGAATTTACAAAACTCACCACTTGTGTCGATGCTGGAACCAAGCTTGTCGATCAGGCTCTGGCTCTTGAGACCGATCAGGTCAAAAACGCCAAGAATCTAGACGTCAAAGGCCTCAGTGATGAGCAGCTTAAGTCCAACGGCGACCTGCTCAGAGTGTTCGAGTCTGCCAGGTCGTACAAGGCGAGTTTGACGATCCAGGCCATGCGCGTTGCCGAAATGGAAGGCCGGACCGCCGACCGCGACAAGCTTAAATCGGACGCCGAGGCGGGGAAACAAAGCTTTCTTGATCTGAGCGATGTTGTTAAGAAGATCCAGGATGAGGTCGATGCCCGTGCGGCTGCAAAAGAAGCGGCGAACAATCCTGAGGCCGCAAACGCGAATAAAAAGTAAACCCGTTTTTTGTTTACTGAAAGGTGATGCTCTTTTTTAAACGGGCATCACCTTTTTGTTATTGTTCGTCTCAATTTTGTCCTATTGACCTTATTTTGCCCAAGAACACGGGAAACTGAATTTAAATTGTAAAATAGCTCCAGATGATTCGTATCGAAGATGTCATAGAAAAGGTAGAGGCCAACCGGCCGAACGCGGATATCGATCTTATCAGGCGGGCATATCTTTTCTCTGCGCTTCATCATCGCGGCCAGACACGTGCTTCGGGCGAACCGTATCTCATTCATCCGCTTGAGGTTGCCGACATCCTTGCGGAAATGCGCCTCGATGAGGTCAGCGTTTCAACCGGCCTGCTTCACGATGTTGTCGAGGACACGCTCGTTGACCTTGAAACCATCCGCAGCTATTTTGGCCCCGAGATCGAACACCTTGTTGACGGCCTGACCAAGATCGCCCACATCAGCAATCTCTCAAAGGAAAAACAGCAGGCCGAAAACGTCCGCAAAATGGTGCTTGCGATGATAACCGACGTTCGCGTCGTGCTTATCAAAATGGCCGACCGGCTGCATAACATGCGGACGATGCAGTATCTCAAGCCCGAAAAACGGGCACGCATCTCGCAGGAAACGCTTGATATTTACGCACCCATCGCTCACCGGCTTGGTATGGGTAAGCTGCGAAGCGAACTCGAGGATCTCGCATTTCAGAACCTTCACCCCGAAGAATACAAACGCCTGAGCAAAGAGGTCGAAGCCCGCCGACCCGAACTCGAAGCCGCGCTTGAAAAGATCAAGGCTGTCATCGCCGAACGCCTTACGGAGAACGATGTTCCGTTCTTCGCCATCGAGGGCCGCGTAAAACGTCTCTATTCGCTCTGGAAAAAGTTAAAAAAGCGAAAACTGCATATCGAACAGGTTTACGACCTCATCGCCGCCCGCATTATCACCGCAAACGACAAAAAATATTGTTACCTGGCTCTAAGCGTTATACATGACATCTGGACGCCCGTTCCTGAACGTTTTAAGGACTGGATAGCCATTCCGCGTGACAACCTTTACCAGTCGCTGCATACGTCCGTTATAGGCGACGGCGGCCTTCCGTTCGAGGTGCAGATACGCACGCAGGAAATGCACCAGATAGCGGAAGAAGGCGTCGCGGCACACTGGAAATATAAGGAAAGCAAGCTCGGCGCCGCCGAAGAGGACGAGAGCCTCGACGAGCTTCGCAAAACGGTCGAAAAGCTTCTGCTTCCGTTGGTCGAATCGAACGAGCAAAACGAAAACTCCGAGGATTTCATCGAATCGTTAAAGCTCGACCTTTTCCCGAAAGACGTTTATGCCTTTACGCCCATGGGCAAGGTGATCCAATTGCCACGCGGTTCGACGCCGCTCGATTTTGCGTATGCGATCCATTCCGAGGTCGGCGACACCTGCACCGGGGCCAAGATAAACGGCCGCATCGTCCCGATCAAAAGCGAGCTGCAAAACGGCGACGTAGTCGAGATCTTGACGACACCGAACTCGAAGCCGTCGCGCGACTGGTTGAATTACATCGTAACCGCCCGCGCACGTAACCGAATTCGCCACTGGATCTCGGAACAGCAGCGTGCCGAGTCGATCGACATTGGCCGCAAGCTCCTTGAAAAAGAAGCCGACCGCTTTCACGTTTCGCCAAAAAAATTCCTCAACAACGATGCCGAGATGAAGCGCATCGCGAATGAATATGGCCTGAGCCGCCCCGAGGACCTGCTCGCGTCCATTGGTTACGGAAAAACCCTGCCGAAAAACGTGATAGCAAAATTTCTCGGCGCCGAGAAATTTAAGGAACTCGACCCGGACAACCGCAAGGAAACGCGTCTCGAAACCGGAATGAAGGCCGTGCGTAAACTGATCGGCCTCGGCGAGGACGCGATCATTGTCAAGGGGGTGGACAACCTCCTGACGACCCGTGCCCGCTGCTGCAACCCGCTCCGCGGTGAGGACATTATCGGTTACATTTCGCTAGGCAAGGGAATCGTCGTCCACAACAAACGCTGCAAAAACGTCAGCCAGTTGATGGTCAACCGCGACCGCATCGTTGACGTCGAGTGGGCAAAAAGCGAGAAGGAAGAGATCCAATCCGTGCAGATCCTCGCAACGACCGAAAACCGAACCGGTATGCTTGCGGGTATCACTAACGCAATTGCAGAGATCAAGACCGGCATTCGCGACGCCCGCGCCACCGTTTCAAAAGATGGCCGGGGCATGATCGAAGTCACGGTCGAGGTATTCGATAAAAAACACCTTGATAAGGTTGTCAGCGCCGTCGAAAAAGTACCCGGCGTTATCGCCGTCGAACGCGTCAATGACTAGATCGGTATTTCCCGCGACCGCCAAAATCCAACGCCATTTTGTCCCAAGCTTGTCCCAACGGCCTTGGGACAAATAACCTGCTGTATTTGCAATGTTTAGCCCGTTTGTCCCACGATTTCGTAAAAAACTTTTCGCAAGCTGTGTGAAAAGTTAAATTATTCTATATATTAGCTTTACACCTTTCTCGCTGAGTTTATTGCGTGGGACAAATGACCGCGGATCTCATAAGAAATTATTGCTGTCAGCCGTCAGCTGTTGTCTGTTTTCAAAGATCGATGTCGGACCATGATCCGACCAAAACATTTTACCGCAACTTGCACAGATAGTACAGGATATTATTGACGTGACATGGCTATGGGTCCCTAGGTTCTGTTGACATTTCATAAATTGCCGTTGGCTTTAGCCAACGGTCATATTTGCCAATAAGAATCCAGGCTTTAGCCGAACCGCAAATTTGGGCTAAAGCCCGGGGCTTGTGTTGTCATTCTCCGTTAGCTAAAGCTGACGGCAATTAGCTAAAGCTGACGGCAATTGAGAATAAAATATCAACAGAACCTAATGTCTGTGGCTGTTGATCGGCATAAGAGGTGTTTGTGTCAACATAAACTACGGGATGGCCCTGATTCTCCGAATGGCGCTATAATCGGGCTATGAACAAACGCTTTGAATCGCCCGATTTTTGCAGCACGCTTGATGGCCTTTTGCCGAAATTTAGAAGGCCGCGTCGGACAGATCCGTTATCGAAAAATGCCGGGCCAGCAAAGGAAAATAATGCCAAGGTTGTCGCAAAGGATGAAGGGCAGAGCCGCCGAGGTGATAAAAAAACATCGGCATATTAGTCATTTTACGGATCAATGGGCGTGCTGGACGAAAATGTTTTATCGACGATAATAATTCACGATAAATCGTTGTGAAGTACCGCTGCTTTAACCTCAGTCTGAGATCATATTGGTGTTCTTAAGTCGCGATGTCCGGATTTCTTTGCGTGCTTAGCGTCTTTGCGGGCAATAATATCCCGCAAAGAAGTAAAGGCCGCAAAGAATATGAAATATATTTTTACAGAACCCCGATCATAGGGCACTTCCGAAACACCTCTGAACTTTTCTTTTCCTCTCAAATTTGATATTATTCGCCTTTTGCTTAAGAAGATAAGTACACGCTCTTATAGATGAAGAACGAGATAATTTCAACGGAAAAGGCACCGGGCGCGATCGGGCCATATTCACAGGCAATCAAGGCGGGCAATATGATATTTTGCTCGGGCCAGATACCGATCGACGTGGCGACGGGCGAGTTTGTGTCACAGGACGTCGCCGGGCAGACCGAACAGGTTTTGAAGAATTTAACGGCCGTTCTCGAGTCGGCGGGTGCGAGCCTTAACGATGTGGTAAAAACCTCGGTTTTCCTTGCCGATATGAATGATTTTGCGGCGATGAATGAGGTTTACGGACGATTTTTCAGCGAGAACAAACCGGCGAGGGCTACGGTCCAGGCGGCACGGCTGCCGCGTGATGCTCGTGTTGAGATCGAGTGCATTGCGGTCGTTTAACCTGGCGGCGGGCACAAGAAAAGCCAAACGCCAATGTTTTCAGCGTTTGGCAACCAAAGTCGAAGGCTTGTTATCAAACGTTTTTACGCAGCTTTGACAATCTTGCCTGATTTTATGCAGCGTGTGCATACCTTCATCCGGCCGTTTCCGCCAGCGGGAAGCTGAACGCGGATCGACTGCAGATTCGGCTCAAAGCGCCGTCGGGTTTTATTATTCGCGTGTGAAACGTTGTTTCCAAATTGCGGCCCTTTGCCGCATACTTCGCATCGTTTTGCCATAGTATTAAAGCCTCCGTAATTAAAACGAGGTATAAAAGGATCAGAGTTTTTGTAAAACTCGAAAATAAGTTTTATAACAAATATTCGTACGTGTAGTCAAGCAGTCATATGTATTGCTAACTTAAAGGAGTAATAGCCAAAGTGCAAAAAATTTCAAAAAGGTTAATCGCGGCGACCGCTCTTGCGGCTTTCGCAGCATTTTTAGGAGCCTGCGGTACAGGCGGTCCGTCAACAACCGGTGGACCGGCCGATCCGAACGAAACGGCAGCGACCGTAAACGGTCAGGCGATCAAAATGGAAGAGGTCGAACGCGGCGTCAAACAGCAGGCCCAGGGACAGGAGAGCAAGTTGTCTCCGCTTGAGCTTGCCGGAGCGCGGCTTCAGGTATTGCAAAGTCTGATCGAACAAGAAGTGATGTACCAAAAGGCCCAAAAAGAGGGCACGGTGCCGACAGACGACGAAGTGACCGCCGAGCTTAACAAGCAAAAAACGGCGAGCGGCAAATCGGCTGACCAGATCGACAAGGAAATGAAGGACGCCGGAATGACCGAAGCCTCGGTCCGCGACCAGATCAAGAAGGGGCTGGCCATCCAAAAGCTTGTTGACAAGGTCACTGGAAAGATCGAGGCTCCGAAGGATGCCGAGATCGAAGCATTTTATAACGGCAACAAGGACGCGTTCGTTAAGCGAAAGGGTGTAAAGCTTGCAGCGATCGTCATCGACCCGTCCAACAGCGGCGAAGGCGACACAACCGTTGACGAACCGTCGGCCGTGGCAAAGGCGAATGACGTTATCGCGAAGCTCAAGACTGGACAGGATTTTGCACAGGTCGCCCGCGAAAGCAGCGAAGATCAGAGCAAATTTCAGGGCGGCGACCTCGGCTATCTGACCGAGGACGACCTCAGGCAGGCGTTTGGCGAGCAAACCGCTGCCGGGCTTATGAATCCTCAGCTACCGATCGGGAACATCATTACGGCACGTTCGCAGGGCAAACTTTTCATTGTCAAACTCCAGGACCGCAGCGACAAGGACGAAGCCCTGACACTTGACAGCCCGGGCATCCGGCAAAAGGTGATCGATTCGCTCATTAGCTCCCGCAAGCAGCTTCTGACAGCGTCTTATCAGGCGATCGCAATGAACGAAGCCAAGGTCGAAAACTATCTTGCCAAAAGGGTCGTTGACAATCCGAACGAGCTGAGCGGAGCGCGTCCGGCCGGGGCTTCGACACCGGCGGCTGCGAACACGAATACGGCGGCAACACCGGCGAACGCTGCAGCAAATACCAACGCGGCGCCGGCAAATGCACCTGGAACGAAACCGGCTGCTACGCCTGCTGCAACCGCTGCAAAACCTGCGGCAACAGCGCCGGCGGCAGCTAAACCGGCGGCGAACGCTCCGGCGAATAAATAAAACCGTTTTTCGGTGAAATCGAGTAGTCGGTTCTCGGCCTGTCGCCGACAACCGGCTACTGTTTTTTATGCTGTTCAGACTTTCAAACGTTACAAAGTCCTACGCCGGACACGAGATACTTCGCGGCGTGACCTTTCAGGTCGATCCCGGCGAAAAGATCGGTCTCGTCGGACGCAACGGCGCGGGCAAAACGACCGTTTTCGACATGATCACCGGTGTGCAGGCTCCCGACACCGGCGATGTCGTCCGGTCCGGCAACCTAAAGCTCGGCCTCCTAAGCCAGCACGTCGATTTCGACGAAAACGAAACGGTTCACATAGCCGCGCTTTCCGCATTTAAGGAAATTCACGACATTGAATCTGAAATGCGTGAACTCGAGGTCCGCATGGCGACCGACCATTCGGACGCTGTGATGGAACGCTATGCAGAACTCCAGCACTCGTTCGAACAGGCCGACGGTTTTACATACGCCGCGCGTGCCGAAGCGGCATTGCAGGGATTAGGATTTCCCGAACAAACCTGGAACACAAAAACCTTGACGCTCTCCGGCGGGCAGAAAAACCGCCTCGGTCTTGTCCGCGTTCTGCTTTCGGCTCCTGACGTTTTGCTGCTCGATGAGCCGACGAACCACCTTGACGTAGCGGCCGTTGAGTGGCTCGAAAATTTTCTCGCCGGTCACGACGGAACCTTCGTCGTCATCAGCCATGACCGTTATTTTCTCGACCGCATTTCGAACCGCATTATCGAGATCGACAACGGCAAAGCGGTTTCTTACAAAGGAAATTATTCAAAGTTTTTGACAGAGCGTGCGCTCCGACGCGAACAGCAGCAGCGCGAATACGAAAACCAGCAGCAGATGATCGCCAAGACGCAGGAATTCATCCGCCGCAATCTCGAGGGCCAAAAGACCAAACAGGCAAAATCGCGCCGGAATATGCTTGAACGCCTTGACCGTCTCGACGCCGTTGTCGCGGACAAGAGCGGCGGAAATTTCGGTTTGAAAAAAGTCGAACGCGCCGGCAATAACGTGCTAAACGTCGAAGACCTCGCCGTCGGCTACCGCACCAATATTCTTGCGTCCGGCATCCATTTTACGCTGCATCGCGGCGAAGCTCTTGGCATTATCGGCGGTAACGGAACGGGGAAGACGACGCTGCTGCGAACTTTATTAGGGGAGATCCGCGAGCTTTCCGGAGAGGTCAACTGGGGAACAAAAACGAACATTGGTTATTATTCGCAGAATCTCGAGACGCTCGACCTTCGCAACGACGTGATAAACGAACTCCGCCGCGTGGCTCCGCTTGCAGAAAGCGGACCACTGCGCTCGTTTCTCGCCGGTTTTCTGTTCTTTGGCGATGATGTTTTCAAATCGGTTTCGACGCTGTCCGGCGGCGAAAAGGGAAGACTCGCGCTCGCAAAATTGATCTATTCCGGCAAGAACGTTCTGGTCCTCGACGAGCCGACAAATCACCTCGATATTCCTTCGCGTGAAGCCTTGGAAAACGCACTTGCCGAATACGACGGCACGGTAATAACGGTCAGCCATGACCGATATTTTTTAGACAAGATCGCGACGCAAATGCT
>Ga0068853_100002483_pt1 | contig 13817 bp, 12 predicted proteins | sample KBSCornC32_FD_65655 | JGI IMG/M metagenome (GOLD analysis project Ga0068853, IMG submission 65655) | Corn rhizosphere microbial communities from Kellogg Biological Station, Michigan, USA - KBS Corn C3-2 | ecosystem: Host-associated > Plants > Roots > Rhizosphere > Soil ... | reverse complement strand
CCTGGCCCGCGCGGGCCAGGAGCCGACCACGGAGCTGCTCGACTATCGGATCGACAAGGCCGACGACGAGGTGGCCAACCAGCTCAGCCTGCCCACCGGCCAGGAGATCGTCACCATCCAGCGCCTGCGCCGGGCCAACGGTGAGCCGCTTGCGGTGATGGTCAACTACCTTCCCGTCGAGTTGGCGCCGGACGCAGAGGAGCTCGAGCGCAGCGGGCTGTACCAAGCGCTGCGTGCCCGCGGTGTGCACATCCGCCTCGCCAGGCAGCGGATCGGTGCGCGACCTGCGACGCGCACCGAGGCCAGGCTGTTGACCGAGAAGGTCGGCGCGCCGCTGCTGTCGATGAGCCGGACGGCGTTCGATGACTCCGGCAAAGCCGTGGAGTACGGGGACCACTGCTACCGCGCTTCGCGGTACTACTTCGAGACGACGCTCGTCGACCGTTGAGTGGTGCGCCTCGGTGATCCGGGCAGGCGTAGTGAGCAAATTCTCGTCGCGGCAGCTTCGTATGACCTGCAGTCCTAATGTCCGAACAAAGTCTTGACTTTCCGCTGTGACCCGTATTACATCGTCTGCAGGCCGTGTCGCACGGCACCGCAGACAGGAGAGACGATGAAGCTTGTTCGGCTGGCAGCCGTCGCTGGAGCCGGGGTTATCGCCCTCGGGCTCGTGTCGTGTTCGAGCACCGGCGGAAAGCCGCAGGGGTCGGGGGACGGTGGGGGAGGCGGCGGCTCCGTTGACACGCCGCGAATGACGGTCGCGATGATCACCCACGAGGTGCCGGGCGATTCGTTCTGGGATCTCATCCGCAAGGGTGCCGAGGCCGCCGCCAAGAAGGACAACATCGAACTCCGGTATTCGAACGATCCCGAGGCGCCCAATCAGGCCAACCTTGTTCAGAGCGCGATCGACAGCGGTGTCGACGGCATCGCCGTCACCCTCGCCAAGCCCGACGCCATGGCGCCTGCAGTCAGGGCTGCCGAGGCCAAGGGCATCCCCGTGGTGGCCTTCAACTCCGGCTTCGACAACTTCAAGTCGATGGGTGTTCAGGAGTACTTCGGCCAGGACGAGAAACTGGCAGGGGTCGCCGCCGGCGAGAAGCTCAACGCCGACGGTGCCAAGAAGATCATCTGCGTCATCCAGGAGCAGGGACAGGTTGCGCTCGAATCGCGTTGCGCCGGTGTGAAGGAAGGCTTCAAGGGGCAGAGCGAGATTCTGAACGTCAACAGCAAGGACATGCCGTCGGTCGAAGCGACGATCACCGCCAAGCTGCAGCAGGATCCCTCCGTCGACCACATCGTCGCGCTCGGCGCCCCGATTGCCCTGACCGCAGTCCAGTCGGTGGGCAACGCGGGCAGCAAGGCGAAGATCGTCACGTTCGACACCAATGCCGCGCTCGTCGACGCGATCAAGAGCGGCCAGGTGCAGTGGGCCGTCGACCAGCAGCCCTACCTCCAGGGCTACCTCGCGGTCGACTCGCTCTGGCTGTACGTGAACAACAAGAACCTGATCGGTGGCGGTGAACCGACGCTGACCGGACCGTCCTTCATCGACCAGGGCAACATCGACGCAGTCGCCGCACTGGCCAAGGCCGGAACTCGTTAGGAATCTGGAACATGTCTACCCAAGCAGATCTCAACGTCGCCGACCACAAAGTCGTCCACGACGAGCGTGTCAAGGAACGGAACCGCGTTCAGCGGTTGCTGATTCGTCCCGAGATGGGCGCAGGAATCGGTGCCATCGGCATCTTCGTCTTCTTCCTCATCGTGGCCCCCCCGTTCCGTGAGGCGGCGTCGCTGGCCACCGTGCTGTACGCCAGCTCCACCATCGGCATCATGGCTTGCGGTGTGGCGGTCCTGATGATCGGCGGCGAGTTCGACCTGTCGGCGGGTGTGGCGGTGACGTTCAGCTCGCTCGCCGCCTCGATGCTGGCCTACAACCTGCACCTGAACCTCTGGGCGGGTGGGGCACTGGCACTCGTCCTCGCGCTGACCGTCGGTTTCCTCAACGGCTTCCTGGTGATGCGGACGAAGATTCCCAGCTTCCTTATCACGCTGAGTTCGTTCTTCATGCTCGCCGGCATCAACCTCGCCGTCACCAAGCTGGTCTCGGGCCAGGTGGCCACCCAGAGCGTCAGTGACATGCAGGGTTTCGACTCGGCCCGCGCGATCTTCGCGTCCTCGTTCACCGTCTTCGGCGTGAGCATCCGCATCACCGTGGTGTGGTGGCTCGTCTTCACCGCAGTCGCCACCTGGGTGTTGTTCAAGACCAAGATCGGCAACTGGATCTTCGCCGTCGGCGGGGACGCGGACAGCGCCCGCGCGGTGGGCGTTCCGGTCACCAAGGTGAAGATCGGGCTGTTCATGTTCGTCGCGTTCTGTGCCTGGTTCGTCGGCATGCATCTGCTGTTCGCGTTCAACACCGTGCAGTCCGGTCAGGGCATCGGAAACGAGTTCTTCTACATCATCGCCGCGGTGATCGGTGGCTGTCTGCTCACCGGCGGTTACGGCACCGCGATCGGTGCGGCGATCGGTGCGTTCATCTTCGGCATGACGAACCAGGGCATCGTCTACGCCGGTTGGGATCCCGACTGGTTCAAGTTCTTCCTCGGTGCGATGTTGCTGTTCGCGGTGATCGCCAACAACGCCTTCCGTAACTACGCAGCGAAGAGGTAACCGCCATGACCACGACAGTCGAATCGCCGGCGAACGAGGCTCCGTCCGGCGGCAAGGTGCCGCTCGTCGAGTTGAAGAACGTCGGCAAGACGTACGGCAACATCACGGCGCTCAAGGACATCTGCCTCCGCGTGCACGCGGGGGAGGTCACCGGCATCCTGGGTGACAACGGCGCGGGCAAGTCCACCTTGATCAAGATCATCTCCGGCCTTCATCAGCAGACCGACGGTGAACTACTCGTCGACGGTGAGCCGATGACCTTCGGCTCACCCGCCGACGCGCTGGCCAAGGGCATCGCGACGGTGTATCAAAACCTGGCCGTCGTTCCGCTGATGCCGGTGTGGCGCAACTTCTTCCTCGGCCAGGAGATCCGCAAGAAGTCGTTCCCCTTCTCGTTGGACGCCAACGCGATGAGGGCGACCACGCTCACCGAACTGGCCAAGATGGGCATCGAGCTGCCCGACGTCGACGCGCCGATCGGCTCTCTGTCGGGTGGTCAGCGCCAGTGCGTCGCCATCGCCCGCGCAGTCTTCTTCGGGGCCAGGGTGCTGATCCTCGACGAGCCCACCGCAGCGCTGGGCGTCAAGCAGTCCGGTGTGGTGCTGAAGTACATCACCGCCGCGAAGGAGGCGGGTTTCGGCGTCGTGTTCATCACCCACAACCCGCACCACGCGCACATGGTGGGCGACCACTTCGTGTTGCTCAACCGGGGCCGGCAGAAGCTTGACTGCGCGTACGACGACATCACGCTGGAACACCTGACCCAGCAGATGGCAGGCGGCGACGAACTCGAGGCGCTCAGCCACGAACTGGGACGAAAGTAGCCGCCGAAACTTCCGTCACCAAACCCCGTCGGCCCTCGGGCCGACGGGGTTTCGTCGTCGGTCGCCGATTTTGCGTTCCCGTCCAGGGAATCCGCTTGCGAGTTACAGCGTTCACCCGAGCACCAACGAACGGACGGAGGCAGGAGCATTACTCGACAGACCCTTCCCGGCACGGAGGTCCCGCGCAGCCGCATTGCCGTGGCGTCCATGGTGGGCACGACCATCGAGTTCTACGATTTCTACGTTTACGCCACCGCGTCGGTGTTGGTCTTTCCCCACTTGTTCTTCCCGAAGGAAGACCCGACCACCGCGTTGCTGGCTTCGCTGGCGACCTTCGGGCTGGCGTTCGTGGCACGACCGCTGGGTTCGGTCCTCTTCGGCCACTTCGGGGATCGTCTCGGCCGTAAGACGACACTGGTTGCCTCGCTGCTGGTGATGGGCGTCGCGACGTTCGCGATCGGACTGTTGCCGACCTATCACCAGGTGGGGGTTTTGGCACCGGCGTTGCTGGCGCTGATGCGGTTCACCCAGGGGCTGGCCCTCGGCGGGGAATGGAGCGGCGCGGCACTGCTGGCGACCGAGACGGCACCCCCGGCGGAACGCGGATGGGCGGCGATGTGGCCGCAATTGGGCGCGCCGTTGGGATTCCTCCTGGCCAACGGATCGCTGCTGGTGTTGATTGCGGGTCTTGCCGACAGCAATGCACCGCTCGGTATCGGCGGAGCGTTCTACACCTGGGGGTGGCGAGTTCCCTTCCTGGCCAGTTCGGTGATGGTGGCATTCGGCCTCTACGTCCGCCTCCGACTGGTCGAGACACCGGTGTTCACGCGCGCCGTGCAGCGGGGAGAACCGGTCAAGGCACCGTTGGCGCAACTGGTCCGCACGAGCTGGCTCGAAGTGATCATCGGTACCTTCGCCGTCGTCTCGACGTTCGCGCTGTTCTACATCGTCACGACGTGGACCCTTGGCTACGGGACGGCGGCGCGCGCACCGAAGGGTGACGGACTGGGTTACGGCTACGTCGAGTTCCTGCAGTTTCAGCTGATCGCGGTGCTGTTCTTTGCGGCCGGCGTTCCCGTAGCCGGACGGATGATCGATCGGTTCGGACGCCGACCCGTTCTCCTATTCACCAGCCTGGCCATCGTCGTCTACGGCACCTGCTTCGAACCGTTCCTCGGGCCTGGAAACGCCAGCCATGCAACCGTTCTGACGTTCCTGATCGTCGGCATGGTGCTCGTCGGACTGGCCTACGGACCGCTGAGCGCGGTGCTACCGGAACTGTTCCCGACCAACGTCCGCTACACCGGGTCCGGGGTGGCCTTCAACCTCGCAGGCATTCTCGGCGCTGCGGTGGCGCCGTTCATCGCGACGTGGCTCACCGCCCGATACGGTGTTGCCTACGTCGGTTTCTACCTGATCGCCACGGCGGTGGTGACCTTCGCCGCGCAACTGACGATGCGGGAGACCAGGGCCATTTCGCTCGACGGGCACTCGGAGGTGACCTCGCGCCAACTGCTGATCCGACCCGGTGAGCGGATCTGACGGGCGGGCAATCCACGCCCGTCGTGACGTCGCGCCGCCGAGGTGCGTCGGCGGGTCCGCGGCTTTGTGATCCCCAAGCGTTCGGCGACGTACAGTCAATGATGCGGTGATCGTCTTGCAGCGGATTGCGGACTGCCCAGCCTCCCGTTCAGTGCTCGAGGCATCCACTCTCAGCGGCGAAACGACCCGTTTCTTCACACGCAGCGAGGGGAACTCGAATGGCCAGAACTGACGACGACACGTGGGACATCAACGAGAGTGTTGGCGCCACCGCACTCGGCGTCGCCGGGGGGCGGGCGGCGGAGACCAATAGCGCCGATCCCCTCATCAACGACCCCTACGCGCGACTGTTCCTCGAGGCTGCCGGTGACGGTATCTGGAGGATCTACCTCGATGACGAGCCTCCCCAGGCGTTCAGCGACGTCGACCCCCGCTTCAAGGAGCGGATGCAGGCGATGATGAGCTACGTGGGTTCGCGGACAAAGTATTTCGACGATTTCTTTCTCGCCGCCGCGGCCGATGGCATCCGCCAGGCCGTGATACTTGCGGCGGGACTGGACGCCCGCGTCTGGCGGTTGGCCTGGCCCGAGGGCAGTGTGGTCTACGAGATCGACCAACCCAAGGTGCTGGCGTTCAAGATCGAGACGCTGGAGTCCCATGGCGTCACACCCATCGCCACCCATGTCAGTGTCGGCATCGACCTGCGCCAGGACTGGCCGAAGGCTTTGGTGGAAGCGGGTTTCGATGCCACCGCTGCAACCGCGTGGTCGGCCGAGGGCCTCCTGCCGTATTTGACCGCCGACGCGCAAGACCTCCTGTTCGACCGCCTCCAGTCTTTGAGCGCGCGCGGGAGTCGGGTGGCGGTGGAGGCCTTCACCAACGACTTCTTCAGCGCCGAGAGCTTCGCGCGCCGCGCAGAGCAGATGGAGCAGTATCGGGCGGCCGCAGCCAAGTTGGGCGGAAAGGGCATCACCGAATCCGGGAATCTGCTCTATGAAGAGGAACGGACCGAGGTCACGGACTGGCTTGGGGCGCACGGCTGGAACGTGACCGCAATCAGCGCCGAAGATCTGTTGGCCAGCAACAACCGGTTGATACCGACCGACCTGGACGACGCCATCCCCGGCAGTGTGTTCGTGGACGGCCGACTCTCGTAGTCCGAGGGAGCATGGGCGGTTGTCGTTTACGCCAAACTAAGGCCCGCAAGTCCTTACGATCTCGGTGTGCCAGGCAGAGTGTCGTTTCGCCACGCGCGGTCGGCGCTGTCGGGGGAGCTCGCCGCGATCCGCAACCGCGAACCCGACCTGGATGCTGGCAAGATCACCATCTTCAGCATCCCGTTGGTGCTTGGCCTGGTCGGGGTGCTCGCCATTGGGGTGGTGCCATTGGTCGTCGTTCGTAGCAGTGGCGAAACGGATTCGGTGTTGGTGCCGCTGGCGGGTTCATTTGCGCTGACCGCGATCTGCACGGCGGTGGTGGCCTGGCTGACGGCCAATGTGTTGTCGGGTGTCATCGTCATGGTGCTCTACCGCGCGAACCCGCGGGCGGCGTCTCAGCTCGTGGTGCGGACCATGGTCGAATCCTTCTACCGGATCGAGGACATCACCGGACGCATCGCGCTGCTCGCCGTGGTGGCGGGGTTGTTGTCGGTGGCGATCGGACTGCCGAACCGGCAAGGTGAGGAGCGCGCGAACAGCGTGCTCGACGACCTGCTCACTGCCCAGTTGGCGTGTCTCGTGGTGGCGCTGTCGATTGCCTTCGTCGCCGAATCCGTCCGTTGTGCCGCCGACATCGTCGATGACCAGTCGTTGCTGCTCGCGTGGCCGTGGGCATTGCTCATCGCCTCGTTGGGGTGGTCGTTGGCTACCGTGGTCGGGCCGTTCGAGACGACCCGGATACTCGCGATACTGCTGAACGACTGGCTACCACCCATGGTCGACGGGACTCCGCGGCAGCAGTTCATCGATGAACTGCTGCCCGCGTCGGCGCGATGGTGGGCCGCCTTGAGCCCGCTGCCACTCATCGTTGGGCTGTGGACGTACCTGGCGTGGCGGGAGAACGGCCTCACCCACATGAGAAGGTTTCTCGCCGACGACCGGAGCGCAGAGTGAGTCGACGCGACACTGCGCACGTCGCGGTCGTGCCCGCCGTCAGCAACTGAAGGACTCCTTGAGCGTCTCGGCCGTGCGTGGACCACGGGTGTGCCGGCGATGAGCCGCCCGTTGTCGGCGTGGCATCCGCCGGGTATGAAGAAGCCATGAGCGCATCAACCGTGTCGACCGTCGACGCCGGCCCCCACCGGGTCGCCAGGAGAGTACTCGTCAAGGCGCCTGCCGCCGAGGTCTTCGCCATCGTGAGCGATCCGCACCGTCATCCCGAGCTCGACGGCTCGGGCACGGTGCGTGACGTCGACGTCAAGGGACCTCACCACCTCTCCGTCGGGGACAAGTTCACCGTTGGCATGAAGCAGTTCGGCGTGCCCTACAAGATCACCTCGACGGTCACGGAGGTGCAGGAGGGGAAGGTCGTCGAGTGGCAACATCCACTCGGTCACCGCTGGCGCTGGGAGCTGACGGAGGCGACGCCTGGTGACACCACGATCACCGAGGTCACCGAGACCTTCGACTACAGCACCGCAAAGGTGCCGCTGATGATCACTGCGCTGGGATACGACAAGAAGAACGGCGACGGCATCACGTCCACGCTGGAGCGCTTGGCCCAACGGTTCGGCGGTTAGGGCCCGAGCTACACGGTGAACGCCGCACGGAACGCGCCCAGCGCCGCGACGTCGTCGCCCGAGGCATAGCCCTCCAAACCGACGGTGCCGTGAAAGCCCATGTCGCGCAATGCCTTCGCGATGGCCGGGTAGTAGATCTCACCCGTTCCCGGCTGACACCTGCCTGGCACGTCGGCCACCTGGATCTCGCCGATCGCGTCACCGCAGCGCCGGATCAGTTCGACGAGATTCCCCTCGCCGATCTGCGCGTGGTACAGGTCGAGCATCATCTTCACGTGGGGATGGCCCACTCCTTCGATCAGCGCGAGCGTGTCCTTGGCGCGGGCCAACGGCACTCCCGGATGATCGACGAGCGTGTTGAGGTTCTCGACGCAGAACTGCACGCCTGCGGACGCGCCGAGTTCGCCCAGCCTTTCCAGCGTCCGCAGAGCGGTCACCCACATCGCGCCGGTCGCGCGCAGCCGAGGGCGCGCGGGCAGGCCGTCGACCAGCTCGGCGGTGTGCAGGTTGAGGCGGGTGACTCCCAGGGTCTCGGCGGCCTTGATGCTGAGCTCAGCCGTGCGCACCACCTCGTCGGCGGTCTGCGGGTCGATCAGGTCGCCGTGCAGGTAGCCCGTCATCGACGTGAACGTGGCGCCCGTGGCCGCCAGCGCGTCGAGGTCCTTGTCGTGCCAGCTCCAGATTTCGGCGGCGAAGCCCATGTCGTGGATGCGGCGGACCCGTTCGACGAATGGCAAGTCCGTGAACACCATTTCGGCGCTGACGGCGAGTTGGAAGGTGCTCATGGTTGCCAGTGTCGTGGTGACGAGGGTGAGAAACAACACCGAAGAACCGGCAAAAACCCCTCGTGGCGAGGCGGCGGGACGGCGGGCGTTCGGCGATTGTTCAGCGACCCGACGCCGTCTGGTGGGCGGCGCCACCGTGCCGGATCTCCGTTCGGACGGCACAATTGACCCGTGGACATCGACCGCGAACATTCGGCGCGCACGCCGGCGTGGCGTGACCCGCTGGCCATCTCCTTCAGTGCGCACCGCCAGGTGATGCTGCTGCGATTGCGGTGGCACGAGCGTGCTGCGACACGTCCGCGTACGAAGCGCGGCAAGCGGCGGCCCTGACGGCCCGTGGAGTCGCGAGCGTGCGCAGTCTCCGAAACGAGCACGGCGTGTCGCCCGCAGACACGCACGCTCGCGCAGGGGAGTGGGGTGAGTCAGCGCGGCTGCATGCCCGCCGCACGGTAGGCGTCGTCCACGAACGCCATGTTCGCCACCGCGTCCGCCGTGCCGAACGGGAGCGGCGTGCCGTGCTCGACGTGGTCGGCGAACGCCGCCAGCTGATACGTGTAGGACGCCGTGGTGCCGAGCCGCTGCACGGTGGCGCCCGCCGGGGTGGTGATCGTCAGCCGGTCGTCGGCACTCGGTTTGATGAAGTCGTGCACCAGCAGATCACCCGCCGTTCCGGCGATTCGCATGGTGAACGAGCGGTCGTCGCTCGCCATCGAGTTCGCCGACAAGCCGGTTGCCCCACCGGGAAAGGCGATCTCCACGTCGCACCACGCATCGACCCCCGGGGTCCGCTGTTCGGCATGCGCGCGGGTGATCGACGGGTGTCCCTCGACGCCGGGCATCGCGAGCTGACCCAGGGAGCGCATCACGTGCAGGCCGTAGCAGCCGAGGTCCATCAGTGCGCCGCCCGCCAGCTCGAGCGACCAACGCGGGTCGTCATCGCCGGGCGGGGGCATCGCCATCCGGACCTCGACATGGGTGATGGCACCGATGGTCCCGTCCGCGGCCAGTTCGAACGCTCGCTGGGTGACCGGATGGAAGAAGTAGTGAAACCCCTCCAACACGGACACACCTGCGGCCGCAGCTGCCTCGGCGACGGTCCGCGCCTCGGACGCATCACGGGCGAAGGGTTTTTCACTCAACACGGGCTTTCCCGCTGCGATCGCCGCGAGATTCCACGGCGCGTGCAGCGAGTTGGCCAGCGGGTTGTAGACGACGTCGACCTGCGCATCGTCGATGACGTCCTGATAACCGTCGAGAACCCGCTCAACGCCGTACTTCTCGGCGAACTCCTCAGCCCGCGACCGACTCCGTGCCGCCACGGCAACCAGGCGGTGGCCGAGCTCGGCGGCGGGACCGACGATCGCCTGTTCCGCGATCCGCGACGCCCCGAGGACGCCGATGCGCAAACTCACGTCGCGACGTTCCTCAGGTAGGCCACACTGGCCAGCACGTCGCGCACGGGGCCCGCGTCGGTCGGCTCTCCGTCGAGGATGGTGTCCTGTTCGAGCACGAACCAGCCATCGAATCCGTTGTTCCGCAACACCGAGACGATTCCCGAGATGTCGACGTCACCGGTACCCAAAGGGGTGTACATGCCCGCCTTCACGGCGTCGGTGTACGTCAACTCGCCGGACTGCACCTTCGCCGCCAAGGCGGCGTCGACGTCCTTGAGGTGGGTGTGGGCGATGCGGTTCGGCACGGCCTTGGCCAGCTCCAACGGATCCGTCCCGCCGATCAACAGGTGCCCGGTGTCCAGGCAGAGCGGGATCGACGAACCGGCAAGCACCCGGTCGACGTCCGCACGGGTTTCGACGACGGTGCCGACGTGGGGATGCAGCACGGCCAGCAGGCCCCGGTCGGCGACGATCGCCGCCAGCCGGTCCAGGTTGGCCAGCAGCGTCGACCACTGCGCCTCGTCGAGGACGGGTCGAGAGTCGTAGCCGTCGGATCCGGTGGCCGCGGCGAGCACCACGACACCCGCGCCGGCCGCCACCAACGACTCGAGTGGCCCGGCGAGGTCAGCGGCGGGGTCGTGGTCGTCCTTGAAGAGCACGACGGGGACGAAACCCCCGACGCACGCCAGGTCCTGTTCGCGCAGTACCGATTTCAGTTCCTCGGTGTCGGTCGGCAGGAAGCCTTCGGGCCCGAGTTCGGTGGCGGTCAGCCCCGCGCCGCGCATTTCGGTCAGCACCCGGTGGGGCGCCAGCTGGAAGCCCCAGCCGGGGACCTCGCAGACACCCCAGGAGATCGGGGCCCCGGCGATTTTGATCCCCCGGTCGCTGCGCTCCTGCCCGCCGACCTTCAGAGCACTCATGCGTTGCGCACCTCGGCGATCGTCACCGGCATACCCCGGCGCAGGGATTCGGTGGCGGCTTCGGCGAGCCACGCCACCTCGACGGCGTCGGCGACCGTCGCGCCGAGGACTGGGCCTCCCTTGGTCACCTCGACGAACGCCGCCAGCTCGGTGCGGAACGCCTCGGTGAAGCGGTCCATGAAGAAGTGATGCGCAGGGCCGGTGGGGAATCCGGATGGGCCTGAGTTGTCGGGGTCGGTGTTTCTCAGCGGCACACCCTGGTCCCAGCCCGCGGCGACGCTGTCGTCGAATCCGTGGACCTCGAGGCGGCAGTCGTAGCCGCGCGCGTTGTAGCGGGCATTGGACACCACGCCGAGCGCGCCGCCGTCGAACTTCACGATGACCGCTGCGGTGTCGACGTCGCCGTACTCGGCGAACAAGGGATCACCCTGGACGGTGCCTGTCGCGTACACCTCGACGGCGCGCTGCCCGGTGATCCAGTTGAGCACGTCGAAGTCGTGCACGGCGCAGTCGCGGAAGATCCCACCCGAACCCTTGATGTAGTCCAGTGGCGGGGGAGCGGGGTCCATCGTGGTGCTGCGCACCGTGTGGATGGTGCCGAGCGACCCGTCGTCGACGAGGCGCTTGGCGGCCGCGAACGCCGCGTCGTACCGGCGTTGGTAGCCGACCTGGACCGGCACGCCGGATTTCAGGATCGCCTCGGCGACGTGGGCGCTCTCGGCGGCGGTCGAGGCGATGGGTTTCTCGCAGAACGTCGGGATGCCGCGTGCGACGGCGGCCAGGGTCAGCTCCGCGTGGGCGGGCGTCGCGGCGGCCACGACGACGCCGTCGACGCCGGAGGACAGCAACTCGTCGACGGTCGCGACGTACTTGGCACCGTGCTTGGCCGCGACGGCTTCGGCGACGTCACCGCGTTCGTCGGTGATCACCAGCCCGTCGAGCCCGTCGAGGCCGCTGAGGGTTTCGGTGTGGAAAGCGCCGATGCGGCCCAGTCCGATGACGCCGAGGGTGGTCATGGAATTCTCCGTTCGAGGTGATCTGCGAGTGCGATGTCGAGGGCTTCTGGGGTGAGTCCGTCTGCCAGGGCGGCGAGCACGGTGTCGACCTGACTCGGCGGCGCGAGGCTGCCGATCGGTTGGTCTCGGTCGAGGTTGGTGGGGAACGCGTAGCCCTCGGCGGTCGCGTTGACCGCGTTGCGGAGGTCGCGATCCGGGCGGCCTGCGGCCTTCATCGCGAGAAGGGCAGGGTAGATGGCCCGGACCATCGCGGCGCGATCCATCGCCTCCATGGCGCGCCCGAACGGCGAGGAGATCTGCAGCAGGTTGGCCATCCGGCGGATGTCGGCGGAGGTGTTGGCACCGGCTCCGTGCATGAGCGCGGGATTGAAGAACACCGCATCGCCCTTGCGTAGCGGTACCTGCACCATGCGGGTGGCGAAGAAGTCGATGAACTCCTGCTGGTAGAACGCGATGTAACCGCCCGCGAACTTCTGCGAGTGGGGCAGCAGCATCGTCGGGCCGCTCTCCAGTGGCATGTCGCAGTGGGCGACGGCGCCCTGCAGGGTCAGCACCGCCGACATCCGGTGCATGTGCGCGGGGTACGCCGACAGCTGGTCGGCGTCGACGAAGCCGAGGTGGTAGTCGCGGTGCGGAACCTGCGGTGCGCCACCGGGATTGACGACGTTGACCTGCGACGTCACCTGGTATCGCGGGCCGAGCCAGGCCTGGCACACCATGGCGAGGGCGTCGTTGGCGTAGTACTCGGCGAAGACCTCGGGGTCGTGCAATGCGAGCTTCTGCGCGGCATTCCAGATGCGGTCGTTGGCGCCCGCCTTGCCGAAGTGGTCGCCCGCGGCGCCACCCGCGGCCCGCTGCACCTCGATCAGCGCGGTGAACGCGTCGCTGGCGCGATCCACGACGGCCGCGTCGTAGGCGCCCTCGAAGACGACGACGCCGGGGCCGTCGGCGAGTGCGCCGATCAACTCGGTCTGAAGGGCGCGCCGGTCGGCGGCCGCCATCGTCTCGGCCGAGTAGACGAGAACGCCCTGCCGGACGTCGTCGGCGAGGGGATAGTCGGCGGGATCGGTGCCCACCGAGAGCAGGGCGCGGAATGCGTCGAGATCGCAGTCCGCCGGTTCGATCCACGCAGCGCGGGCATCGGTGATCGGTGCAGCCATGCCCGTTAGTCTCGTTGTGACGGACACCGCAATCAACACCAGAAACCAATCAAAAAACCCTCGTGCCCCACCCGCGAGCAGACGCAAGTGTGTTCACCAGACGGCGTGTCGCGTGACATTTGCGTCTGCTCGCGCGGGGGATGTCGCGGCGGTGCGGGGGTTACGGCTCGCGCGGGGGATGAGGTGCCGGAAGGAGGCCGATGCCACACCGCTACAAGGTGCGGGAGATCGCCCAGCAGGCCGGGCTGAGCGAGGCGACGGTCGACCGCGTCCTCAACGACCGGCCGGGCGTTCGGGAGAACACCCGCGCCGAGGTGGCGCAGGCCATCGCCGATCTCGACAAACAACGCGCTCAACTGCGGCTGAACGGCCGCCGCTTCCTCATCGACGTGGTGATGCAGACGCCGCAACGGTTCTCCGACGCCTTCCGCGCCGCGGTCGAGGCCGAGCTCCCCGCCTTCGCGCCGGCCATGCTGCGAGCCCGTTTCCATCTCTGGGAGTCGGGGTCCCCGGCGCAGATGGCCGACGCGCTCTCCCGAATCCGCGGCAGCCACGGCGTCGTCCTCAAGGCGCAGGACGCGCCCGAGGTCGCCGAAGCCGTCGACCGCCTCGTCGGTGCGGGTGTTCCCGTCGTGACGTATTCGACCGACGTGCCGACCAGCTCGCGATGCGCGTACGTCGGCATCGACAATCACGGGGCGGGGGTGACGGCGGCCTACCTGATGGACCAATGGCTCGGTCCGGCAACATCAGGTGTCCTAAT
>Ga0068853_100002482_pt1 | contig 13818 bp, 13 predicted proteins | sample KBSCornC32_FD_65655 | JGI IMG/M metagenome (GOLD analysis project Ga0068853, IMG submission 65655) | Corn rhizosphere microbial communities from Kellogg Biological Station, Michigan, USA - KBS Corn C3-2 | ecosystem: Host-associated > Plants > Roots > Rhizosphere > Soil ... | reverse complement strand
CTTTCGAGGCGTTTGAACTCCCGCGATTTGCGGTCCATGTTTGGTTTCAAAATCAGGATCATATTTTGTAGAAGAGTGTTATTTGTGGTTTCAGCAAACTTATTCTAACCAGGTTCTTTGAGATTCTCTTAGTACTGATGAAGGCATTTTTCTGTGTCCTTGTTTTCTGCATTCTGCGTTCAAAATCCCTTCCGGGCAAATACCACATAATGCACAGACAAAAACCGAAACACACAGATCAAATCCTTCTGTTCAGATGTCCTCATTAAAAATCCAGATGTCAGTAGAACCCATGCCTTCGAACAAACTGAAAACTTAAAGTGTTAAGTCCCTTAACCCTCAAGCTCTCGCGGCGGACGTTTGTTGGTTGGCAATTGCTCGTTTTTCTCTCCGGTTTCGGCAAAAACTTCCTTCATTGCGCCGATACTCGAAAGCATTCCGGCAGTTTCCATCGGCATGAAGATCACCTTGGAATTTTGCGTCCGGGTCATATCGCGAAGAGATTCGATGTAGCGTGCGGTTATCAGATATTGTGCGGTTTGCTTAGGATCGCCGATCGCTCCTGCGATCTGAGCAATGGCTTGCGCCTCAGCGGCGGCAGCCCTCAATCGGGCCTGTGCGGCGCCGTCTGCTTCGAGAACGGCGGATTCCTTGCCGCCTTCGGCGCGTGTTATCGCGGCCTGTTTTTCGCCTTCGGCACGGGCTATGGCGGCCTGTTTGTCGCCTTCGGCCTGCAGGACGAGCGCACGGCGGTTTCGTTCGGCAGTCATCTGTTTTTCCATAGTGATGCGAACGTCCTCCGGTGGCGTAATGTTTTTGATATCGACGCGGGTGACCTTGACGCCCCATTTGTCGGTGGCCTCGTCGAGGATGAGACGGAGCTCGCTGTTGATCTGGTCGCGAGACGAGAGCGTGTGGTCGAGGTCGAGTTTGCCAATGACCGAACGCATTCCCGTAAAGGTCAACTGAACGATGCTTCCAACCAGATCGTTAACCTCGTATGTCGCTTTTATCGGATCTGTGATCTGCCAGTAAACGACCGAATCGACGCTGAGCATTACGTTATCGCGCGAGATCACCGATTGCGGCGGCAGATCTATGAACTGTTCCCGGAGGTCGATAGATGTGATGCCCGGCCTGGTATTTGTCCAATAAACCGAGCGCGGCGACTCGAAAAACGGCACGATAATATTCAGGCCGCTCGCTGCAACACGGTTAAACCGTCCGAGACGCTCGATCAGCAATACGGTCGATTGGGGAACGATCTTGATCGTCTTGAGTGCCACGACCAACATTGCAATACCGAGAAAGATCAGGAAAATAAATCCGACGCCGAAAAGCTCCATATTTGCCTCCGATTGGTGAATTACAGCAAATATAACCTATTTCTGAAATCATTTCACGCAAAGACGCAAAGAACGCAAAGACAGAATCAAATCATCGCGGTATTGGAAATTACGGTTTGATACAAACCAAACACTATTTTCGCGTTAATGATTGGAATACAAATTACTGCTCGGTAAATTGAGCAAGTAGAAGCTTTTTTTACCGAGTATTTGAAAACCAAACCGCCGTCCGGAGAAAGCATAGTTGACCTATCTTTAGCTGCATTATTCTTTTCGATCATCTTCATCTTTCATTCCTTAAACTTTAACCGGGCGGCGTTTCTTTTTGGCTTGGCGCTTGTTTTGCTATAATTTACGCAAAATATGAGCGTAACACTTGCCGATATTCAGGACGCCCGCACGATTTTACAAGACATAATTATTCCGACGCCGATCCTTCCGGACGAAAAACTCTCGACCGAGATCGGGGCACGCGCTTTTCTTAAGGCCGAATGCGTGCAGCGGAGCGGTTCGTTCAAGATGCGCGGGGCGTACAACAAGATCTGGCGGCTGACCGACGAAGATAAAAGGCGCGGCGTGATAACGGCTTCGGCCGGAAACCACGCACAGGCTGTTGCTTTGGCGGCAAGGCTGCATGGGATCAAGGCGACCATCGTCCTGCCGGAATTTGCGCCGCTCACAAAGATCACTGCGACCAAGGCGCAGGGCGCCGAAGTAATAATGAGGGGCACGACGTTTGACGAGGCGGTTGGGTATTCGCGTCAACTCGAAAAGGATCGCAGCCTAACGTACGTCCACGCGTTTGACGACGATCTGGTGATCGCCGGACAGGGAACTATCGGGATGGAAATCGCAGGAGATCTGCCGGACGCGTCGGTTGTTGTTGTACCGATCGGCGGCGGCGGCGTGATTTCCGGAATCGCGATTGCGTTAAAGAAAATGCTTCCGACCGTCAGGGTAATTGGCGTTCAGGCCGAAAATGTCGCATCGATCAACAAATCGTTAAAGGCGGGTGAGCCTATCGAGGCAACGCACAAACCGACGATCGCGGACGGCATCGCCGTAAAACGTCCGAGCGAGAAAACGCTTTCGTTGATAGAGGAATGTGTGGACGAAGTGGTCGAAGTTTCCGAAGAAGAGATCGCACGTGGTATCTATCATTGCGTCGCAAATAATCATCTTGTCGTTGAAGGAGCCGGCGCGGCCGGCGTCGCCGCACTTTTGGCGAAAAAGGTAAATATAAGCGATGACGATACCGTTTGCGCCGTGCTGACCGGCGGAAACATTGACGCAAACCTGCTTGCCCTCGTGCTCGAGCAGGTTCTAGTACAGCAGGGAAGATATATCATTTTGAAGCTTCTGGTGGTTGACCGACCCGGTGGATTGGCCGAGCTTTTGAATCACGTTGCAAAGGTCGGCGCGAATGTTATTGAGGTTTTCCACCGCCGTGCAATGTGGCTTGCGCCGCTGGGCCGCGTCGGCATCGAAATGCTGCTCGAAGTCCGCGACAACGAACATGGAAAAGAGGTCTGGAATTATCTGGAAGCCGCCGGCTATCACGTCGAACGCGAGGGACAGGGTGACTGGGAAGAGTAGGTCGATTCCGCTAGCGCCGATTCAAATTCTCGTCATAAAGCTCGCGATAAATTCGATAATTGTTCATCACCTTAAATACATAAGCTTTTGACTCGGCAAAGCCTATCTCAGCGGTAAAAACGCCAGGGTCTTTCGGTCGGGAGCGGGCGAGCCAGCGGGCAGCGTTGTCTTCGCCGCCGTTGTAGCTTGCTGCGATGGCTTCGTAAAGACCGTTGAACTGGTCTTTTAACTCGCTCATATATTCGGTGCCGATGGCGATGTTGACCGCGGGCTGATAAAGATCGTCGGGGTGGAGGTTCGCGTATCCGGCCGCCTTGTTATATTTGAGCGCCGTGTCGTAAACGAGCTGCAAAAGCCCGCGTGCTCCGGCAGGCGATTTTATTCCGGGCCGAAAACTGCTTTCCTGCTTCATTATCGCGAGGACGAAGCGAGGATCGACGTTTCGCGATTTTGAATTGCGGAGGAGTTCCGCGCGGAACATCACAGGGTAATCACCGTAGGAGCCGGAAAGACCCGTCTTTTTGATGTTCGATGCGGTACGGTCGGCGGCGAGACCGCCGAAATATGACGAATAGGAGATCGAATTAAAAACGGCAGCCGCATCGGCCTTTTTCCCGCTTTTTTCAAGTGCAACGCCCTTTAAGTATTTGATCTCATCGGCGCTTGTCATCGACCCGCCGAATCGTCCCACTGAAAGAGATTCGTTTGCAGCGGTAACGGCGTCCGGCCAATTTTGCCGATAGATCTCCATCCGGACGCGGGACTGCAGAGCGTTTACCTCAGTCGCTTTTCCCGCAAATTTGTCGCGCGCTTTATCGACCCACCGGTTTGCATCGTCGTATTTACCGGCTTCGCGATAGGCGTCGATGATGTTCAGATACGATGTCTCGATGCGCTCGCCGTTTGGGAACATCACCGTGTATTTTTCGTAGGTTTTTGCCGCTTCGACATTTTTGCCAAGCCGGACGTAACACGCCCCGGTAAATGCCAAACCTTCGCGGCCGTCCTTTGTGTCGAGATAATTCTTTGTGAGTTTGTCGAACCACGTGATCGCCTTTGCGTAATCGCGCTCCCACATATACGAACGGCCCATGCCGAACAACGCCTTCGACATTCCCGGATCGTTCGGATAATTTTCGAGAAATTTCTGCCAGTGAGCGCGTGCCTGCGGAAACAGGCGGTTCGACGAATAAACCTCGGCTCGGCGAAGATGCTCCGAGGCAGAAAGCGTCGGAATGGCATCGGTGCCTGCGGCCGGCCCATCATCACTCATCACCTCGCGAAGCGACGAGTCGGATTTGGTCTGGGCAAAAACGGCAAAAACAAAAAGAAATACGATAACTGCGGCAAATTGGATTTTTTTCATTACGACAAAATTCAAGGAGAAGGTCTGAGACATATAGTCTAGCCGATAATTAGACGGAGAGGAAATCGAATATGTTGCAGGGGAAATTCAGGCCGCAAAAGAAAACCAGCTGATAGCTGTAAGCTGTTAGCTGACAGCCGGAATTCTCCGTTTAGCTCCCACAGGTTCTTCGTGGTAAAATCTGACCTTTTGGAGCAAACACGATGAAACTTGCATTAAACGGCGCGACGACGATGCACGCCGATCTTGTGACCGATATCAAGGCGGCCTCGGCTGCAGGGTTTGACTATTTGGAGATCTGGGCCCGAAAGCTGCGCCACTATCTAAAAACAAACACGCCGGCTGATCTGAAAAAGCTGCTTGAGGAAAATAATTTGCAGCCATACTCGATAAACTCGATCGAGCATATTACGTTTCGCACACCGGTAGACTACGAAAAGATCACGGCAGAATGCGAAGAGCTTTCATCGATCGCGGGTGAGATCGGATGTCCGTACGTTGTTGTTGTGCCGGGAAAGTTGCCTGAAAATGCAACAAAAGAGCTAATTATCGATGAATCGGTTCGAGTGCTGAACGAGCTTGGCGATATTGCGGAAAAGCATAACGTATCACTTGCTTTCGAATTCCTCGGCCAGACAGACTGTTCAGTGCAGACGCTTGATCTTGCGGAAGAGATCGTTGATAAGGTAAACCGCAAAAATATCGGCGTTGTTATCGATACATTTCATTTTTATGCGGGGAATTCGAGCTTTGAAGCGATCGACAAATTGGATCCTGAAAAGCTGTTCATCTTTCACATCAATGACGCCGAAAATTTGCCGAAGGAGCAATTGACGGACGCTCAGAGGCTGTATCCCGGAACGGGAATCTTACCGATCAAAGAGATAAAGGAGCATTTTGACAAGATCGGCTATGATCGAATGGCCAGTATTGAGATATTCAGGCCGGAATATTGGGAACAAGATCCGTTCGAAGTTGCCAAAAAAGCGAAGGCCGCGACGGAAGAGGTGCTTGGATTAGGAAAATATCAGGCCGGCGGATCGTGGTAAGTCGCGACACGAGGATGGAGGGACGCGGTGACGCGGCGAAAGAGTCGGTACCACCTGCGGTAGCGGTGGTTAAGGTTTAAGTTCTTTGATCGCGGATTGGTGGGGATGAAAATACGGATACTTCTGATCCGCTACCATCTGTTCAATCCGTCTAATCCGCGTTCATAGTTTTTTTGTAGCTACTAGTCTTGATAACAAACCACCCGCTACCGCAGGTGGTACTGACAAAATGAACAAAGTAAAAATTGGAATTATCGGACTTGGCTATATCGGCAACGTCCACGGACGAATTTATGCACGCGACGAGCGGGCCGAGATCGCGGCGTTGTATGACATCATTCCTGAACGGTCAGAACTCGCTACGCGGTCGATAGGCGGCAAGGTATGTTCGTCGCGCGAGGAGCTTCTTGAAAATTGCGATGCGGTGCTTGTTTGCACGCCAAACAAAACCCACCTCGAAATCGCGAAGGCCGGAATCGAGGCTGGAAAACACGTATTTTGCGAAAAACCGTTCTCGATAGGAATTCCGGCTGCGCAGGAACTGCTCGATGCGGCGAATGCAAGCTCAAAGGTTTTTCAGGTTGGGCATAATCGCAGATATGCTCCGGTTTATGCAAAATTGAAGGAATTGTTGGCCCAGGACAGCGCTCATTCGGCTCATATAAAAATGAATCGGGGCGAATTGAAAAACCCGGTTTGGACTGGTGACGTGAATGTTACGGGCGGCTTTCTTTATGAGACCACGATACACCTGTTCGATATGATGCGGTTTCAGTTTGGCGAGATCGCGGAACTGGTCGCTTACGGTTCGCAACACGAATATCCTGAGTTAGACGAATTTTCGATAATTTTTAAGTTCAAGAACGGATTTCATTGCACATTTGCGTCTTCATCGGACGCGAGTTGGCATTTCCCCTTCGAACGCATCGAGGTTTTTTGCCATCACAGAACGATAATGACTGAAGAGATGGAACGGCTGCTCGACTCGCGCGGAATGGACGCAAATTTTGAAACTCTGTCGTGGCAAATGACCGAAAAGGAAGAGCGTTGGGGTTATGTTCAAGAAGACCGGGCGTTTATCGATGCGATATTCAACGGAACAAAACCGCCGGTAACGGCAGACGACGGGTTTAAGTCCGTCGAATTGGTCGAGTCGGTGTATGATGCGATAAGAACAGGCAATCGAAAGCAGTTTTGAAAAACAGCAAGGTACTTACTGACCCATTTTGAACTTTTTGTCAGATGTGTTCGTAACTAATATCCGACGGCCCAAACGTTATGATTCAATGTCAAAATTGCGGTAATTCCAACACCGGCGAAAGCAACTTTTGCAGGTTTTGCGGGACGCGCATGGCCGTTCCACAGCCGCAGCAGGCTCCGGGTTACGATTACTCACCACCGCGCCCATACGTTTGGCAGACCGACGAATTTCAGACCAAAAACGAGGCCCGGAAAAAAGCGCAAACGATGGCTAACCAGCCTGCAACGGGCCAATATCCTGCCGTTCACGCTTATTCTGCACCGCAGCAATACCAGCAGCCCTTTCATTGTCCCAACTGCATGAGCTCCTATTTGCCGCGCATCGAACGGCGTATCTCCACTGCGGGTTGGATCGTTTTTGCGGTACTGCTGGTCGCCTTTTTTCCGCTTTTTTGGATCGGGTTACTTATAAAAGAGGATGTTTACGTTTGCCAGGTCTGTAACGCTCGGGCGCGTTAACGAGCATAGTAGCCCTTGGGGTGTTCGATCTTTATTGCAGGATTTGTACTTATGACCTCGACCTTGTGGTACCCCTTTTTCATGTGGGTTGAAAGATAGGTCAATGCAAACTGGCGGTTTAGCATTATAGACAGGTCCTTAAAAAACGGGTCGAAACTCACAGGGGCGATCGATCCCTGAAAGAAGGCGCTGCCGCCTGTCTCATCCGAAAGCCGCTGCAACCCGCCCTGTGCAAGCAGAACCAAGGTGCCGTTTCCATTTTCCGTCAGGCTTGCCGGCGAATATATTGTATAGATCGCGACGCTTTTTCTTTGCGCCCGCAATATCGCCCGGTCCAGATCGAGACTTTGTGAAGGTGATATCCCGTTAAGACCTTGAGAGGCATCCAATCCATCCGAGATCAAGATAATTGCGCGTCGGCCATACGGCAAGGCGTCGAACCTGTCCAGGGCATCGATCACGCCGTCATAAGGGTTGCGCGGAGCGGTAGCCGCACTGCTTGTTACGATCCTTATTTGGGCCGCGGCTTTGGCTAGATCGTCAGTAAATTTCTGCGTGATCTGAATCGAGCCGCCCCGAAGGTATGCGACCATCACACGGGAACCACGCGGCAGCGTCGTAATAAACCGTTTCAGCTGCTGAATTTGGAGGTTGAAATTTGATGAAAGGTCGTCCTGGATCAGAACCGCCAGCGTAAGCGGTGTGTTTGCAACACTTCGGATAGATAGTATCGTTTGTTCGTCTTTGTCCTCTTTGACGATTAGACGGTCTGCCTGGATAAACTCCTCGGCTTGGTCCTGCTTTAATTCCTGCTTAGTGAAAATCGAAATTGGTATAGTAACGGTACGAACGTGTTGATTTTGCCTGGGAGTGGGCTCCGGGTCCTGGGCAAACGCAGCTATGCAAGCGAGAGGGAGTACCAATGCGGCGGCGATCACAGATAAAAATCGGCAAGTTTTCATAGCATTTGCGCGATCGGACGTTAGCTAACCACAATTATACTTCAATTTTGGCGATAATACTTTCTGATGCATAAAGTTTGAATAAAGTTTGTGCAGTTTGTAAAGTAAAACAGTAAAAATGGATGATCTATCGCCGATATACGACGTCACGAAAAAGGACCTGGCAAAAGGGCGGAATCTTAAGATCGCTGCATGGTCGGCTCCGGTGGTTCTGGCAGGGCTTCCCGCTATAATCTTTTTGTTTCTGACTATCGCTTTTGGAACAACACCTCCGGTTGCCGCAACCTTTTTCTTTCTTGGCCTGATTTTGACGATAATCGGGTTTATCGGCGGTCTGGCACTGTCCGGCTTTTTTGCATACCGCTACTCAAACTGGACAAAGGAAATGCGCGAACGTATCGCCGCTGACGGCATAAAGGCCGGTGAGATCGAGTGGTTCAGAAACGAGATGAAAACCTCGGAGAAAAAAGCATTGCGCGAAGCCGAGCGTAGCGATCCACTGCTCGCGGATGCGTATCGTGAAACGCTCGCCTCACGGCTGACCGCGACGCGGATCATAAAATCGTCAAAACGCGAATTGCTGCTTTCGCGCCGCCGCGAAACGAAGCTTAAGTATCTGAAAAGCCAAAACGCCGAGCGATTTCTTGATGAAATAAAGGGCGATATAGAGAAGATCTCATCGATAAACAGGGAAGCGAAAGAAATGCTCGTCGAGGCTGAAAGCCGCCTGCAAATGATCGAAGCAACCGCCACGCGTGGTACAAATCTCGCGAACGCGGAACTTGCCCTGGAACGCCTGTCCGCGCGAACGTCGGAGCTGCCCCTTGCTCTGGAAGCCGCAAAAATGCAGGAAGAGATCAGAAAAGAACTCGAAACCGGCGATTATAAACTGGATGAACTAACGAGGGGCGGGGAAGCAGAAGAGAGTAGCGAAAGAGAACCGCAAAGCCGTTCGAACGTATGAATTGAACCTGGTGTTAAACAGGTGGGAAGCTTTCTGTCCCTTGCGGAACATCAGAGCCGCTATCTATGGCGAATCTTTAACATGAAAGATCGCACCGAAAAACGGCATTGGCCTCCCGTTCTTCATATGTTGGCTCAATTATTATTTCGTCCGGTGACTAACTTCGAAGAAAATTCCTTCGCTGTGATTGATTATAACACAGAGGGACAGCTCAACAAATGGAGATCTGTCAGCCGATTTTTATTGCTCGGTTTCGACTTCCTGAGGTTGAATATCCCTGCGTTTAAGAACGCGGTCGAGCATCTCGGCACACTCGGCGCTGCGTGAGGCAAGCTGCGCGTCGATCTGCGCCTGAGTATTTTTGAGTTGATAAAATTCGTCTGCGATGTGCAGCGCGGCAAGGATCGCAACTTTGAGCGAATCGACGGTCAACGTGCCGGATGAGATCTCGCGCATTTTGCCGTCAACGTATTCAGCAAGATGCAGAATGTATTCGTTGTCGCCGTCCGATCGAATACTATAAGTCTGGTTATAAATTTCTACGCGAATAGATTGTTCGGCAGAATCTGCTTTTCGTTTTCCACTAAGCATAATTAAGATCTTCCGACGGCCTCGGCGACCTCGGAATCGATGATCGTCATTGCGTCAAGCATCGCTTCGACCTTCAACTGTATGGCGTCACGTTCGGATAAGAGGTCCTCGACCTTTTCCTCAAGGCGTTGCTTTTCGGACGACAGGCTGCTTACGTCGCGACGCAACCCGGCATTTTCGCGCTCGATCTTTTCCTTCTCTTCCCGCATCTTTTTTGCGAACTCGATCGTCAAATAGATCTTGTCTTCGAGATGCGAGAATTTTTCCATTCCCGATAGGCCATTCATTACAGAGTCTCCATTATTGGGAGCAATTGCACTAGTCGCTAAGATTATGTTTATTTTCGGCGAAAACTTCAAGTAACTTATGAGGTTTTTCCTAAAACCTTTGTTTTACAGCCACTTCCGATTCGAGCCGAGCGATAATTTGTTGATGTATTTCGTCAACTTCCTGTTCAACAAGCGTTCGTTCGTCGTTACGATAGGTGAGACGAATAGTTATGGAACGTTCATCGTCAGCCATGCCTTTGCCTTCGTAAACATCGACAAATTCAACCTGTCGCAGCAGGTCAATGCCTTGATCTACGATCGCGTCATGAATCTCGCCAAACGAAACACTGCGTTTTGCGAGCAGTGAGACATCGCGGACGATCGCCGGGTATTTAGACAGCGGCCGATATACAACCGGCATTGTGTTTGCCGCGAGCAGCGTTTGCAGATCGACCTCGGCAACAAAAACGGGCTGCCGAAATTTGTAGTGAACCGATAACTCGTCACCAAGACGGCCGAGATAACCGACCCTTTTTCCGTTTAACAGGACAGCTGTCGTCTGCCCGTTGCGAAGATGTTTGACATCGTCAGCTGCGAATTCGACACCCGAAACACCGGCCGCGTCCAGAGCCGATTCGAGTGCTCCTTTCGCATCGTAAAAATCCAGCTGCCGTCCGGGCGCCGCTCGTTCCTCGAGCATTTCGCCGCCCGTAACGGCAAGTCCGAAAAGTTCACGTTCGTAGGGCAGGTGGTCTTCGCCGCCACGCGAGCTAAAGACTTTGCCTATCTCAAATAGCGAAACGTCACGCCGCTGGTGATTGAAATTTGTGCGGATCGCCTCCAACAAACCGGGCATAAGCGTCGGCCGCATGCGAACCGCACCTTCAATCACGGAATCTTGCAAAGTTACAAACTCCTCGCTCGTCGTGTCATCGGCAATTCCCGGAACAAGTTCGAAGGTTTTGTCATACGAGGTGTCGATGAAACTGTACGATATCGCTTCGTCAAATCCGAGATCGGTCAGCGACCGCCGAAGGTGAACCTTTCGCATTTCGTTCGGCTGATATTCGCCAGCACCGAAAGCAGGCGGCAATTCGTCGGCGATATTTTCATATCCGACGTGCCGCGCGATCTCTTCGACCAGGTCTTCTTCGATGGCGATGTCATGACGCCAGGAAGGAGGGACGTAGGTTTTAGATTGCGGATCGCGGATCGCGGTTTGATCCGATGCCATGATACGGAGAGCATCTAGAATTCTACCGCATTCAGCAATTTCTACGTCCAAGCCCGTAAGACGTTTTACTGCGCCGGAAACATCTGGTGATTCGATTTTATTTGCCTTAAAAGGCGTCGGGTAAACGTCGATGAATTCTCCGCGTTCGCCGCCCGCGAGTTCGCAGATCAGATCGGTCGCGCGGTTTGAGGCATTTATCAGATTCTGGATATCGACGCCGCGTTCGAAACGGTAGCTTGCCTCGGTTGTGAGGTTAAGCTTACGTGAAGTTTCGCGGATGCTCTCGCGTTTGAAATACGCGACCTCAAGCAAAACGTTAGTAGTTTGATCGCTGATGCCGGACGCAAAACCGCCCATCACGCCGGCAACCGCCGCTGGTTTCTCTGCGTCACAGATCGCCAAGATCGATTCGTCAAGTTTTCGTTCGACCTCGTCAAGGGTCTTTATTTTCTCACCCGGTTTTGCTCGGCGAACAACGATACGATTTTCAGCCAGTTTATCGAGATCAAATGAATGCATCGGTTGTCCAACCTCATGCATTACATAATTTGTGATATCGGCGACGTTGTTTATTGCTCGCTCGCCGATGGCTTCGAGACGTTTAACGAGCCATTCCGGAGAAGGCCCGATTTTTACATTTTTAATGACGCGCGCGGTGAAACGGTGACATAGGTCTGGGTCTTCGATCTTGACAATATCCGAGGCCAACGCCGCCGGATATGGTGGCTCGGGCTGATAATCGTTAGCTTTTAGTTCGTTCCCGGTAATAACGCGCAGCTCCCGCGCAACGCCGAGATGCGACAGGCAATCGGGCCGGTTTGAGGTTAGATCGATGTCGAGAACATAATCATCACCATGCGGATGAACGCCCTCGACTGCTAAACCAACGCGCGTGAGCCTTTCCGCCAAAAGCTCTGGCGCAAGGTCGATGTCAATTAAATCTTTTAGCCAGTTGTAACTGATGTTCATAAAAGAATACCGGCAACCTGCCGGCCATTAGATAACATTTGCGCTGGCAAGACGCAGGCGTCTCTTACTTAAACTGCTCCAAAAACCTCACGTCATTTTCGAACATTAAGCGTATATCATCCAGCGAATACATCAGAGCGCACATGCGTTCGAGGCCGAAGCCGAATGCGAAACCGGAATAAACCGTGGGATCGACACCGCAGGCTTTCAACACGTTCGGATGAACCATTCCTGAGCCGCCAAGCTCGATCCACCCGGAGCCTTTGCACGGACGGCAACGTTCGCCTTCGAATTTGCCGGTTCCGTGGCATTTGAAACACGAAAAATCGAATTCCGCGCTCGGCTCAGTGAAAGGGAAGTACGACGGGCGAAAACGCGTGATCGTGTCCTCGCCGAACAGGCGCTTTAGCCATTCGGTCACCGTGCCTTTTAGATGTGCCATCGTGATGCCTTTATCGACGCAAAGGCCTTCGATCTGATGAAACATCGGCACGTGCGTCATATCGGGTGTATCGCGGCGAAAAACTTTCCCGGGCGCGATAATCCGGATCGGTACACCCCGGCGTTCCATTGCACGAATCTGAACCGTTGAGGTCTGCGACCGCAATGCAAAACCGTCGGTCGTGTAGAAAGTGTCCTGCGATTCGCGAGCCGGGTGGCCTTCGGGGATGTTCAGCGCGTCGAAATTATAATAATCGGTCTCGATCTCGCGGTCGTCCTCGATCGCATAACCCATCGATACGAAAATGTCCTCGATCTTTTGCCGCAGGATCGTGACCAGGTGCAGATGTCCCGCACGAGGCCGACGGCCCGGTAGCGTGACATCAAGCCGTTCGCGTTCGATCTTTGCGTTTACGATGAATTCGTTTAACTTCGTCTCGGCGGTGTCGATCGAGGAAACGATCTCTTTTTCGACCGACTGAACCAACTGACCGAAATTTCCGCGCTCCTCAGGAGCGACCTTGCCGATCAGCTTTTTAGCATCGGCAATGGCCGATTTTTTGCCGGTATGCTTAACTTTTAGTTCGCCAACCTCGCGCAGCAAAGCTTCGGCATCGCTCAATGGAATGCTGTCCAAACTCAAATCAGCGAATCGTTCGAACTCCGTCGTAAATGTGGTTCGAATAGCCTCTACTTTGTCTTTCTCTTCAGACATAAACCAAAAGAATAACAGAAACCGGTCCAAAATTGACACCGGCAAAGGCAATTTTACCAAGAGTCGGAAATCTCGCAAATCTAAATAACCAAATGCCTTTTTTACCCGACGTTTACCGTCTGTTATTATTTGAATCAAAGCGAAATCGGCGCTAAAACGAGTTGTTGTGACTCAGTTCGATCCGCGCGATGCGATATCAATAGATAAAATGGGTATTAGAGGAGATGATTTCACCAATAGATGAAGGCCATCGTTAAAAATAAGGCAGAGCCGGGGTTATGGATAGAGGACGTCCCGGAGCCGGAAATGGGAATCAACGACGTGATGATCCGCGTCAAAAGAGGCGGAATTTGCGGCACGGATCTGCACATCTACAACTGGGACGAGTGGGCACAGGCCACCATCAAGGTCCCGACGACGATCGGGCATGAGTTCGTCGGCGAGATCGTCGATGTCGGCTCGAACGTGTTGGATTTTCAGGCTGGGGACATAGTAAGCGTCGAGGGGCACCTGGTATGCGGCCGCTGCCGCAACTGCATGGCAGGAAAACGCGCGTTGTGTGCTAATACCCGGGGGGTGGGCGTGAACACGAACGGC
>Ga0068853_100002479_pt1 | contig 13822 bp, 8 predicted proteins | sample KBSCornC32_FD_65655 | JGI IMG/M metagenome (GOLD analysis project Ga0068853, IMG submission 65655) | Corn rhizosphere microbial communities from Kellogg Biological Station, Michigan, USA - KBS Corn C3-2 | ecosystem: Host-associated > Plants > Roots > Rhizosphere > Soil ... | reverse complement strand
CGTTCGCGACCGATTTTCCGCCGAAATCGGGCCGATTGAATGACCGCCAGCCGATGCAGCCAGGGGACGACCTTGGCCGGATCGGCCAGCGGCGCCGCCAGGGCGACTCGCTGGAACACCTCGTCAACCGCCTGCGCTTCGCCGGTGCGCACGAGGATGACCTTCCGCAGCCAGACTGCGTGCGCATCCAGCACCGCTCCCCAGTCGGGCCCGGACAGTGGAATTTCGTTCGACGGCGATGGATGCTGCGTCGTCATAACACAGAGAATAGTTCCCGCAGGGCCAAAAATCCTGCGGGCATTTCTCTCGGACTCGCCGCGCTCTACTTCTCGCTCGCTGCCAATTGCGTCAGCGATGCCGACGGACGGTTGGCCAGCAACCGCGCCAGCAGGAGATAGCCGGGGAAGAAATTCGCTCGGGCGACGCTCTCTTTGGCCTCTGGTTTTTTCTTTCCATAAACCCACAGGTAAAAAGTGCCTGTTTCGGCGTCATAGCCGTGAATCTGGCTGTAGGGAATCATGATCGGCGGTTTACGGCCGAAGAGCCCCTTGGCGCTGTATTCCAGCCCTTCGGGAAGAAATCGCAGGCCGTCGGTCCAAACGACGGCGCGGCCGCCGGCAAGCTGTTGCGCCATGCGCTGGGCGATCAACTGGCTGACGTGGTCGCGCACGTGATCGAGCCCCGGATCGGAATTACGCAGTTGCTTGCTGTAGGTCAGCGTTCGCAGTTTGTTCCGTGAATTACCAGTGGCCTGCGACGTGAACGTCAGAGTGAAATTCGTTCCGGAATAGACCCCTTTGACGTACTGACGCACGGCCGAATAGGTGAACACGTCGACGTCGGCATATTTCAACTGCTGCGTGCCGAACAGCCATTTGCGGCGAACGCCATGCTCGTGAGCGCGAAATTCGACGGCGTGCGAAATGAAAAACACCCACAGCAACAGAGCGAAGAAACAGGCCGGCAAGCCCCCCAGCAGCACTCCCGGAACGGGCTTGAACACGGCCAGCAGCACGATGACGACAAGGATCACCAGACAAGCCAGCGGAAACAGCCACAACAGGGCTTTGGTCAATCGACCGGGTTTACGTTCGAAGAGCAATCTGCCCAGCTCGTCGCCGGTGGGGGGCAGACCGGTCTCGGGCCCTTTCGCGATCCGCTCCTGCAAGAGCCGCAGCAGGATCCAGGTATTCGCGGCGCTCGCCGGAATCCGCAGCACAGGCTCATCCTGGCCCGTTTGCCAGACGCATAAGTGGTTATCGAAAATCTCGGCGGCGGCCAGCGCGTCGAACCGCACTCCGTGAGTCTGGCGCCCCTTTCGCACGATGAGCTCTTCCTGGTGCAACGTCCAGTCTTCGCCTTCGAAAGGCTGCCCGGCCGCAAGGGCGGCATTGGCCTGTTCATACAATCGCAACTGGACTCTCTCGATAAACATCGCCAACGGGTCGCTGGCGCCGACCGCCAGCCGGTTCGTCAGCTTGGCGCGTTCGGCCCGCGTCGCCCCATCGGTATGGTTATCTCCCTCGACGTGGGCGTCCCTGTCGACCCACAGGTCGAAAGTGCGCGTCATGGCTTTGAGCACGCCGTTGTCGTAATTCGGGCGCGATGAAAACGAGGCGCAGATCACCTGGTCGTCGGCGAACTTGCGCTCACCCCTCCGGTCACGAATCAAAAACCCGTCCTTGAGCACGACAAACTGGAACCGGCTGCGGGAAATCACAAACGCCGACATGCACACGCTGAATCCGGCGGCCGCCGCGGCCATCGAAAGCGTCACGGCTGCGTCATCCTTCGCCGCAAACAGCAGTCCGGCGGCGACGGCCAGGCACGCCGTTGCGACGATGAGCAGCACGAACCACCACTCTTTGTAGCTGCGCCCGATTTGCACGACAGTATTCATGATCAGGACGCCGTCTACGAGCGGCGGACCCATCGCGCCCGATAAATCGTGAGCCCGAGTTTACGTTTCTTGCGCTCGAAGCTGGTGTGATAATCCATGTCGTGTGCGGCCTCGCGCTCGGGCGGAGGGGGCAATGAGGCGAATGCCGGGTTAGCCGCGACGAGCGACATCATGACTCCGAAGTACTCTTCGACGTCGGTCCAGGCGTGCAGGAGGCCCCCCGGCGCGAGGACGCGGGCCGCCTGGTTGAGGAATTCGGCATTGAAGACCCGCCGCCGCTTGTGCCGCCGCTTCCACCACGGATCGGGAAAATAAATATGCAGCGCCCGGGCGCAGGCGTCGGGCACATACCGCGGTAAGACGAGGGTGACGTCGGCCCCCAGAATGCGCACGTTCGGCAGCTCGCGCTTTTGCAGGCGGCGCGCTGCGCGGCGGGCTTCTTTGAAGTCGTATTCGATCCCCAGGAAGTTCGTCGCGGGACACGTCGTTCCGGCATTCACCAGAAACAAACCCCGTCCGGAGCCCACTTCAATTTCGAGCGGATGATCGTTGCCGAACAGCAGGGCGAAATCGAGCGCCGAAGGCGGAACGTCGCGAAGCGTGAAAAAGTAAGGCGCCAGATCGTTCTCGAGTCGGGCAGCCTCTGGAGTTCCCAGCGCCGCCCCGGTTTGGAAACGGTCGGCCGCATTCGTATCTCGCGGTTCACCAGTCATGCCGCTTTCAGTCGCTCAAGTGATATTCGTGGTTGCGCATGATCGGTACGCCAATCATGTTGCCGGTAAATACAATCTGGTCTTTGACGAGCCCCTGAAAATCGAATTTGGCGCGGCGGTTGGGGCGCAGTTCTTTCATGCGGGCCATCAGGACCAGCCGGCAGTTGGGAAACACCGGCGCCCGAAAACGGATCTCGTCCATCCCCCCGAAGCCGACGAAGTCGCCTCCCAGCAGCTTGAATTTGCTGGCGTAGAAGCCGGCCAGTTGCGCCGCCGCTTCGCACATGACGACTCCCGGCATCAGCGGAAACCCCGGCATGTGCCCAGGTACCCAGAATTCGTCTTCGGTGATGTCTTTGTAGCCTACGACGCCGTGGTGGACGGTGTCGATATAGACGACCGCCGTTAGCTGTTCCATCTGATTCCGCTGAGGATTGACGCGGCGGATCGCCTCGATATCGAAGATGGGGCGACTGAAATCAATCGTGCTCAGGTCGTACAGGGCCGGTGGGGGCATAGCAAAGCAATCTCGAGAAACAATTTGAACGCGTTGCGATTATAACAAATCATGCGAGACATTTCGCCGCAGCTTGCCTCTTCGCGACTTCTCAAAATGCAATTGAAGTGTGCGAAATCGCAGGCGACGACTTTACGCGTCGATCTTGATTATTTGACGAATTTGCGCCAGATCGGTCAAGATGCGGTCGGGACGGAATTCGGGATCTCTGACATCGGCGGCAGTCGCGACGAGGCTGGCGGCATCACCGGCGTACAGGGCCGTGCGCAGTCCCAGTTTTTTGGCTGGCGCGAGCTCTTCTTTCAATCGCGAGCCGACGTGCAGCACTTCGGCCGGTTCGATTCCGGCTTTGGCCAGGCGTGCGAGACAGGCTTCGAACAGCGAAGGCGCCGGCTGACGGACGCCGTGCTCGAATGACAGGAACACCGCGTTTCGGCTGAACAGGTTCGCCAAGTGGGCTGATTCTTCCGCAGTCGCCTGTTCCGCCTGGCTGGCCCGTTTTTGTTGGGCCAGCGCCTGGACCAGTTGCATGTGCGTAAAGCACTGGCCGTCGCCGATCAACCCCAGCGCACAGCCGGCTTTTTTCAGGTGCTTCAAGGCCCTGAGGACCTGTGGGGAAGCCGCAGACCCCTGCAGCGCCCGATGAAAGAACCAGGCGACTTTTTCGCTGAGCTCTTCGAGATCGCCGTAGAAATCCTCGTCCCAGGAGAAATCCTTCTTGCCCAGGCGTTCGATCAGCACTTCCCAGATGCGGGCGGAATTGACCTCGGGGGCCTCGCCTGCGCGCGGGCTGGCCGCGAGCAGCCGTTCTTCGACGAGGTTTTTGTACTGGTAAAACATGTACTCCCACGGCGCGCCGGGCTTGCGCGACATGCTGTTCCACATGTTGAACTCGTGGATCGTCTTGTCGAGCGCCACCTCCATGCACAACGGGTCCGGGTGCAGAAACAGCAGCCGACCTTCCGCCAGGGTCAGCAGCGTGCCGTACACGCTCCAGGTAACGACCCGGATTCCTGCCAGCGGTTTCAAATACGGCGTGGCTTTGGGAGCCACCGGCACAGGTGCAACGGGCCACAACAGCTTGCGCTCGTCGAGCCACTGGGTGTATTCTTCCAAAGTCTTTGACATGTCTCAAAATTAACGCTGCCGACTCGATTTTGCATCATCACCGCGAGCAGAAGAGGATTGCAGAAAACCGTCGCAAGTCAAGTTTCGCGGCACGGGATCTCGCCAAAAAAGAACCCACGCAAAGGCGCAAAGGAAAATCGGTGCGGCGATGTCTTGAACTCACGGGGTTCGGCTATCGTCGCGCCTTATTTCGCACGCGCTCGCCCAGCCGCGGCTTTTCGGAAGCTGGTGACGTCGCGGCAGGATCGGCCAGCAGCAGTTGTCCCCAGTATCCGTCGAGCAATCGTTGGCAATCGGCGTATCGTCCCGCTTCCCATGCCAGCTTGACCGATGAGAGCGTCTTCGTCAATTGGCGAACCTCGTCGCCGCTATACGATTGGGCTCCGATGTCGACGTCGTCGACCCACAGTTTGCACGAATCAATCGGACGCACCGAGAGCCGTGCATTTTGCATTTTGCCGGTGGGCAACGGGTCGACCCGAAATACGTGCTGTTGCCACGCCTGGCCCGCCTCGACAGGCTCTTCGCGCCGGAACGGTTCGCCGTCAATCGTTGCTTCGAAAACGATCCTGACCCGCGCCGACGGCTTGTTGCTGCGAAGCCACAGCGAGAGCGTGACGAAGCGGTTCCCGTCCAGCGCGAGCAGCGGACTGGCCAGCGCTGTTTTGTTCGCTTCGGCCGAAATCGCCAGAGATTTCTGGCCCGTGTGCGGATTGTCGGCATCGAGCGACCAACTCGCCTGCGCGACCGGAAATTCCCAGCCGGGTAACTGGCTGCCTTGCGGGCCCTGTTGCTCAAAACCGGGGTTGGGCAATTGTCTGGAACCGGTTCGCGCCAGGCTGGCCACCGAGTGCATCCTGGCTGTCAACTGGTTGATCCGTTGTTCGACTCCCGCCAACGTCTCGTTGGAAAGAGAAAGTTGAGCGTCCATGACGCTAACTCCCGCACGTTCGAATCGGCATGCCCAGAGTTCATTGCCGGGTAAATCGAGATGCAATCGAACCTTGGCGGCTGCGGTTTGATTCACTCCCGTGCGGTTGGCAGAAAGTGGCTTGAGCACCGGCGGGCGACTGCCATCGAGCATCCGGCAGGTCGTCGATGCCGGACAGTCGAGCAGCAGGTCGATCGACAATGGCAGCGACGAATCGTTGACGGCGTAGATCCACGTGATATTGGCGTGCTGGGCGGCACGGACGACGAGCGGTTGCGGCTGTGGCCCCGCCGGACGGAACACCAGGCTCGGCAGCGCGGCGATAATCGTCCGCATACGGCGCGTGGACTCTGCCGGAACGAGGGGAAAGGCCGCCGAGCCGTCGAAGATCGCTTGGGCGTCGAGCGTGGCGACCAGATGCGAGCAATGCCCGGTGGCAACCTGCGGGAGAATCGGACGAAGTGCCTGCGTTTGCGTGCCCTTTTCCGCATCGACGGAGGCGGGGCCTTCCGGCAGCCCGCGATGAGTTTCGGCCGCAGGAGAATACACGAGCCCTCCGGGGCTCGCCACGCGATACAGGGCGTCAATGGCCGGACTGTGATTGAGCGTGGCCGCGGCAGCCTGCTGCAGTCGCTCCTCCGAGCTCGGTTGTAACAGTGGTCTCAGCACAGTGACGCGCGCATCGGTTCCGTACGGCGCCAACGAGAAATCCAACCCCTGGGCGTTCAGCAGATGAGCAGGGCCGCCGCCCGAGCGAACGAACTCGAGCACGGCGCCTTCCGCGTCGGCTTCCTCTTCGGTCCACAGGCGGCCCGAGAAGAACACCTGGGCGTCGGGCTTGGCATCCAAAACCAGTTCCGCCAGCTTGCGATGGAAGCGGGCGACTTCACTGCAACGAAAGCGAATCCATTCCCGGCGGGCCGTTGTCGTCAGGTAACGATAGGCTGCCTGCTGCTGTGCCTCAGGACGGCTGGCACGCGGCACCTGCACCCGCGTGGCCTGCTCGAACAGGCGAATTGTCTCCGCGTCGTAACCCCATTCGATTCCCGGCAGTTGCAGGAGCGAATCTTGTCCCAGCTCAAACGCCATTCCGCCCAGCGATGCGTGGGACGAATAGCGTTCGACGAATTCGCGAGTCACTTCCAATACTGTCTGCTGCACGCGCGGAGACAGGATGTTGTAATACTGCGGGTGTGTGCGGCCCGCGGCATCTACCAGTTGCACGTCCCCGATTGCCTGCCTGCCGTTTGCATCGGACGAATTGCGCAGCAGACGCTCGATCTCCGGCAACGGCTGATTGAACGCCAGTTCGGGAACCAGAACCAGGTCTTCCCGGTCAAACAGTCTTAGCAGGAGCTCGACCAGGTCTGCCTGCGGTTGGCTGTCATCGGTTGTGGACGGCACAGACAATAACAGTGCGTTGAGTCGCTGGTACCTCAAATAGTCGGTCAACCGGTGAGCGGCGGTCCAATACGTTTGCCAGCCATCGACCTGTCGCTTCTCACCGGCCCGACTGCCAACGACCTCGCAGACCTGCGGGGCACCGAAATTCCGGGCCAGTTCCAGACTCGAAAGATGCAGCCCTGCCAGGCGTTGCTTCCATTCCAATGATGTGTGGTCGAAACCTGCTGTTCGCCCGGCCGGTAGCCGCTCTCCCATTTCATATAACTCGACCTGGCGGACTTCGATCGGCTGGTCGGCCGCACGGCTGGCGATCAACACGATCGGCTCGCGGTCGTTCGGCCAGAAAATCTGCTGAAACGCGTATGTCTCTGTATTGGGCGCGGTCTGACTCCTGCTCATTTGGGCATGACCGGGGGAGTGAGAAATGACAGCCGGCGGCCCCAGGGGCACGAAATTCCCCTGTCCGTCGGTTTCCATGAGACGGCAAATTGCCTGTTGTTCCGTCGTTCCCGACAGAATCAGTTCGAGCCGGTGAGGCCGCCCGGGATGCGAAACCTTCAGCCGGTACGCAGTCGAACTCAGGTCGGCTATATCGGCCGCGTTCGTGGCCGATTGACCCGTCGTTTCATCATGGCGGCGCGGCAACTTCCAGAATCGCGACCAGGAGTGATCGATTTTCGTATGCGACCGATCGAGCGCGACTTTGCGAAACATGCTCGACGCGAGGATGAACGAATCGACCGGTTTTTCCGGTCCGTTGGTCTCTGCGCCGCCGGGATGTGCTGAATCGAAGACCGCAAGCTGAATGCTGTATTCAACGTCCGCGAGCCGGCGCGCTCCGGCCGTCAGATGCAGTTCGTAAACGCCTGCTTCGCGGGGCAGGGTGAAATCGAGAGTCGCCTCGGCCGGGGCGTTCTCGCCGGCGGACCATGCGACGTGCACGGTTCCACCTGCGACCGAGCGGCTGTTCTCGGTCGACAACAACTTCCACTTGAGCGACGGTTTGGCCGGTCTGCCGTTCGCTTCACGCGAATCGACGAGGTCGAGAGAGACGGTGGCGCGTAAAGATTCCTGTGGGTCAAACAGGAGGGATCGGCGGTTGAAGGTGACGCTCAGCGAACCTGTCGGATCGCGCAATCGAATGACATCTCGCAACGGCAGGGCCTCGCGCGCACTGCTCCGTTTCGGAACGGGTTCGCCCGCGCCGAGACAGACTGCGACCAGTGCCCAGGCCCACACCGACTGAAGAATCAGCCGGCGCAACGTGGCGGGCAACCGTTCGCGCGACGTCCTGTCTGCGAAGTGAAGCACTCGGGGTACGTGCGCAGCGTCAGAGCGATAGCTCTATGCTGCGTCTGGTTAAGGTAGGAATTGAGAGAAGTGAGGTTTGAGTGCCGGGATTATACCGACAATCGAAAATCGACCAAGACCAGTTTTTGCGGGGAGAAATCGAGAATAGGGAATAGGGAAACGGGAATTCTGAATGAGGAATCGGGGGAATCGCAGCCGCACGGCATCAGCGTCAGACCGTCCCGAAGGAACGGCCGTTTGAGGCCCGAAGGGTCGGTGCTATGTTAGCCCAGGCCATCGGGCCTGGGTAACGGTCGCCAACATAGCACGAGCCCCAACGGGGCGGCCCTAAATAATGTAGGGATCAAACGATTGAATGCCACGCCATCAGGTACTGGCTCGGGTGGCCACTGGCCTCCAGCGGGTGTAAACTACACCAATGTCGATCCCCATTCTTTGCCGACTTTTCTGCGCACTGGTGGCCATCGCGGTCGCCCTTCCTGCGGCCGACATTGCGGCCGACGACCGTGCCCTGACCCCCGAGAATGCCGATTTTTTCGAGCAAAAGATCCGGCCGCTATTGGTCGAACGCTGCTATCAATGCCATGCGCAGGGCAAGCCGATCAAAGGGGGACTAAAGCTCGATACTCGCGGCGGCTGGCAAAAGGGGGGCGATACCGGCCCGGCACTTGTTCCCGGCAAGCCCGATGAGAGCCTGCTCATCAAGGCCGTGCGCTATCAGGACGCCGATTTGCAGATGCCTCCGGCCGGCAAGCTCCCGGACGCGCAGATCAATCTGCTGGAAGAATGGGTGCGCCGCGGTGCACCGGATCCGCGTGACGATGCGGGTCCCGGTGCCAAAGCGGTAACCGATCGCGACGCGACACGAAATCACTGGGCCTATCAGCCGCCGACAATACCGGCGGCTCCGCCGGTCAAGCGAGGGGAGTGGCCACTCAATGCTGTCGACCGGTTTGTCCTCGCCAAGCTGGAAGAGCAGGGCTTGCAGCCATCCCTCAATGCCGATCGGTACACCTGGCTGCGGCGCGTTTCGCTGGATTTGACCGGTTTGCCGCCGACGCCCGCGGAGATCCAGGAATTCATTGACGATCACTCAGTCACTGCCTGCGAACACGTCGTCGACCGGCTGCTGGCGTCGCCCGCGTTCGGTGAGCGCTGGACCCGCCCGTGGCTCGACCTGGTGGGGTATGCCGATCAGATCGGTTCGGCCAACAATGTTCCCGCCGAACACGCCTGGCGCTTTCGCGACTATGTCATCCGTTCGTTCAACGTCGACAAGCCATTCGACGAATTTGTTCGCGAACAGCTTGCGGGAGACTTGATGTCTGCCGGCAGCATCGAACAGCGTCGCGACCAGTTGACCGCCACCGGCTTTCTCGTGCTCGGCAACGTCAATATCGTCGAGGCCGACAAGTTGCAGATGGAGATGGATCTGGTCGATCAGCAGATCGAGAAAGTCGGCAAGACGTTTCTTGGAATGACGCTCAACTGCACGCGCTGCCACGACCACAAATTCGACCCGATCATGTTGGACGACTATTACGGATTGGCGGGGATCTTTGCCAGCACCGAATCGACCTACAAAGAGAGCCGCGGGCTGTGGAGCTCGGTCACGAAGACGCAGCTTCCGGAAACGCTGGATGAGTTCACTCGACGAGAAGCCGCGCTGCGTGTGCACGAGAAACAGGTTGCCGGAGTGCAGCGCGATCGCACAGCGGCAGAAGCGCGGATCGGTGAGCTGCAACCACTCATCAAGGCGGCCAAAGAGGGTCCAGCGCCTGCTGCCGAGGGAGCCAGGCCAGTTACCGAGTTGGAGAAGGAAGCGGGCGACCTCGCGGCAAAGGTGAGAGGTTTCGACCAGCAACTCCGTCACCTCAGTTATCTGCAACCGGCTCCGCCGCTGGCGTTCGCCGTAAAAGATGCCCAGCAGATCGCCGAGGGTCGCGTGCAGGTTCGCGGCAATCCCCACGTTCTGGGTGCCACAGTGCCGCGGGGGTTCGTGCAGGTGGCGACTCACGGCCCGGTGCCTTCAATCGGCAAGGACCAGAGCGGCCGATTGCAACTCGCAGAGTGGCTGACGGGCGCGGCGCGGCCGCTGGTGAGCCGCGTCACGGTCAATCGCATCTGGCAGAGACTGTTCGGACGGGGAATCGTCGCGTCGGTCGATTATTTTGGAGTCCGCAGCGAGCCCCCCACGCATCCGGAGTTGCTCGATTTTCTGGCGGGTCAGTTCATTCATGAAGGCTGGTCGCAGAAGCGCTTGATTCGGCTGCTCGTTCTCAGTCGTACCTATCGGCAGCGGTCTGAAGCCGATGACGCATCGCGGCCGGCCTTGGCGGCTGATCCCGACAACCGGCTCTACTGGCGAATGAGCCCTCGGCGGCTTGAAGCCGAGATGCTGCGCGACTCGGTGCTGGCCGTCAGCCGCACGCTTGAGCCATTTGCCGGCGGGCCGGCCCTCGCTCCCGAATTTGCGGAAAACGTCGGCGGCCTCGATCCTAAGGACGTGAATCCGATCAGTTTCTCGCTGAAGAAATTCCGTGACGACCAGCCGCGACTGCGAACGATCTATCTTCCGGTCGTTCGCTCGTCGGAGCAGCGCGGTCCGGCCGACGTACTCAACTTCTTCGATTTTTCGCAGCCGGCGCGGCTCGCGGGAGATCGTCCGACGACCGCGGTCACGTCGCAAGCGCTGTTCCTTCTCAACGGCCCGCTGCTGCGCGATGCGTCGCGCACGCTGGCGGAAAGCATCCAGGCTGATCCCACATTGTCGAACGACGACGAGCGGATTACTCTGATCTACCTGCGTGTGCTCAACCGCCTTCCGACTTCCGATGAGACGGCCACGGCCGTGACGTTCCTGGCAACAAGCGACGAACTGGTTGCATCCGGCAAACCGGCAGGCGCCGGCAGCGGGATTGCAATTGATAAGACGGCCAACTGGCAGCGATTAGTCCATGCCTTGCTGGCGTCGAACGAGTTTCTGTTTAGACTTTAATGGATGAGTGCCATGCACAAGCACGATCTCATCTCCAGCAATAACGGATTTAATCGCCGGCGATTCCTTGAGTGCGCCGCCTGCGGATTTGGCTCCGTTGCGCTGCAAGCCATGCTGGCCGACGTGGCCCGTGCTGCACAAAGCCCGTTCGCCAGTCGCACACCGCATTTTACTCCGCGCGCCAAGCGGGTGATCTTTCTATTCATGGCCGGTGGGCCGTCGCAGCTCGACTTGTTCGTCCCCAAACCAAGATTGCTGCGCGATCATGGCCAGCGCGTCGGCGTGACCAACTTGCCGCGCGGCATACCCGTGGGCACCGACAAGTTCCTGACGCTGGGCCCGGCCGCCGAATTCGCGCCGCGCGGCCAGTCGGGGACGATGATCTCGAACCTCCTGCCGCATCTGGCGGGAGTCGCCGACGAATTGTGTTTTCTGCACGGCATGCAGGTCGACAACCCGGCACACGACCTGGCCACTCTGCAGTTCAACACGGGAGTCATCAACGAAGTCCGACCGGCGATGGGGGCCTGGGCCAGCTACGGCCTGGGAACCGAAAACGCGAACCTGCCCAGCTTTATCAGCATCTTCGCGGGGAGCGACGTTCGCGAGCGTGGCTCGGCATTTCTTCCGGCCGCGCATCAGGGGACGGTCATCGGCAACATCCCCAAGGATCCGAGGGAATCGGCGATCCGGTACCTGAATGATTCGCAGACGACGCCCGATGCCCAACGCCGCCAGATCGATCTCGTGCAGGCCATGAACCGCCGGCTGCTGGGGCGCGTCATCGAAGACCGCGTGATGGAAGGGGTGATGGATTCGTTCGAGCTGGCCTTCCGCATGCAGGCCGAGACTCCCAAACTGGTCGACCTCTCGGGGGAATCGCCTGCGACCCTCAAGGCCTACGGTGTCGACGAGAAACCGACCGACAAGAATGCCCGCGCCTGCCTCCTGGCCCGCCGCCTCTGCGAGGCGGGGGTGCGGTTCGTGCAGGTAACGATCGGCGGCTGGGACCATCACGGCAACATTCGCGATGCGCTTCCCAAGACCTGCGCCGAGGCCGACAGGCCAGTGGCTGCGTTGATCGCCGACCTCAGGACCCGCGGGCTGCTCGACGACACGCTCGTCGTCTGGTCGGGCGAGTTCGGACGCACGCCGTGGAGCCAGGACCTTTCGGGAACGGCCCCGATCGAAACACACGGACGCGAGCATCAGCCCGAAAGTTTCACGGCATTCCTGGCCGGAGGGGGCGTGCGGCCCGGCTTCAGCTTCGGGCAGACCGACGATTTCGGTTACCAGGTCGTCGAAGGGCGCGTCCATATCCACGACCTGCACGCCACGATGCTGCACCTCCTGGGTCTCGATCACGAGCGACTCACCTACCGCCACGCCGGCCGCGATTACCGGCTGACGGATGTGTACGGAAACGTGGTGCGCGAGATTCTCGCGTAGGACAGGTTTCTAACCTGTCCGTGCCCGTCGTTGTCGCGGCGAGAAGTCTACGGACAGGTTAGAAACCTGTCCTACTTCCGCAATCGTACGGCGTCGGGCGCCACCCAGTCATCCCATTCGTCGGCGTAGCCGTCGTAATGGACGAAGTGCAGTCCGTACCAGGCGCGGCGGATTTTGGCCGGGTACCAGGTCTTGTCCTGCGACCAGTAGACGTCGACGTTCTGTCCCTCCGCAAACTCATGCGGGCGGTACGGTCGGATCCGATCAGGACCAACCCATTCATCCCACGATGAGTCATAATTCACGTAGCTGATTTTGAATTGCGAGTCTTTGACGTCGATGATCTGCGCTCGATACCACTTATCTTTCCAGTGCACTTCTACCCGTTCGCCCAGCCGCGGCTGGGCACGACCGGTGGTCGCCGCCAGCGTCCAGTGCTCGGGAAACTGCGGCGATCTGGCCGAGACCGATTTCTGCCGCTCGATGAAACCCATGTCGAGCTCGGAGTAGGCGGCGATTTCAGAAAACTCGACGTGGCCGTCGCCGTTCTGGTCGACCGCCGGATGACCGCGAAGTCCCTTGAGCAGAGCGTCCGTGTACGTCCAGTTTCCGGTCGACGAATTGTGCGAAAACGACGAACACAGGCACGCGAAGGGAACCCGTCGGTCGTGCCGCTTCAATTCATCGTACAGCCCGCCGGAATAGCAACAGTCGGCCATCAGGAGGGCCTTGTCCCCTTGAAAGCCGTGATCGACGGTCTTAGCGATTTCGGCGACAGACCAGGCCGTGGGTCCGTCTTTGGCGTCGTAATTGACGAAGTGCACTTCGCGCGTTTTGTGGTCGCGCGAACCATGCCCGGTGTAATACAATATGAGAAGATCGCCCGGCCGCGTGCGCTCGAGCAGACTCGCCAGCGACTGGCGGATCTGCTTTTGAGTTGCAGCACGATCCTGCAAGTAGACGAGTTGGGCCGCCGGAACGCCGACCTTGCGAAAGTGGTCGACAAGCTGCACGTCCCGCCGATCGACCTTGGCAGCCGGCTGATTTCGCCAGACATCCGGGTGCTGGTATTCAAGCACGCCAACGGCGAAGACCCAGGTCCTTTCCGGTTGCCAGTCGGGCCCGGCGTCGGCCGCGGCATTGAATGTCCATCCCAGGCTGAAGACGGCAATTACAAGACTCGCCGACAGCCGGACACCGTAGTCATTGCAATTGCGCATTTATAATCTCTGCTGCCTCTGTTATTCCGCCTCGCAGGGAACGAACGAAGGTCGGGACCACTAATAACCGCTAATTTACACTAATTGTCGGACATAGCGTGCAAGCGCAAATACAGGTTCCCTCTTCGCGAGCAGCAATTAGTGTTTATTAGTGCTTATTAGTGTGTGCGCTGTGAAAAGGTGTTGATTTTCAGTGGGTTCAAATCCCGCCCGGCAACTTTGTCGCTTCCGCCGGTAGCAATCGGAGCGGC
>Ga0068853_100002476_pt1 | contig 13834 bp, 9 predicted proteins | sample KBSCornC32_FD_65655 | JGI IMG/M metagenome (GOLD analysis project Ga0068853, IMG submission 65655) | Corn rhizosphere microbial communities from Kellogg Biological Station, Michigan, USA - KBS Corn C3-2 | ecosystem: Host-associated > Plants > Roots > Rhizosphere > Soil ... | reverse complement strand
CCGCCTATTGCGCCGCCAAGCACGGGGTGGTGGGCCTCACGCGGGCGCTGGCCGAGGAGCTCCGCGCCGACGGCCTGACCGTGAACGCGATCTGTCCCGGATCGGTCGACACCGACATGCTGCGGGTCGGGATGCCGGGAGCCAAACCGAACATGACCCCCGACGACATCGCCCGAGTGGCGCTGTACCTGGCGGCGGACGCGCCATCCGCCATGACCGGCTCCTGCGTCGACGTCTTCGGCTGAACGGCACGGGTGCACACGTGGAACCGCTCCCTCCCCTCGACTCCGCCGGCGATCGCCTCTTCGTGGAGGCGCTCGATCGGCTGCCCATGTTTCCGCTGCCCGGGGTGGTGCTGTTCCCGCACGCGCTGCTGCCGCTGCACATCTTCGAGGAGCGCTACAAGAAGATGGCGCGCGATCTGCTGTCGTCGCACCGCCACCTCGCGATCGCCATGCTCGAGTCCGGGGGCGAGCGCGCAGGCGGTGGCGTCGGCGAGCGCCCGCCGGTGCGGCCCATCATGGGCGCGGGCGAGATCGTCATGGCGCACGAGCTCCCCGACGGCCGCTTCAACCTGGTGGTGCGCGGGCGCGCGCGCGTCGAGATCGCTCACGAGCTCGCCACCGACGAACCGTACCGGGTGATCGCCGCGAAGGTCCGCGCCGACCTGCCCGTCAAGAGCCCCGCCGAGCTGACCGACGCCGATCAGTCGCTGCGCGCGCTGGTGGGCCGCCTGGCCGAGAGCATCCCGGAGGGCGGCGAGCTCCTGCGCCAGGTGGTCGCGTCGCAGGCCACGCCCGAGGAGCTGGCCGACGTCCTGGCGGCGGCCCTGGTGGTCGATGTCCCCAAGCGGCAGCGCCTGCTGGAGACGCGCGATCTGGTGAAGCGCATCGAGCGCGTCACGGCCGAGGTGGTGTCCATGACCGCGCGGATCGGGCCCAGCGGGCCCAGCAACTGAGTTCCTAGGCGCCCCGGGCGGCGGGGATGAGCCCTTCGCTGCGGAGAAAGGCGATGAAGGCCTTCAGCGGCGCCGTCAGCTGGCGACGGCTGGTGTAGTAGAGACTGAGCCCCGCGAACGAGGGTGACCAGGCCTCGAGGACCCGCTGCAGCGCCCCGTCCGCGATGGCGGGCTCGATCCGCGGGTCGTAGCCGTAGGCGATGCCGGCCCCACCCAGCGCGGCGCGAAAAGCGAGATCGAAGTCGTTCACGATCAACGGTCCCTCGACGGCGATTTCCAGCTTGTGGCGTCCGCGCTCGAACTCCCAGCGGTAGAGGCTCTGGTCAGACGGCCACCTCCAGTTGATGCAACGATGCCGGTGCAGGTCGCGTGGGTGGGCGGGCAGGCCGTGGCGCGCAAAGTAGCCCGGGGACGAGACGGCCATCATCTCGTAGTCGCCGCCGATCTTCAGAGCGACCATGTCCTTTTCCAGACGCTCGCCGAGACGCACCCCGGCCTCGAAGCCCCCCTTGACGATGTCGATGACGGCGTCCTCGAGCGTCAGATCGACCAGGATGTCCGGATGGGCATCGTGGAAACGGCCCAGCACCGGGGCGATCAGCCACCCCGCCATCCGCGGCAGGTTGAGGCGCAGCCGCCCCGCGACCCGTCCGCGCGCGCTCGTGGCGGCGGAGACGGCAGCCTCGATCTCCGCCATGGCGGGCTGGACGCGCGCGAGCAGGCGAACGCCGGCGTCGGTGGGCGCCACGCTTCGGGTCGTGCGGTCGAGCAGGCGCACCCCGAGGCGCTCTTCGAGACCTCGGATCGTCTGGCTGAGCGCCGACGGAGACACCCGCAGGTGCGCGGCCGCGCGCGCGAAGGTCCCGTGCTTCACGATGGCCGCCAGGGCGCTCAGGTCGACGAAGTCACGGCCCCGCATTATGTACGAATTTCTACATGACCCGTTTCGATCATGCAGCATTATCGAACGAAATCTCCGCGCGTAGGTTGTTCTCCGAGGAGAGCCACCACCATGACGAAGACCTTTTCGCTCGACCGCTATCGCCTGCTCGGCCGCTCCGGCCTGCGCGTCTCGCCCCTCGCCCTCGGCACGATGACCTTCGGCACCGATTGGGGCTGGGGCGCCGACCGAGAGGAGGCCCGCCGGATCTTCGACGCCTACGTCGAGCGGGGCGGGAACTTCATCGACACCGCGAACCAGTACACCAACGGCACCGCCGAGGCGCTGGTGGGCGAGCTGGCCGCCGACAGGCGCGAGCGCCTCGTGCTCGCGACGAAGTTCACGCTGGCGACGCGGCCCAACGATCCGAACGCTGGCGGCAACCACCGCAAGAGCATGGTCCGGTCGGTCGAGCAGAGCCTCGTGCGCCTCAAGACCGACTACATCGACCTTCTGTACCTGCACGCCTGGGACGGCCTCACGCCGGCCGAGGAGGTCGTACGCGCCTTCGACGATCTCGTCCCCGCCGGCAAGGTCCTGTATGCGGGCATCTCCGACACGCCCGCCTGGCAGGTGTCGCGCATGCAGGCCATCGCCGACGTGCGCGGCTGGACGCCATTCGTCGCCTTGCAGATCCCCTACAACCTGGTCGAGCGCACCGTCGAGCGAGACCTGCTTCCGATGGCGCAGGAGATGGGCCTGGGTGCGATCCCGTGGTCGCCGCTGGCCAGCGGCGTGCTGGCGGGCAAATACAGCCGCGCCGACCTCGCGATCGGCGCGGGGAGCCCCGACCCCAGCGGATCCCGAAAGAACGTCGCGGCCGCCAACGGCATGCTGCATGCTCGCGCGCTGGAGATCGCCGACGTGGTGAAGAGCGTCGCCGCCGAGCTCGAAAAGACCCCGAGTCAGGTGGCCATCGCGTGGACCCTGGCGAACCCCGGGGTGACCTCGCCCATCCTCGGCGTGCGCACGCTCGCTCAGCTCGAAGACAACCTGGGCGCGCTGGACGTCGTCATCCCGCCTCGGCACCTCCAGCAGCTCGAGCGCGCCAGCGCCATCGAGCGCGGCTTTCCCCACGACTTCCTCGAGCAGCCGATGGTGCAACGGGTGATGCGCGGCGGCGCCCAGATCACGCCACGTTCCTGAGGCAGGTCGTGATCGCCCTTCTTCCTGCTACTGCCGGGGCTGGTCGCTGTCGCCGGCGGTGGTCTCGTCTTCGGCCTCGGCCTTGACCTGGTCGTCGGATGCCGGGGCGCGGGAGAGCTGGCGGAAGCGGATGGCGTGGTGGGACCAGACGCCGCAGAAGGCGAGGAAGATCGAAAGGAAGAGGAACGTCAGCTCGGGAGCGCCGCGCCCGATGGCGATGACCAGGCCGACGATCGCGCTGGCCGACCAGACCACCTTGAGGCCGACCAGCGCGCGGATGACGGCCGCGCCCGCCTTGCGCGTCCGCCACGAGCTGACGCCAATGCCGACCAGCGCCGCCCCCACCAGCCGGGCCGCCACGGGATCGACCACCGTCCATCCCAGCCGCGGAAGCACCACCTCCGGCGCAATCAAAAGCGGAACACCCGCCACCAGATCAACAACGGCATGCACGACAAACCAAAGCCGCAACGAAGCCGGCACCTCGATCTCGACACTCCCTTCGCTCGATTCAGCCATCGCGGCGAACCATAGCGCGCCCCTCGGAGGGTGTCCTGGTCGCGCGCCAGAGCGACCGCAGGGAGCGAGTCTTCCCCCGGGAGGCGCGGCTTCGCCGCGCCGGCGTCGCGCTGCGATCCCGGGGGTCTCGTAGGGGGGCACCGCCCCCCTACGCGTCTTGGGGGGTCTCGTAGGGGGGCACCGCCCCCCTACGGGGCTCTCGTAGGGGGGCACCGCCCCCCCACGATCAGTAGCTGCTCATACACGTACCCTGCAAGGCTACGCACTTGCCGCTCTTGGCGGTCATGCACGTCTGCGCGGGCAGCGTGCGCGTGCACGTCGAGGGGCAGCCCAGGTCGAGGTACTTCTTCTGCATCGGCGCAAGGCACGCGTCGTCCACCACGAACATCTTCAGGCAGTCGCACCCGATCGTCGAGGTGACCAGCTTCCCGCATTGGGTCAGCGCCAGCGTGCCGCACATGAGCTGCGCCTTGACCTCGGTGTCGTAAGCGGACTCGAGCTCGGCGCAAGTCGTCGGGAGCTTGACGGAGCAGCTACCGGATCGTCCGCCCGTCCCCGTCGCACCGCCGCTTCCCACCATGCCCCCCGTCCCCGCACCGGGACCGCCGCCCATCGACGTGACGCCGCCGCTCGCGGCGGGTCCGCCACCCTCGCCTCGCCCTCCGCCGCCCATCACACCGCCCGTCGCGGGAGCCGGCCCACCGCCGAGGCCGCCCGTTCCTGATACGCCTCCCGTCGCCCCCACATGCCCGGCCGTCCCCATCACACCACCCGACGAGACCGGAGCGCCCGCGGTTCCCCCTGGCCTGCCGGCGACGCCTCCGGTGCCGGAGGTCGATCCAGAGCCACCGCCCCTGCCCGACCGTCCCGCGCCGCCGGTGATGCCCCCGCTCGCCATCGGCGCGCCGCCCTCGCCGGGGACGCCACCGCTCCCGGCGCCGACGGCTCCGCCCGTGCTCATGCCGCCGGAGCCCGCGGTGCCCGGAGCGCCGCCGAGGGGCGCCGTGCCTCCGCCCACCAGGCCGCCGCCGAAGTCCTTCGCGTCGCCGCCGCCGCACGCAAGCGGCAACGCCCCCAGCACCATCATCCCCCAGATGGTCACCGCGCGCACCGAAGATTCCCGCATCGATCAAGGATGAGGGATCACTCCCCCTCGTCGCCAGCAGAGCGGTGCCGGTCGGAGCAGATCCGGAGGGCGATCTGCCGTCGGAGGCCACCGTGAACGACACGTCCCACACTCCCGGACATCTCGCCCGACTCGCCCGTCGCGGTGGGCGCATCAACGATGCGAGGGGGCGTGTTCCTCTCTCGGCGAATCCAGGGCAGCCGCGACCGCGATCGCGTCGGCGTAGGTGAGCGCGAGCGCGAAGGCGTGCTCGAGCAAGGGCTCGACGGCGACCATGCGCTTCTCGATGAAGCCGGCCAGGTCGAGGCGGGGATACAGGGAGAGGACGGCGGTGGTGGCTTCGGGGCTCGCGCCCGGAAAGGCCTGCCACGCGAGGGCCGCGCCGGCGATGGTGCCTTCGAGGGCCCGGGCGCGTCCCGGCGAGCCGGCCGGCACCCGCCAGACGGCATCCAGGTCGACGAACGCGATGTCGTCCGTGACCTCGAAGTCGATCTGCCCGCGCGGCGGGGCGGGCGATCCCGGGCCCGGCGGCAGGCGCGTCACCGCCTTCCAACCGGGAAAGGCCCGCCAGGTCTCGGGAGCCGCCAGACGCGGCTCCACCGCGTCCGGCGCGCCCGGGATCGAAACGGCCGTCGACACCCACGCCAGCCGGCCCGACGGCGTGCGCCGCACGGTCGCCACCGCGCCCGCGCTCCGTCCCAGCACGCCGGCCCCGCCGGCCAGCGCGGCGCCGTCCAGCTTGGTCACGGCGGGAGGCGACATGGGCCCCGCTGGCCGAGGCGCCGGCCCGGCGCCTCCGTGACCGCCGCTCTCGGCGAGCAGCGCCACGGCTCGAGTCAGCACCAGCGCCGCCGCGGCGGTCATGGCCGTCTCGGCCCACGGATCGTGCGCGACGATGCGGCGGATGATCCAGTTCGCCGACCTGGGTTCGATCTGCACCGCGCTGGCCATGACGGTGGCGCGTCCGTCCCCCGCCGAGGTCAGGCGCACGGACAGGCGACCCGGGGCGAAGGCCCCCTCGACCAGCGCCAGCTCGATGGTGTCCGCTCGGCGCGAGAGCCACGCCCGCCCCTTCAGGTTGAAGAACGGGAACTCGAGCTCCCAGTCGAGGAGCCGCTCGGGCCCGTACGAGGCGCCGCCCGTCGCCGCCTCCGGTCCCGGCCGTGTGCCCACCACGTCGGCGCGAAGCAGCGGCGGCAAGGCGACGTGATAGCGCGACGGATCGAGCAACACCGCGCCGATCCCATCGGGCTTCGCGCGAACCTTCGTCAGGACCGTGACCTCGGGGCGCGGCGCGGGCCGGCGGCCCTTCGGAAACAGGACGACGTCGACGTCGTCGGCCAGCAGCGCCGCCGCGGCCGACAGGGTCCCTGCTCCGGCCGTCACGACGGGCTGCCCGACGGCCGCCGTGGGCTCCGCCGCTGGCGCCGGACGCACCACGTCCGTGAGCGCCCCGCCCTCATCGAGGGCGCGTCCCTCTTTCGCCAGGACCCCGCTCGCGGCGACCGCGGCGCCGAGCACGGCGCACGACGTTAACGTCGTCCGGCCGCGCACGGCGCCCGCTTCCCGCCGTTACGGCCGGGCTTCCGTCGCGGCCCCGGCGCGCACCGAGCCGCCGGAGCGGCGACCGGCGACCCGCGCCCACACCCCGTCGACGCTGGGGCGCGCCCGATCGCGCAAGGTCTCGCGGAGCTTTCCCGCGACCATCGGACGAGCCTCGGCCCACTCCTCGCGGAGCTGCGCGATGAACGCCGGCGACTTCTCGATCCACTTGGTGCGCAGGTCAGCCAGCCGAGCCGGCGCGCCAAGCAGCGCGCGCCACGCGCTGCCCGCCGCCTGCTTCAGCTCGGCGACGCGAATGTCGCGCTCGTTCTTTCCGATGAGCGGAGCAATCTCCTCCAGACGATCGGCCGCCGTCCCCATCGCCGCGTGCGGCGCGCGGTGCAGCCCACTCGCCAGGCGCGGGTGCGACTGGAAAAACGCCCGGACGTCGTCGGCGGTCAGTCCCAGGCGCGCCAGCGTCTCGGCGTACTCGCGCTGCGCGGACAGCCGCGCCTTGAACAGGAACATCTGAACGCGGCTCTGGACGTTGACCTTGCCGTCGCCCGAGGTCTCGATCGCGCAGAAGATGCTCTCCGGGTAGAGCCCCGTGATCATGCTCTGGATGCCGTCGGAGACACCCGAGGACGGCATGCAGCCGAAGGGCTTCACCGACAGCGTCATGTGCGCCTTCTTGTGGAGCACGTTGAGGATGAACTTGCCCACCTCCATGTGCCCTTCGCCGCCGCGCACGCTGTTGTCGTAGTACCTGTGCGCCGTGCTGGCGATCTCGTCCATGTTCGGCAGGTGGTAGCCGCGGTACCCGACGGCCGCGCCGAAGAGCTGGAAGGAAGCGCGAATGGCCAGGTCGGCCACGAACAGGCCCCCCAGCTTCTTGCCGGTCTTCTCGTCCTTCAGCCCCTTGCGCGCCGTCTTGTCGAGCGCCTTCAGCTCGGCGCGCAGCTTGGTGTCGTAGCGGCCTTCCCAGAGCATGAAGAGCAGCCAGTTCGTGACGAACTGGATGTCGCACTCGGCCCCCTCCGACTCGAGGAACCGCTGCAGCTGGTAGTTGCCGTCGCCCTCGGTCGTCATGGCCCAGAACTCGCCGATGATCGACACGCGCGGCGCGGGCCGCGTCCAGTCGAGCTTGACCTGCGCGAACTCACGACGCCCGCGCAGCAGCGCCGCCAGGATGGACTTCTTGTTGAGCAAGGCGTCGTACACGTACAGCTTGGCCTTCTCGATGGCCCGATCGGTCGCGCCGGCCTCGATCTCGAACGGACGCATGCGATAGCCCATGCCGTTGATGACGTCGCCCGCGATGATCGCCTTCAGGATCCCCAGGAAGAAGGCCGGGTTCATCTCCAGGCCGGCCTCTTCGCCGGTGGCCTGCTTCAGGCCGCCCGTCTGCTGGAACAGCATCACGCGGAACCCGTCGAAGCCGGCGTCACGCAGCGCCTTGCGGTACTCGGTCGCGTACATGCCGAAGCGGCAGGGCCCACAGGCCCCCGCCGTCAGGAACACGTAGCGCTTGACCATCTCCGCCTTCGACAGGCCTTCGGCCTCGGCCCGCTCGGTCAGGAACTTCACCAGGTTGCCGACCGTGAAGTAGGTCGGGTTGCACTGGCCGCGGTTACCGAACTCCTTGCCGTAACGGAGCGCATCGTTGTCCGGCGCGTCGATGACCTCGACCTTGTAGCCGACGCCCGACAGCGCGCCCTTCACCAGGTAGTCGTGGGCAGCGGTCAACCCCGACACGAGCAGCGTGGTGGTCTGGCGCTCCGACTTGGAGAACTGCGGGTTCACCATCGGGTCGTACCAGTGCGCGATGTCGATCTTCTTCGACGTCTGGACCTTGCCGGCCTCGCCGTCCAGGCGCGCCAGCTCGGCGTCGAGATCATCCAGGGACAGGTCGGCCTCCGCCGCTGCCGAGGAAGCTCCGCCGCTCGACTCCGTCGCCATCCGATCCTCGACCAGACCACCGTCGACGATCGGCAACCTGAAAGGCACGCTCTTGTCGGTTCCCATGTCTTGTCTCCCTAAAGGTCAGGTCAGCCGGAGGCCAACCGTGCCGAGTCGTCACCGAGTTTCTGAACCTGTCCGTCGCCGTCCTGGCGCTTGATGCCCAGCCGCACGATTCCCGCCTTCTTCATCTCCGCCTCGGCGTTGGCGCGCAGCTCCATCGCGGTCGGAGCCTCGCGCGCCGCCTCGTAGGCCTTCACGCGCGCCGTGATCTCAGCGATCATGCGCTCGATGGACCCATCCTGCTGGGCCCGCTCGGCCAGCTGCTTCTGCTTCATCGACAGCAGCGCCAGGCGCTTCTTGTCGATCTGATGCAGCATCTCGTTCTTCTGCGAACGAACGTCCTCCAGCCGCTCCTTGTGCAGGGTCAGGCTGTGGGCGTAGGTCTTGACGCGGATCTTGATCGACCCGCCCGGCTTGTTCGCGTCGATGTCATGCAGCGCCGAGTACGGCGTCCCGGCGGCGCTGATGATGTTGTCGATGATGCCGTAGGTGGGCGCGTCGTGGCCGCACTTGAACGACGACAGATCCAGCACCACCACGTTCGGGTGATGGGCCGCGAACTTGGCGCCCCACACCTTCATGGCCGAATTCGACGAATAGTTCTCCGGCCACACGTCCGAGATCTCGAGCGGTGACTGGATGCGCCCGTTCTTCAGATCATCCTCGAAGAAACGGGCGAGGTACTCCTCGTCCTTGGGGATCGACCGGATCGACAGCGTCGGATATCCCAGCACCTGGAACTCTTCGAGCACGCTGTGGTTGAGGCCCGGATCCAGGTGGTACGGCCGCCCGAGCAGCAGGATCGCGATGCGATCCTCCTTCTCGACCTGATCCAGCACCGCCCGACCACGACGCTCCATCTCGACGTCCAGCCGGCGCAGCGCCTCGAAGGCCTCCTCGCAGGCGAAGTCCGACTCGTCCTCGGTGATCTCCAGGAAGTCGCCGAAGCACTGGAAGAGCTGCCGTCGCAGCAGGGTCGGCTCGATCAGCGAGCAGGCCGGATCGAGGTACTTGATGCCGCGCTCGGCGAAGAAGTCCACCTCCTTGGTGAACGCCGCTTTCAGCACGTTGGGCGCACCCGCCACGATGGGGCACGACGCGTAGTCCATGGCGTTCTTCACGAACGACGGGATGTGGGTCAGCGTCGGGAAGAAGATGGCCCGCAGGGGCTTCTCCTCCGAGTGGTGGTGGAACAGCAGGTTGTGGATGTGCGCCTGCCCGACCTTGGAGGGGTGGCACGGATCGATGGATCCATACTTGCCACCCTCGGCCCACATCTCCTCGCCCGAGTCGTCCGAGAACACCACGTGCTGCTTCTGGATCCCGACGGTCTCGAGGTACGTCCGCCAGAACGGCGCGGTGGACCAGATGTTCAAGATCTTGGGAATGCCGATGCGCATGCGCGCGCGCCGGGCCGCCGCTTCGGGACTGGACCGATGGAAGGGACGTTCGACCTCGACGCGCTTGGCGCCGAGGAGAGTCTTCTTCACCTCGACGTCCTTCTTCAGCTCGCCGTCGGCCGGCAGGGGGCGCTGATCGTAGAAGTGACGGAACAACATCTTCGACTCGGTGTCGACGAGGTTCGGATACTGCTTCATCAGCTTCTTGCGGTCGGCGGTGAGCGCCAGCATGGCGTCCTCCGACTCGACCGTCCCCTTCTCGCAGGAGAAGCCGCTGATGTAGCGGGCGGTGTCGCCCGCCGGCGTGACGGTGTCGATGAACGTGCGCGCGCACAGGTTCGGACAGAAATGGCAGCGCGTGGTCTCGTCGTTGGTCGAGGTGAACGTCAGCGCGATCGACGAGTCGAGGCCGATGAACGTCGAGTAGCCGCGGCGCTTGACCACCCGCAAGGTCTCGAACGCTGCGCCGATGGCGCCCGCTTCACCGCAGTGCGGATGGACGTAGACCTCGGCGCCGGGGACGCGCTCCTTGATGTAATCGACCTGGGCCTTGACGGCCGCCAGGTTGTACTGGGTCCCGCCCTGCAGCACGTACTTGGTGCCGAGCGCCGCCATGCGGGGGATCTGCACCACGTACTGCCAGACGTTCTTCGGCAGCACCTGGGCCAGCCCGGAGAGCAGCTCTTCCTTCGAGTAGCCCTCCTTCTGGAAGTTCACCCGATCGCTGTCGAGGAACACCGCGCAGCCGTAGCTGAACTTGGGGGAGAGCTCGGCGCCGAAGGCGGTGTCGGCGTACTCCGTGATCTTGACGCCGAACTGATCGGCCATCGCCTGCAGCAGCATGCCGTTGCCGGCCGAGCACTGGTTCGACAGGCGGAAGTTCTTGATGTCGCCGTTCTGCATGAACAGGACCTTGATGTCCTGGCCGCCGATGTCGCAGATGACGTCGACGTCGCCGAAGTAGCTGGTGGCCGACATCATGTGGGCCACGGTCTCGACGATGTTCACGTCGGACTTGACCGTCTTCTCGAGGACGTCGGCCGCGTAACCGGTCGCCCCGAAGCCCAGGACCTCGAGCTCGCAGCCCTGATCGGTCGCCCACTGGCGCAGCCGCCCCAGGATCTCGCGGACGTCCTGGATCGGGTTGCCCTTCGAGAGCTGGTATTCCTTCTTGAGGATCTTGCGATCCTCGTCGACCAGGACGGCCTTGGACGAGGTCGACCCGCCGTCCATGCCGATGACGGCGCGGATCTTGGTGCCGGGCTCGAACTTCACCGCCTCGAACTTCGGGATCCGGTACTGCTCGCGGAAGGCGTCGAGCTCGTTGTTCGAGCGCGCCAGCGGCGGCCCGGCCGAATCACCCAGCTTGGACTTGCGGCCGCTCTGGATGAACTCCTTCAGAGGGTCGAGGCCGCGGTACATACCGACCGTCGCTTCCTCGTACATCCCGTACATCACGGCGCCGAAGGCCGCGTAGTACTGCGCGTTCTGCGGGACGAGGATCAGCTCCTCGAGCGGCACGTCCTTGGGATACTTGTAGCCGCGCGACTCCCAGGTCTCGGGGATGCGCTTGCGCCAGCAGTCCTGCAGGAACGGCAGGTACGTGTTGGGCCCGCCCAGCAGCAGCACCTTGTGGCGCAACGTGTTTCCACGCGTCAGCACCGACAGGTTCTGGTTGACGATGGCGTCCGCCAGCGAGCACATGATCTCGACCGACGGGATCGAGGCCTTCACCAGGTTGACGATGTCCGTCTCGGCGAACACGCCGCACTTGGCGGCCACGTGGTGCAGCTTGCTGTCGTCGAAGCGCAGCTTCATCGCGTCTTCGGACGGCATGCCGACCTTGATGAAGCACTTGTCGATGGTGGCGCCGGTGCCCGACGCGCACTTGTCATTCATCGAGGCGATGGCGGTCTTGTTCTTCTTCTTGACGGGACCCTGAGAGGGTCCCGCGCCCCCCGCGGGGCCGGCCGGGCGAAGCCCATCCGTCCCCGGGCGATCCATGCTCACCGCTTGCACGGCGGGCTCGGTCCCGAGGTCGCCTTCCGCGTGGCCCTGGGTGTCGCCGGCCTTGGCCAGCTCCTCGGCGGCCGCCTTGGCTTCCTTGAAGATGATGATCTTGGCGTCCTGTCCGCCGAGCTCGACCACCGATCCGACGTCGGGGTGCAGCTCCTCGACGGCCAGAGTAACGGCGTTGACCTCCTGGACGAACTTGGCCCCGATGGGCCCCGCCAGCGGGCCCGCGCCCGAGCCGGTGATGAAGCAGCGGATGGCCCCGGGGGGCAGCCGCGGGAAGTCGAGACCGATCTGGGTCAGCAGCTCGGCGACCTTCTCGGCCTGTTTCGTCTGATGACGCTGGTAATCCGACCAGATGATCTGCCGCGTCTCGGGGTCAACCACGGCTGCCTTCACCGTGGTCGAGCCGACATCGATTCCAATCAGGACGGGCGTGGTGCGAAGGTCCGGATAACCGGTCGATTCAACGTCATTCGGCATCAAATCTCCGTCGGGCGGTTGGGTCACACTTCAACGCGGCACCACGCTAGGTCGTAAGGTGGGCGAAGTCAATCAACTATCCGTCGACCGACCGGCCGTGGTGCAGGGGCGCGTCCGGGGCGTCCGTCACACCGGCGGCCGTCAGGACGTCCGCGACGGCTGCGTTCCCCCACCATTGGCTGTGATTTCGCGTGCTCATGAAAGTTCGGGACCGCATCCGATCGATGCAAAGCACCCCTCGCAGGTGGTCGATTTCATGTTGCAGGATCCGGGCCGGCCATCCCTCGGCCGAAAGTGAGATCAGGGATCCCGTGTGGTCAAGGGCCTCGACACGAACGGCGCGGAGGCGTGGGACCACCATCATCATGTCGGTCACGCTGAGGCACCCCTCGAAGAACTCGAGGGGCGTGGCGTCCACGATCGTGAGGCGCGGATTGACGAGGACCTGGAACGGCACGGGGGTTCGGCCGCGGGCGCGCATCTCGTCCGGATCGCCGCGATCGACGTAGGCGGGCTTGTCTTCGATGACGACGAGCTGCAGGCCGAGCCCGACCTGAGGCGCGGCGAGGCCGACGCCGGGGGCGTCCCGCATGGTCTCGCGCATGGCCTCGATGAGGCGCTGGATGTCGGAGCCGCGGATCTCGTCGGGGGTGAGCGGACGCGCCTTCTGGCGCAGGACCGGATGCCCCGCCTGCACAATCTTCAAGATGGTGGTGGGAACCGTCGGAGCCGGAGCCGTCGCCGTCATGGCCCCGACCCTGCCATCGGAAGCGGCGCACGACAAGGAAAGTCCGTGCGGCAGAGGGTGCGAGGGAAGTTCATGCGGTGGAGGGTGCGGTGGACGTTCTGCGGTGGAGGGTGCGGGGGACGTTCTGCGGCGGAGGGTGCAGGGGACGTTCTGCGGCGGAGGGTGCAGGGGGCTGCGCTCCGCTCGCGTGGACCTCGGGGGGCTGAAGAGGAAGGGGGCTGCCCCCCTCACTCGGGTCCTCGCGGAGCGCACCCGGAGTTACTCGACGAGCCTCGCGTCCGCTGCGGACTCGTTCTGGCGGCAGCCCCCTCCCTCTCCAGCCACGCGCGTTCCCCGCTCACTCCGCTCCGCGCGTAGGCTCCGCGCAGCCGCGGGCGCTATCCGTCGAACAGGGAGATGACGATGCGGTGGGGGAGGGAGGGGCGTGCCTGGCGAGCGAGTCCGCAGCGGACCAAACGCTGTGAAAGCAGATCCGGGTACGCCCCGCGAGGACCCGAGAGACCGGGCACGCCCCTTCCTCTCCCGCCCGTCGCAGGCCACGCGAGCGGAGCGCAGCCCGTAGCTTCTCTCCGCGGCGGTACTCATCTCCCCCCCCCGCCGCGCCCGCCCGGCCGCTATCGGCCGTTGCTACACAGAATTCGTTTTTCCGAAAGACGGCCGAAACACGGGTCGGGCAGGCTCGAAACCTTCGATGCCGATGCCGACGCCCAGCGCGGACCAGATGGCCGCCCAGATCGCGACGCTGACCGAGCAGCTCGCCAGCGTGCAGAGCCACGCAAACATCGTCTGGACCCTGCTCACGGGGTTCCTCGTGATGTTCATGCAGTGCGGGTTCGCGCTGGTCGAGACCGGGCTGACGCGCGCCAGGAACGCCGCGCACACCATGGCCATGAACTTCCTCGTGTACTCGATAGGCGTGCTCGGGTTCTGGGCCGTC
>Ga0068853_100002474_pt1 | contig 13836 bp, 16 predicted proteins | sample KBSCornC32_FD_65655 | JGI IMG/M metagenome (GOLD analysis project Ga0068853, IMG submission 65655) | Corn rhizosphere microbial communities from Kellogg Biological Station, Michigan, USA - KBS Corn C3-2 | ecosystem: Host-associated > Plants > Roots > Rhizosphere > Soil ... | reverse complement strand
CTTTGTACCCTACTTTTATCAGCGAATCCAAATTTAAATTTTCAGAGATAGCAAAGAATTTATCTGCAGAAGCCTGTATGCTGTAATTTTTATCGTAAGGCAAAACAATTTTAAATGAACCGTCTATCGGGCTGCTAACACCATTACCAACTTCAGTACCATCAGGCAGTGTTTGATAGATCAATGACGCGGTTAATGGTTGCTTTGTTTTTGCATTGTATACATTGCCGCTTACAAGAACAACAGGATTAGGCTTTTCTTTTTCCAATAATTTCACACGCACAATATCACTTGCACCAAATGCTCCATCACTGGAAGTTAAGTAAGCGTATTCACCACCTGCATCCAGTGTGAAGAATGCTTCGGAGCCTGCAGTATTTATCGGTGCGCCCAAATTAACCGGGTCGCTCCATTTTGTCCAGCTATCATCCAAACGTTTGCTCATCCATATATCATTTTCACCCAAACCACCTGGCCTGTCACTGCTGAAATATAAGGTAACGCCATCAGCCGCGATGAAAGGGCTCATCTCGTTATAATCCGGGAGATTGATTTTTTTTCCTAAACTTTTCGGTGCGGTCCAGATATCATTGCCTTCTAAAAAAGAAACCCAAAGATCATTGTCGGTACTATTTTTTTTATCGGTCATGTAAAACAGTAAGGTCTTGCCATCATGACCCATTGAAGCACCGATCTGTTGTGTGAACTGGAATTTATTGAAGTTGCGGATCTTCAGCATTTCGGCATTGGTCCAGCTGTTATCCGGACGCTTATGTATCATACTAACGCCCATGCCTAAGTATTGTCCGTCAATGAAAGAACCTTTCAATAAAATAGTATTAAGATCTGGAGATATCCAGTACACCGCGTTGTATTGCGATGCATTCACTTTGGCGCTTAAATGTTTTGCCTTGCTCCATTTGCCGGCACTGTCACGCATAGAATACCAGATATCCTGTGAATTGGGAACAGTTTGATATTGCACATTGGAGGGATCATTCTGACGGATAAAAAATAACAGGTTGCCATCTGCTGAAATAGTAGGCCGCATTTCAGGATTTTCCGTGTTGATGACCTCTCCTAAATTCTCTACTTTAATGATCGTGGTTTCCTTGATCACATTTTCTTTCTGTTCTTTTAAAGTAGTATCCTGCGCAGGCTGTGCTGCAGCGGTTAAAAAAGAGGAAATAAGTATGCAAAAAGTAAAGGTTCTTCTCATAAGATGGATTTTGCCTCATCTTACAACGAAAAAAAGGAGGAAATAATATGCAAGCTAAAAACAATTATCCCACAAAGGCACGAAGGGCACAAAGGAAGATTGGCACGCAAAGGCACTAAGGCCGCTGAGAAATAAAAACTCCACCAGTCCCGCCTGTTCTTCAAAATATCTTAGTTAAAGCATGTATTTACCAGCCACCGTCACCTGACATTTTTTCGCGGGTGAGTTCTATGGCCGGAGACACGGTCTCATTTAGATTTTGTATAAGTTTCGCTTAGGTCTTGCTTAGGTCTCGCTTAGGTCTTCCTTAGGTCTCGCTTAGGTCTTCCTTAGGTCTTGTTCGGAAATTTCCGAGCATGGTACAAACATGGCCATAACAAAACACGAAGAAAAACCGGGGGAACATAAACAAAACAGCCCTTTTCACCTATTATTTGAGTGCCGGGGGATTAGACAAACTATGTCACAAAGACATAAAGGGGCAAAGAAAAATAATTGTGCGCAGAGCACCAGGGGGCGCAGGGGAAAAAATGCGATTATATTTCCTCCCCGATCTCTGTCCCTCAGCGTGGGAATTCATTGCTTCTTTGGGTGAAAAGTAAAAGCTATTCCATTCTGAATGCAGCATTGGTGTCTTTGCGGGAGATATTTTACACCGCTACAGGCGCTTTGATCGCAGGATGAGATTGATAATTCAACAATTCAAAATCTTCGAACTTGAAACTAAAAATATCTTTTACCGCAGGATTGATCTTCATTGTTGGTAAAGGAAACGGTGTGCGGGTCAATTGCAGTTCGGCCTGTTCAAAATGATTTTTATAGAGATGTACATCACCAAAACTGTGAACGAATTCTCCGGGTTCCAGATCGCAAACCTGTGCGATCATCATCGTTAATAAAGCGTATGAGGCAATATTGAAAGGCACACCTAAGAATACATCTGCACTGCGCTGGTATAACTGACATGAGAGCTTGCCTTTTGTTTCTCCTTTCAGTGGGTCAGGAGGCGCTACGTAAAATTGGAACAAACAATGACAGGGCATCAGTTTCATCTTCGGCAGGTCGGCTACATTCCATGCACTGATGATCATGCGCCTGCTGTCGGGATTATTTTTTATTTGATGGATCAAATCTTTTACCTGGTCTACTTCCACCCCATCAGCGCCTTCCCAGCTGCGCCATTGTTTGCCATATACCGGGCCAAGGTCGCCGTTTGCATCGGCCCATTCGTCCCATATTTTTACATTATGCTCTTTTAAATAAGCAATATTGGTATCGCCCTGTAAGAACCAGAGCAGTTCGTAAATGATACTCTTCAAATGCGCTTTCTTGGTGGTAACCAATGGAAAACCTTTGCTGAGGTCAAAACGCATCTGGTAACCAAAAACACTTCTTGTGCCGGTGCCGGTACGGTCGCTTTTGTCGGTACCCTTTTCAATGATATGTTTAACGAGATCGAGGTATTGCTGCATGGCTGCAAAATAAGTTAAAAGTCAAAAGTCAAAACCCAAAAGTTATTCCCATTCAAAAAACTCCCCAAATCGAAAGCCTCAACTATGAACTATGAACTATGAACTCTGAACTAAGCCGTATCTTTGCCCCGTTGAATTTTTTAATATGAGCAGCAAAGGAAAAGTCTTAATGGCGATGAGTGGCGGTATCGACAGTACCGTGGCAGCATTAATGCTTCATAAAGAAGGTTATGAAGTAGTGGGCATTACTATGAAAACATGGGATTATGCCAGCAGTGGTGGCGGTTCAACGGGTAAAAAAGAGACCGGCTGCTGTAACCTCGATAGTTTTAATGACGCAAGGCAGGCGGCGGTGCAACATGGTTTTCCCCATTTTATTTTAGATATACGCGATGAGTTCGGTGATTTTGTGATCGAGAATTTTGTAGATGAATATATTGCCGGCCGCACACCCAACCCCTGTGTGATGTGTAATACGCATATCAAGTGGAGGGCGCTGATGAAACGTGCCGATGCACTGGGCTGCGATTTTATTTCTACCGGCCATTATGCGCAGGTGCACCAGCATGATAACGGAAGATATTTTATCCGCAAAGGAATCGATGATACCAAGGACCAGAGTTATGCACTTTGGGGATTGCAGCAGGACCTGTTGAGCCGCACGATATTACCATTGAGCACGTATCACAAAAAAGATATCCGCCAGATGGCGCATGATTTCGGCTACCCCGAACTGGCCAAGAAAAGCGAGAGCTACGAAATTTGTTTTGTACCTGATAATGATTACCGCGGGTTTTTAAAACGCAAGGTTGAAGGCCTGGAAGAAAGAGTGGACGGCGGATCTTTTGTGGATAAGGATGGCAAGATACTGGGTAAACATAAAGGTTACCCTTTTTATACAATTGGACAGAGAAAAGGCCTGGAAATTGCTTTAGGAAAACCGGCATTTGTTACCGAGATCATACCTGAAACCAATACAGTTGTGCTGGGTAGTGAAGATGACCTTAACCGTAGTGAAATGAAAGTGGCCAAACTCAACTGGATGAAGTACGAAGGCATCACAGAAGGCATGGAAGCGGTAACCAAGATCCGTTATAAAGATAAAGGCGCTGTTTCTAACCTCTTCACATACGAAAATGGCATTAATGTGCGTTTTTATCACGATGTAAAGGGTGTTGCACCTGGGCAGAGCGCTGTGTTTTATGAAGGCAATGACGTGATCGGTGGTGGGGTGATACAACGCAGCGGGCAGCCTTTTGCGCTTTAAATGCGTCTGTAATAAATAAATTATGAGAAAACTATTTTCTTTTACTGTGCTGGCTTCGGTGATCATTTTTAGCGCCTGTAAAAAGACTGTTGAAGAATATCCCGCTCCCCCATTGAGTGATTATTTTCCATTAACCGTGGGCAAGTACATTACTTACAGTCTTGATTCTACAGTTTACTATACCAATTTTGGAACAACTGCTGCTATAAAAAGTTACCAGGTAAAATTTGTGGTTGATGCGCAAATAACCGATGGGCTGGGCAGGCCTGCTTATCGCATTGTAAGGTACATACGCAGTTCGCCAACAGCAGCTTTTGTTGCCGACAATACTTTTATGGCAGTGAATACCGGAACGAGTATTGAATTCATCGAGAACAATCTCCGCTTTTTGAAATTAAAAGCTCCCATCCAACAGGATTATACCTGGAAAGGCAATGCCTATATCAATACTAATTCACAAGTGCCTTACCTGAAGTTTTATGATGACTGGGATTACTACTACGATAGTTTATACATGCCTGCAAAGATCGGTGCCATAACAGTAGATAGTACCATCAAAGTAGCAGAGATCGATGACCAAACTGCCATCGACCGCACATTCAGCGAAGCAAAATATGCAAAAGGCATTGGCCTGGTATACCGCAATTTTTTATACTGGAACAAAGGAAATGCAAACGGCACTTACTCCGATGCGTCTTATGGTGTGTTGATGAAGATGATCGACCATAATTAGTTTTTAGTTCTTAGTTCTTAGTTTGTAGAATTAAGTTTGCTACCTTTAGCAGTTGACTAAGAACTAAGAACTAAAAACTATTTCTTCAGCCTCGAGAAAGTAGAAAAATCTGTTGAAGGAATTTTATCTGTTTCACCCAATTGTCTTAATAATGTTACCAGTTGCCCGCGATGAAAAGTAGCATGGTTGAATAAATGCAGCAACATATCGTTCACCTTCATCTTCAATTGTTCTTTATTGCGTACAAAGGCAAACACATGAGTGATCTGGATCTCATTGGCGTTGTCTACCCATTCCTGCCATTGCTGGCTTTGCTTTGCCAGGCCTGTTACTGCTTCATTAAAACTGCCGTTAAAACTTTCAGTTAAATAAGTTGGGTTCTCTACCAGTTTAAGCCGCTGCCACCATACGTTTTCTGCCTGCCACATATGCACCACCGTTTTGTATATTGATGGAAAACTGCTCGCAATTTCCTTGTGCAGCTGCTCTTCATTTAATTTACTGATGCGTTCAAATAAAATTTTATTGGCCCAGATATTATAGGCGGCATATTGCTGCAATAATTCCTTCATCGTTTTACGTACTTTTGGTTTTCGCTAAAATTATAAATTATCCATTATAAAATTATCAATTAATAAAAATGTCTTCAACCAATTTCCCACTAACAGGTTTCAGTTCTATGGCAGTGCATGCCGGGCATACTGTTGACCCCAACTATGCACACCTCACGCCCATTTATGCCAGCAGCACTTATGTATTTGATGAAGCAGAGCAGGGCATGCGGCGCTTCAGCGGTGAAGAGAAAGGATTTATTTACAGCCGATGGGGAAACCCAACTATCGCGGAAGCAGAAGAAAAGATTGCTGCATTGGAAAGTTTTGGAATTACAAATACTGCAGGAAACCCTTTACACCTAAAAGCCATTTTACATTCCAGTGGTATGGCAGCATTAAGTACATTACTGATAAGTAATTTAAAAGCCGGTGATAAAGTGCTCACCCATTTTTCTTTGTATGGTGGTTCGCAGGAATTGATTGAAAAAATATTACCGCCGCTGGGGATTGAAGCGATCATTGCCGACCTGAGGGACCTTGATAAAGCCGCATCAATAATGAAAGCCGATCCATCAATAAAAATGATGCACCTGGAAACGCCTGCAAACCCCACCATTCAATGCGTGGATATTGAAGCACTGGCCAATCTTGCCAAACAATATAATTTGATCGTTACCTGCGATAATACTTTTGCAACACCATTTTTACAACAGCCTTTTAAATACGGGGTAGATTATGTTTTTCACAGCACCACCAAATTTTTAAACGGCCATGGTACTGCTATCGGTGGTGTATTGATCGGGAGGGATATTGAAAAAATGGAAGGCCATGTTACCAAAGTGCACCGCTTGCTTGGTGGCAACAGCAATCCTTTTGATGCTTTCTTACTAACAATAGGAATGAAAACTTTAGAAGTGCGCATGGAAAGGCATTGCCATAATGCGATGGAAGTAGCGGCATTTTTAGAACAGCATCCTGCTATCGGTAAAGTAAATTACCTGGGCTTATCTTCTCATCCCGATTTTAATACCGGTGCAAAACAAATGCGGCATCCCGGCGCTATGCTGAGTTTTGAAATGAAAGGCGGTATTGAAGCTGCAAAAAAATGTATTGATAAATTACAGATGTGCTTACGCGCTGTTTCGCTCGGCACCTGTGATACTTTACTTTGCCATCCTGCAAGCATGACGCATTTTAGTGTGCCCAAAGAAAAAAGAGAATTGTATGGTATAACGGATGGGCTCATCCGCATGAGCGTAGGCATTGAGAACTTACCCGATATTTTAACCGACCTGCAACAGGCTTTACAATAATATGAACGACCCGAAAAAGATCTCCCTCGCTATCATTTATTTTATTTTATCTACTGCTATCACCTGGTGGTTCGTGGATGTTTGCCCGCTGTATGACAGCCTGCAGCAAAAATTATTGTCTACCGGTATTGCCGGGGCGAAATGGTGTTTGCAAATTGCAGCGGCTTATTTTTTCCTGCCGCAAAAAAGATGGGATTTTATAAAACATATTGGGGCTACATGCCTTGTAGGTTCGGCGATCCTGTTGCCTTATGCAGCTATGGCCTCATTTGCTGATTTTAATTCGGCTACATTTTTCATCAGCTCATTGCTTATTGCGGTAGTAGTGATGATCGCTTTATACTTATGGGCAGTAAAAAGATCTGCCCTGGCTTACAAATGGTTTTGGGGCTGGATAATTTGCCTTTGCATTGCTATCAGCTTACAGTTAACGGTTGTATTTTCGGTAATAAAATTTTAATGATGCCAGTAATAATAAGAAGGGCTGTAAAAGAAGATTGTACAAGGATGATGGAATTGATACAGGAATTAGCTGTGTATGAAAAAGCGCCCGATGAAGTAACAGTTAATTTCGATCATTTTGTAAACAGTGGTTTTGGAGAGCAACCTGTTTGGTTCAGTTATGTTGCCGACGTTGACGGAAAGGTTGAAGGCTTTGCCTTATGGTATATCCGTTACAGTACATGGAAGGGACAGCGTTTGTATTTGGAAGACCTGCTGGTAACAGAAAAGATGAGAGGTAAAGGAATTGGCAAATTATTGTTTGACCAATTGCTGCAAGAATGCAAAGCAAAAAATTACAGCGGCATGATGTGGCAGGTGCTCGACTGGAATGAACCCGCGATCAATTTTTATAAAAAATACCCCAATGTTAAGTTTGATGGGGAATGGCTGAACTGCAGTATTAATTTTTAGCTAACCTCACATGTTGTAAATTTGCGGCTCTAAAAGTTCAGTAAAGAAAATATTGTTGAAGAGTGCGACGCCAATGCAGTTCATTAGAATTTCATCAGCCCGTCTCAAAAAAAATACTACATGGCAGAAAAAATTACAATGGGCAACAACGGGAAATTAAATGTTCCCAATAACCCAACAATTCCTTTTATAGAAGGTGATGGCATCGGCCCTGAAATATGGAAAGTAGCTGAAGCTGTATTTAATACCGCGGTGGAAAGGGCTTATAACGGCAAGCGCAAAATATCCTGGAAAGAAATGCTGGCAGGGGAAAAAGCATTTAAGCAAACCGGTGAATGGCTGCCTGCAGAAACGCTTCAGACTGCAAAAGACCATATCGTATCTATCAAAGGTCCGTTGACCACACCAACGGGTGGTGGTATCCGCTCATTGAATGTGGCTATGCGGCAGGACCTTGACCTCTATGCCTGCGTTCGCCCGGTGAAATGGTTCAAGGGTGTGCCTTCGCCGGTGGTGCATCCGCAGGATGTTGACATGATCATCTTCAGGGAAAATACCGAAGATATTTATGCAGGCATTGAATGGAAAGCCGGAACTGCCGAAGCAAAAAAGTTTGAAAAATTTTTGATAGAAGAAATGGGCGTGAAGAATGTTCGCTTCCCGGGCGATTCGAGCTATGGTGTAAAACCGGTTTCTTCAGAAGGTAGTAAAAGATTGGTGAGAGCTGCTATTGAGCATGCACTGGAACATCATCTTCCATCGGTAAGCCTGGTACATAAAGGCAATATCATGAAATTCACCGAAGGCGGATTTAAAACATGGGGCTATGAAGTAGCAAGGCAGGAATTCGGTGACAAAACTTTTACCTGGGATGAATGGGATGAATTGAAAAAAGACAAAGGCGAAGCACATGCCAATGAAGTACAGCGCAAAGCACTGAGCGAAGGGAAATTATTGGTGAAAGATATTATCGCGGATAATTTTTTACAGCAGATACTGATTGCACCAAAAGATTTTTCGGTGGTGGCTACACTCAATTTAAATGGTGATTATATTTCTGATGCATTGGCTGCAGAAGTGGGTGGTATCGGTATTGCTCCCGGCGCTAATATCAATTACAAAACCGGTTATGCCGTGTTTGAAGCAACGCATGGCACGGCGCCAAAATTTGCCGGCACCAATAGCATGAACCCTTCTTCAGTGATATTAAGCGGCTGTATGCTATTAGAATATATTGGCTGGAAAGAAGCAGCAGACCTGATCACAGATGCATTGCAGGCGGCCATCATGCGTAAAAGAGTAACTATAGATTTTTATAATTTAATGAGTGGCGCAACATTACTAAAGACGAGTGAATTTGGTGAAGAGATCATTGCTAATATGGGAACTGTAACAGCTGATTTTATGCTGAAGAAAAGCAGCGGCCTATAGAGCGATCTATCAAAATGTTCAAGCTTTTTTAAACGCAGAGAAAAGGAGATAAGGAGTTGTCGCAGAGAACTCAGCGGTAATCTCTTTTTCTCCTTTTCTCTGCGCTATAATCCCAGGCTGCCCATTTAATAATTACCGCAACAATTTACATTGTCAAGCGAAGGCCCAGGCCACATAAGCTGGTAACGTTTCCGTAAAAGTTAGCAATAAAGTATATCGAATAGTTTACATTTGCAATCCATAAAATAAGAACCATGGCAAAAATAAAAGTAGCAAATCCCGTTGTTGAGTTAGACGGCGATGAGATGACAAGGATCATCTGGAAATTTATCAAAGACAAATTAATTCTCCCATACCTCGATGTGCCGATCCAGTATTATGACCTTGGCATGGAATACCGCGACGAGACCAATGACCAGGTTACTATTGATGCTGCCAATGCGATCAAAGCATGCGGTGTTGGTATCAAATGCGCTACTATCACACCTGATGAAGCAAGGGTAAAAGAATTCAACCTGAAACAAATGTGGAAGAGCCCGAATGGCACTATCAGGAATATTTTGGATGGCACTGTTTTTCGTGAGCCGATCGTAATGCAGAATGTGCCCCGTTTGGTGACCAACTGGACGGCGCCGATCATCGTAGGCCGCCACGCTTTTGGCGACCAGTACCGTGCTACTGATACCGTGATAAAAGGCAAAGGAAAATTAACCATGACCTTTATACCTGAAGGCGGAGGCGAAGCACAGGTTTTTGAAGTATACAATTACAAGGGTGACGGCGTTGCCATGACCATGTACAATACCGATGAAAGCATCTATGGTTTTGCAAGAAGCTGTTTCAATATGGCATTGAGCAAAAAATGGCCTTTATACCTTTCTACAAAAAATACCATCCTAAAAAAATATGATGGCCGCTTCAAAGATATTTTTGAAGAAGTGTACCAGAAAGAATTCAAAGCAGCTTATACTGCAGCAGGCATTACTTATGAGCACCGTTTAATTGATGATATGGTGGCGAGCGCTTTAAAATGGAATGGCAATTTTGTTTGGGCATGTAAGAATTATGACGGAGATGTACAAAGTGATACTGTTGCACAGGGATTTGGTTCTTTAGGTTTAATGACCTCTGTATTGGTTACACCCGACGGAACAACCATGGAAGCAGAAGCTGCACACGGTACCGTTACCCGTCATTACCGCGACCACCAGGCAGGCAAACCAACATCTACTAATCCTATCGCTTCAATTTTTGCATGGACAAGAGGATTGGCCTTCCGTGGTAAACTAGACAGCAACCAACCGCTGATCGATTTCTGTAATGCATTGGAAGCAGTTTGTATCGAAACCGTTGAAAGCGGCAAGATGACAAAAGACCTTGCAGTATGTATCCACGGCAATAAAGTGGATCATGGCAAACATTATTTGTATACGGAAGAATTCTTAGATGCTATCGATACCAATTTGAAAGCAAAAATGAAATTATAAAAATAAATGTCATAGTAAATCAAAAGGCAACTGTAATAGTTGCCTTTTTTGTTTACATTTATGCTTAACCAAAATAATCGTCTTTATGAAAAAATTCAACTGCTTTTTATTACTTGCCGCTATGCTCGGCCTTACTCTTTTTTCCTGCAACAGTGGTCTCTCGGGTCCGGCATATACTATAAAAATGAGGATGAATAAGGCAGATACATTCCATCAAAACATGAAGATGAATATGATGATGAATATGACCATACCCGGTGCACCAACCAATATGAAAATGACAATGGATGCGGGCCTGAAATTTGAAGTACTGAGCAACAACAACGATAATAAAGAATTACAGTTCACCTATAACAGTATGCACATGTCGATGGATATGGGCAACGCGATGCAATCTGCAATTAATACAGACAGTATCATGGATGTTACTGCACAAAAAATAGTAGGGAAATCTGTTGTGCTGGAATTATCCCCTACCAACGAGATCACAGCGGTTAAAGGATTTGATTCCCTTATGCAAAAAAGCGCTAACGATGAAGCAGGAAGACAAATGATGGAAGAAATGTTTTCGAAAGACCAGATGAACAATTTATTTGGAATGATGTTCAGTATGTATCCCAATAAGCCCGTTAAAGTTGGAGAGTCCTGGAATGTTAAGACAAAAGTGAATATTGCCAAGATGGATATGACGATCAATATAAAGTATACCCTTATAGGTATTAAGAATGGCCTGGCAGATATTGACGTGGATGGAGTGCTGGATGGTAAAGGTGAAATGAAACAGCCGGCGATGGCGATCAGCGTTGCCATGTCTGGAAGCCAGAAAGGGATGATCACTATTAAAATGGATGATGGTTACCTGCAGAACGGTTCTTATAAAATGGACGTGAAAGCCGATATGGAAATGGCGGGACAAAAAATACCAATGACCATTAAAGCAGATTATTTATTAAACAACAAATAAACGTGGGCAACAGCAATGATCCCCTGCACGGCATTACTTTAAAAGCTATCCTTGAATATTTAGTTAATAAATATGGCTGGGAAGAAATGGCTGACCATATCAGGATCAATTGTTTTATTGATAACCCCAGCATTAATTCTTCTTTAAAATTTTTACGTAAAACCGATTGGGCAAGAAAAAAAGTGGAGCAGTTGTATATAAATAGTATAAGCCAGCCAGGCTGACAATGAACGAAGAGCCACGGACGACGGACGACTGGCCACTGACCATTCACCATTCACAATTCACGATTCACTTCAATAATCAAAATGCCCCGGAATAAACCGAGGCATTTTTTTACCCAAAGCCCTGTATGTAGAAGAAAGTTTAAAAAAATTTACAATGATTACCTGAGTATAAGTATGAGTAATAAAATAATGATGATGATCGCTCCTACTGATAAATAAACTTTGCTGTTCAAACCATCGGCCTGTTTTTTCATACCCATCAATTCTTTACGCAATGCCTTTTTTTCATCGGCGCTAAGGTTGCTTTTATCCATCGATTGTATCTCTGTAACGCGTTTGGTTATTTGTTCTAACAGCTTCGCGTCTTTTTCAGGATCATTAACCGTTGTGGCAACAGGTGCACTAGCAGCATAAGTTTTAAAAGGTGTGGTTACTGCGATGCAGGCTGATAAAGCAACAATAGTGAGCAGGTTCTTGATTTTCATAAATTAGTTTTTTTAATTTTATTGAATTGGTTTTGTTTTATAAAGGTAGAATTATTATGACTCTAATTGAAATCTCACCGGTAGCGTTAACCGTGTCTTTACATTTTTACCTTTCACTTTGCCGGGCGTCCAGGTGCGCATTTTGTTCACTACCCTTAAAGCTTCGTCTTCCAATCCATCGCCTACTCTTTTGCCAATGATCTTTGGGGAAACCACTTTACCATTTTCATCCACGATAAAACTTACATTCACTGTGCCTTCGGTGCCATTATCTGCTGCCTGCTGTGGGTATTCCACATTATAATCGAAGAAATTTTCCAGCGCCTTTTGCCCTCCGGGATATTCAGGCGATACCTCCACATTGGTATAAGCACCTTCATTATCTACATCCATCTTAGCCTTAGGGTTATTTTCCATTTTTGGAAATACTACTGCTATCTTTCCCGTCTTGCCATTTTTTCCTTTTACAACTTTCATCTTCATAGGCATGGTATCCGTTTTTGCAGGAGCCATCATTGTTGTATCGGTCTTTGCCGGCATGGTGGTATCCATGGCTGCATTCGATGTATTATCTTTCGCTACCGTACTGCTGTCGGAAGTACTGCTTGTTGTATTATAGTCGCTGGAATTACAACCAATGGCAAATCCAGTAATGAATAAAACTGAAAAATATTTAAGCAATTGTTTCATGATCGTTGTTTTACAAAGCAAGTATTTTCAAATACAATGCCGGTAATTTAACATACCCTTTTGTTTAATTTTTTTGCGGAAAAGGAATGTTTTTTCTCATACTGAGGAATATTGTCAACAGCTTACACAATTTTTATACAGCCAGGCTTGTTTGATTTATAACAAACAACTATCTTAACCCACAACTTCAAATATTATGGAAGCTAACTCCCAATCAAGAGTAAAAGGTTTTGCTGCTGCAGGTGCCATTATTGTATGGCTTTCACTGGCATTGCAATTTTATGTGATCATACAAAACCGTATCGCGCCAGTGCCAGAGACCATCGTGCGTTTTTTTAGTTATTACACCGTACTAAGCAACCTGCTTATTGCAATCTGTTTTACAGCGATCGCATTTAAAGGCATACAGGAAACGGGTAATTTTTTTGCGAGGCCCAATACCCTAACAGCAACTGCAGTGTATATCTGTATCGTTGCATTAACCTACAATATCATCCTGCGTTTTCAATGGTCGCCACATGGACTGGCAAGGGTTTGTGATGAATTATTGCATCTTATTGTGCCGGTGCTCTATGTTATATTTTGGTTAGCTTTTGTTCCCAAGCAATCCATAAAATGGAAGCACATTTTACCATGGGCTATTTACCCATTGGTTTATTTGGCTTATACTTTATTACGCGGCCCTTATGCCAGCTGGTATCCTTATCCTTTTATTGATGTTGCAGTGCATGGCTACCACAAAGTGCTTTTCAACAGTGCGATGGTATGCGTGGTGTTCGTGGTATTCTCCGTTATATTTATCGGCATTTCAAAAATGATGGCCAAACGTCCGGCATAAAAGAAGTAAATTGTATTGAATTAAAAAAAATGGATACACAAAAAGATATACGACTTGCCGTGCTGATAGATGCCGACAATGTGCCTTACTCCAATGTAAAAGGCGTGATGGAAGAGATCGCCAAATATGGTACGCCTACTTTCAAAAGAATTTATGGCGACTGGACAAAGCCCACTGTTGGAGGTTGGAAGAATGTGCTGTTGGAAAATGCCATCACTCCTATCCAGCAATACAGTTATAC
>Ga0068853_100002473_pt1 | contig 13836 bp, 9 predicted proteins | sample KBSCornC32_FD_65655 | JGI IMG/M metagenome (GOLD analysis project Ga0068853, IMG submission 65655) | Corn rhizosphere microbial communities from Kellogg Biological Station, Michigan, USA - KBS Corn C3-2 | ecosystem: Host-associated > Plants > Roots > Rhizosphere > Soil ... | reverse complement strand
GTGATCCGCCACCCGGCGGTCGTGCGGGTCACCCGGTCACGATAGACCCCGGTCATCGTCCGGGAATCGGCGAGCACGATCACGATCTTGGAATCGCAGCGGGCCCCGTCCGGCCCGTCCGGCTCGACCACCAGATTGGTCACGTGATGACCCCACGGGTGCACCGCTGCGCCCCAGGCGTCCTGTAACTCGCGCAGGTTATTAAGCCGCACGCCATACGGCTCCACTTCGAACACCGCCTCGGGCGTGAAGATCTCACCAAGCCGCTCCCACGGGCCGCCGGCGGCGGAACATTCGTCCATGATGTGACCATAGCGGCCCATCAGGTTGTAGATGGCAATGAAATCCTCGGCCGCGATCTGATGCATCGGCTCATCCTCCCGAATCGTGCGGTTCCCATCCGGCTTCCGTGATGCGCGCTCGGCGCCCTGCCGCAATCGTCCGTGTGGCCTAGAACGGTGCAGGCCGTACCGCCCGTTCGGACGAATTGGGCGGCGCGGGGCAGGTTGATCTGATCGAAGGGGTGCTGAACCGCGCCGACGGAAATTGCGGATGGCGCCAGTCCGCTCCGCTGTGCCCGACATGCAACCGGACTATGCAAGCCAACTGGTGCTTGCTAGGCCATAGACCGGAGAGGGGGCAGCGATGGCGACCAGTTCACCGCATCGGCATGACAGCTGACGCGAGCGAGCTACGTCGGTCCCGGCGGCTGGTGTTTCGTCTTCATTGCAGACGGCGGTCACGGCGCGATCCAACCGCGCCTGGCGCCGGCGATATCCCCACGCGCTGCAGTGGCAGCATAACTTTCTGAGAAACAAGCGGCCTGGCCTGCGGGCCCATGGAGCGACAAATGTCCGTACTCGATAAGGCGTACAATATCGACGACATTGCCCGCATCGCTCGGCGGCGATTGCCGAAGGGGTTGTACGAATTCATCGATCGCGGTGCCGAAGACGAGGTTACCACGCGCGAGAACGAAAGGGCGATCAAGCGCACGCTCATCCGTCAGCGCGTGGGGATCGACGTTTCTCAGCGCGATATTTCAACCACCCTGTTCGGCGTCAAACAGTCGATGCCGCTCGGCGTGGGGGTGACGGGGCTGGTCGGCATGCTCGCCTATGAAGGGGAGTACAAGATTGCGCGTGCGGCGGCGGCAGCTGGCGTGCCCTATACGCTCGGGAATTCGAACTTTGCCGAGCTGGCAAAGTGCAAGGAGATCTGCGGGGACCTGCTGTGGCGCCAGCTATACCCCCTCAGGCAGGAGATCATGAACCATTACGTCGCCCAGGCCAAGGAAGTCGGGGTTCGGGTGATCGTAGTGACGATGGATTCGGCGATAAACGGAAATCGCGAATATCTGTTCCGCAGCGGGTTCATGCCGGGCATGACCAACGGGACCACGTATTTGCAGATGCTGCAAACTCCCCGCTGGTTTTTTTCGACGATCATGCGCTACATGGCGACCGGCGGATTTCCGCATTTTCGCGACATGCCGGATGGACATCAGGTCTTCTTCGGGAAACGGAACACCATGGCCAGCTTGCCCGTGCCCTCCTTCAGCTGGGAGCGGCTGCGCGAACTTCGCAGGAACTGGCAGGATGTGCTTGTCGTAAAAGGAATCTCGACTCCCCAGGATGCGACAACCGCAGTCTCCTGTGGGGTCGATGGGCTAATCGTCTCGAACCACGGCGGACGCAGTCTGGACGGATGCGTATCCTCGTTCGGCGCGCTCCCCGGCGTGGTAGACGCCGTCAACGGTCGGGCGACAGTCATGGTCGATGGCAGTTTCAAACGTGGAGCCGATATCCTCAAGGCGGTCGCCGCCGGCGCCGCCGCCGTCATGGTGGGGAGAGCGACGACGTTCGGGCTGGCGGCGGGCGGTCAGGCCGGTGTGGCGAGGTCACTCGCGATCCTGTCCGCCGAGATGAGCCGCGCTCTCGGGCTCATGGGTTGCACCCACCTCGGCGAGCTGAACCGCGATTTGCTTGAGTTCCCGCTGCGCGACCGCTCGTCCTGATATCTGCCGTCAGACGGCCGACTCCATCTGGTTCAGGGCAAGGCCCTCCAGCTTGCCTGGCAGTCGCCATTCTTCGAGCTTTTCGATGAAGGCTCGCACGCCGGCTCCGTAAGGGCCGCTGCGGGCCGTGCGGGCGTCGAGCTTCCCTTCGTTGTTGAAGAACCCCGGGGTACAGTTCTCCCACATCCGGGACATGAGAGGCGCCAGCGAAAGATGATGGTCGACCCAGGCTTGCTCTGCGTCGGCTTTCACTTCTGCTACATCCACCCCGCGGTCGCGGAGCTGCTTGATCACGTAGCCCACGTGACGCCCCTGTTCGAGCAGCATGTGCATGAAGTTGGCACCCCACGCGCTCTGCGTGATGCTCACAATCAGGAGGTTGGGGAAGCCGTGGACGTGGAATCCATGGAGGGTTGTTGCCCCCTGGGCCCATTTGTCCGCCAGGGTCACGCCGTCGCGACCGATTACGGGGATCACCGGGGCAGCCGTGTAGGGCCCGAGTTCGAAGCCGGTGGAATAGACGATGCAATCAACGTCCACCTGCTGGCCCGCGGCGACAAGACCGGTTTCCGTAATCCGATCCACCCCTTTGCCCTGCGTATCGACGAGCGTGACGTTTTCGCGGGTGTAGACGTCGAGATAGCCGTCGTGGAAACAAGGGCGCTTACACAGGCGGGGGTACCACGCCTTCAAGGCTTCGGCAGTGGCCCTGTCCTTAACGACCGCATTGACCCGCGCACGAACTTCCTCGCCCGTCTGGTAGTCGGTCAGCTGGAGCAGTTCACCGATTTCGGCTTCCGACATGTCGGGCGTGATCTTCTGCACGGCGGCGAAGACCCGCCGCGTCCAGCCGTCGTTGACGATATCCTCCTTGACCGGCGTCATCGACACGACGTCGGTAAAGTTCTCGATGCGCTTCGTCTGCCAACCCGAGGGCTGGGACTTGTACCAGGCCTCGTCGGTCAGATGCTCGTTGCGCACGTCGATTGCTGACGGCGTGCGCTGGACGACCGTCAGATGCTTCGACCATTCGGCCAGATGCGGGATGCACTGTATGGCTGTCGCGCCGGTGCCGATGATCGCCACGCGCTTGTCCTTCAGCTTGGTCAGGCCGCCTAGGGCATCGCCGCCGGTATAGGCGAAATCCCATCGGCTGGTATGGAAGCTATGCCCCTTGAATTCCTCGATCCCGGGAATGCCGGGGAGCTTGGGCAATTGCAGCGAGCCCGAGGTCATCACGAAATACTTCGCGCAGATACTGTCGTCCCGATCGGTTGTGATGACCCAGCGGGCGGCCCGCTCGTCCCAGCGCGCTTCCTTTACCGAGGTCTGCAGGAGGGCGTTGTCGTAGAGCCCGTACTTGCGGGCGATCGCTTGCGCGTGCTCCATGATCTCGGGACCGCTGGCGTAGTTCGCCTTGGGCATGACGCCCATTTCCTCAAGCAGGGGCATGTAGACATAGGATTCGGTGTCGCAGGCAACGCCGGGATACCGGTTCCAGTACCACACCCCGCCGAAATCAGCGGCCTTGTCGATTACGCAGATATCGTCGATGCCGGCCTGCCGAAGGTTGACGCCCGCGTGAATGCCGCCCCAGCCGCTGCCGAGGATCGCCACCTCGACGTCCTTCGAAATCGGATCGCGCATCAGCGGCGTAGCATTCGGATCGGCCTGGAAGTGCGCTAGCTTGCCTTCCATCCGGACATATTGGCCCATGCCCTCCGCGCGGACGCGCTTGGCCTTTTCTTCTTCGTACTTGCGAGATAGCGCAGCGGTATCGACGCCATTCTGAGAGGTGTGTTCGGTCATTTCCAGTTCCTCTGGCCTATGCGCACGGCCCTGACGGTGCGAAAGCGGGTCAAGGCGCTCGCGGGGATTTTCAGGCTCGCACGAACTCGTGGCCCCAATCGCTGCCGCGTGTCGTTTCGAAAAAGACGTTTTCGCTCCAGTCAGCGACCTCGCGCCCGCCGGTGCCAAATTCGAGCGAGAATCCCGCAGGCGTGCGCATGTAGAACGAGACCATTTCGTCGTTTACATGCCGGCCGAGGGTGGCCGTAAGTTTGACGCCATGCCGGCTGACCCGATCGAGACAGCGCCCAACGTCGTCCAATCCATGCGTCTGGAACATGATGTGGATGCAGTGGCCGGGGATGGCCAGTTCGCCCAGCGCCATGCTGTGCTGACGTGGATTGGCGCAGTGCAGGAAGCTGACCCGCGCCATGCCCGCGGGTCCGGGAACGCGCAGGATGTCCGACACGCCGAACCGGCCGGGCCGATCCCAGAATGCAACCGCGGCATCGTAGTCGTCACCGACCGCAAGCGCGATGTGGCCCAGGCCCTGGTTGCCCGTCACGAACCCGCTCACCCCGGCAGGCGAAGTAAAGGGGGCGAATTCCGACACAGGACCCCAGGCGACTTCGTGGACTATCCCCGCCGGGTCGGTGAAGGAGAAATAGTTCTGCACCCGCCGAAGCTGCGCACCTTCAGGCGAACCGTGGGTGATGACGACGCCGTCTTCGGCAAAGCTGGCCCGCGCGGCCTGGAAATGATCTTCGCAGGCGACCAGCCAGCCACAGGCGAGCAAGCCGTCGTCATGCTCCGGCAGGACCGCCAACCGGAAGTCGCGCTCGTCGATCTTCAGGTAGAGCGAACCATCCGGACCGTCGTGCGCTGTCGCGCCGACCACGTCCTGTCCGAACTGCCGCCACGCAGCAGTGTCGGGTGCGCCGACCAGAAGATAAGCTAGTTCAACGATTTCCATTCCCGCCTCTCCGGTGGGATGAAGCGGACTGCTCCATCTCACGATCAGTCATTCAGGGCGCGCGGCCCCCTTTACGCCTCGATCGCTTCGAGGGCGCGCTCGCGGGCGTGACCTTCCTCGGCACCTGCCATTCCCGGAATGGTATACCGGCCCTCACACCGCGCCAGCACGCCGGCGACTTCGGCGCGGGGCACGAAGAACTGCTTGTACCAGGTGCGCACCTTGAGGAAGTTGCCGTCGGCCGGCATCTGCATGACCTTCAGGCATGGCTCCTTGTTCGACCAGATTTCGAAATCCTGAGCGAAGGCATCGAGGCTGAGCTTTTGGAGCGCGCGCGCCTGCACAATGTCCTGGGGGGTCGGCTTGCGATCAGCGATCTTGCAGAGTACGGCATGCCACACCTGAACTGAGCCGTCGTCCACAGGAGTATGGGCGATGAACATGATCGAATCATTCGCATTGTCGCCGATAAAGCGCGAAAGCAGGATGCCCGGACCTGTGTAATATGTGATAAATTCGGACATCGCCACGTCCGCGCCTAATATTTCGTGCTTGCCGCCCAGCAACTGCGTTACACGATGACCGTGATGATGTTCTCGAAATAGAACTGCTTGGTCGTGGCATGGATCGGCGCGAGGTGCTGCGTATCGCAGATATTGTCGGTCACTTCGATCTGATGCAGGTTCATTGAGCCGAGTTCGTCGATTTCCCATTGCACGTAATGCGCATCATCCCACTCGGGAATTTCGGGCAGATCATAGTCAGGTTCCTCGCCCTCGGGATCATTCCAATAGAACAGGGCACCGTATTTCTCGACGATCTCGTAGGCACCAAGCTCGGCTGCTGGTGGGATCGTTTCTGAATAAGGTATCTTGTTGCACTTCCCGTCGGGCCCGAAGCGCCACGCATGATAAGGGCAATGAATTGATTCCCCCTCAATCTGCTCGCCTCGCTGTGTCATGAAAGAGGTCATGCTCTTGCCGATATGCGTGCGCATGTGCGGGCAATAGGCGCCAACCATATAGGCTTTGCCACTATCGCCCCGGTAAATCACCATGTCGCGACCGAAGAAGCGGACGCAGTGGGGCTTCTTCCCCACCTGGGCGGACGTTGCCACCATGAACCATCCTCTTGGAAATATGAATGGTCCAAGGCCATAGTCTTTTGCGGTCGCCATATTTTAATCCTCAAATTAAAAATATTTCCATTTTATTTAATCGATCATATTTTTATCTTGATTTTGGCAAATCCGGCGATGTTTCCAATATCCGTTGCGAGATGTATTTGGTCTTCGACCAGTTTATATTCCGGCGCCATGTCCAGCAATATTTGCAACATGGTTTTTGCCTGAAGTCTGGCTACATGCGATCCTAGGCAGCGGTGGGGACCAAGCCCGAAAGAAAGGTGACGGATGTTGTCGCGATGAAAATCAATGTCGTGCGGATTCTCATATTCCGCAGGATCCCGGTTTGCGGCTGCATAGGACATGAAGACCTGCTCGCCTGCCTTGATATGCTGGCCTGCCACGACGACATCCGCAGTTGCCCGACGTACGTTGCCTTGCGTCGGCGGGAATACGCGCAGGAATTCCTCAATGGCGTTGTCCATCAAGTCCGGGTTGCAGATCAGTTCCTTCCGGCGCTCCGGATTGCGCGCCAGCCAGACTGCGCTCATCCCGAACAGCGCCTGGGTGGTGTCCAGTCCGCCGCCCAGCAGGATCAGGATGATGCCCTCAATCTCGTCGACCCGCAGCTTTCGCCCGGCCATCTCGACATTGTAGAGATACTCGATCAGGCTGCCCGGCACCGGAGCGTCCTTGAGGCGCGCTATTTCCGATCGCATATATTCGATCATCTTAGCCATGCCCTTAAGGCGCTCTTCCATGGGTTTGCCGCTGTAGATCAGTTCATGAAGCGGCGGCGCGTAGAATTCCCAATCCTCGGTCGGCAGGCCGGCCACAAGGCAGGTCACCTTGCCAGTAAGCGGCAGCGCATAGTCCCACTTGAGATCGCCTTCGCCCTTCCCAACGATCTTGGACATTAACGCTTCGGCGGTTTCCTGCACGAAGCTTGTCAACGCCTTTGCCTTGGCGGGGCCGAAAGCGGGCCCGAGAATGGCGCGATAGTCGTACAACTCTGGCGGATCGACATTGATGGGAATCATGAGCATCGGTTCGAGGTCCGGAATTACGTCTGTCGGATAGTTTGAAAAGACGTCGACATTCTTTGCGATTTCGAGGCAATCCGACGCCTTTGTCGAGATCCAGAAACCCCCATAATTTTCGCTGTGTGCGAACGGACATTTCTTTTGCATATGCCCGAGAATATCGATCGAGTGACTGCGATATTCGGGGCTATGATGATCGAAATTGGCCGCAAGCTTGTCGAGTTGGGCTTCGGTAAGGTCGTTAGTTGGACTGAACATTGCTGAGTTCCTCGAAAAAGAATTGCGTCCTGGTCGTGGTCAGGCAGCGACAGGCGAAAGGCTGGCGACGCGGGCTTCCTGACCAAGGAAACGGGCCGGCATGGCGCCGGTGTACTCACCGTCTTTCTGGACCAGAATGCCGCTGACGAAGGTGTAGCGAAAGCCGCCGGCGGGTCGCCGCAGGCGCGATCCGCCCCCGGGAACATCGAACACCTTCTTTTCCGGCGCCCAGTTTAGATCGTCGAGATTGAAGACCGCGATGTCGGCGATCTTGCCAACTTCGAGCGTACCGCGATCGACCAACCCCAGCACCTTTGCCTGGTCGTTCGACATGCGCTTGATGGCAACCTCGAGTGACATATCGTGGCGGTCCCGGACGTGGCGAGTGAGGACGAGGGTCGTGTCTCCCGCGCCGTCGAACATGCCAATATGCGCGCCCGCATCGCTGCCGCTGATCAGTGACACATCGGCCGCGAGCAACTGCCCGACCACATCCAGATCGAGATTGGTGAAGGGGCAAACGAGTTCGGCCTTGAGATTGTTTTCGAGTGCCCAGTCGGCCAGCACGTCGGAGGGGTGCCCCCCACGCTCGGCGAGGATCACCTCGAATGTCTTGCCGAGATACTTTTCGTATTCGGGCTGGTCGACCGTAATGATCCGGCACCTTGCTAGGCCGCCGCGGCTGGGGAAACCTTCCTGAACGGCATTCCACTGCTCCCGCGCTGTCGCGCGCCATACCGGATCAGCAAGTCGCCGCTTCTTTTCCTCGTCGGAAACGACGGACTGAACAAGATCAGCCCACGCCGGCATGTACATCATCACCATGCATTGATGGAAGTTCACGACGAGCTCGATCGAACGCGGCGACGCGAAATAATAGAAGTCGGCACCCTTCGCCCGCATCTCGCGACCCAAATCGAGAAGTCGCGACGCGTATTTGGCGTCTTCAGGGCGTTCATAGATACCGTTCGACATGACGGGCACGCCGCCATATCGCGTCGACAATTCGCACATCTCGCGCAGGTCCTTCTCCTGATTATCCAGCGAACTGAGATCAGGGATGATCTGAACAACGCCCTTGTTCTTGGCGGCAACCGCGAAGAGCTCGTCCCACTCCTGCGCATCGGCAAAATAGCTTGGGACCTTGTTTCCGTCCGGGTTGACGTCAAACCGCGAAGTGGAGAAGCCGAGCGCCCCCGCCTTCATTGCCCGATCCAGGCAATTAGCCAGACGCTTGCGCTCTTCCGGCGTTGATGGGCGGCTCCAAGATTCATCCCCGACCTCGAACATGCGAAGCAGGGAATGGCTTACCAGTGTCGTCACATTGACGGCATATTCGCGCGAGCGCAGGTCACTGACGTAGGCATTGAAGTCGCCCCAAGTCCACGGGATTTCTGTGTCGAACACGCCGCGCGGCAGGTCCTCGATGTAGCTGAATAGCGCCGAAATGCCGGGGATCTGGTGTTTGTGGATCGGCGCGATGCCCAGGCCGCAGTTACCGATCAGCAGCGTGGTAACGCCGTGCTGGGCGATGGGATCGAATTTCGGATCCCAGTATAGTGAACCATCATAGTGCGCGTGCGTGTCGATGAAGCCCGGCGACACATAGCAGCCGTTCGCATCGAACACCTCTTCGCCACAAGCGGCGAGATCCGGGCCGATCTCAACGATCTTCCCGCCCTTGATCCGCAGATCGGCTGCAAACGCCGGGGCGCCCATCCCGTCAATCACATGACCGCCCTTGATCAGCGCATCACCCTTCACGGCCCACTCTCCTCAAGCTGGGATTAGCAATACTTTCCCGAAGATATTGCAAAAATGGGCGGCAGGGTATTTGATTTAGGTCAATAATGTGCAGGGGCCTTCTAGTCTATATGAGCTATGACGGAACCGCGTGGGTTTAATATTTCATGTGATCAGTCGCATTCATGAGAATGCTTCATAGTGGATCTTTGATCATTTATATTAATACATGTGGAATAGACGGAGTAATTGTAATGGCCTCTATATCGCATTTGATTAATTCCGATGAATTCACGACGCCGACCGTCGAGGATCTCGTGGAGCGGGCGAGGGCGCTGGTGCCCCTCCTCAAGGATCGCGCCGCAGAAGACGAGAAGAACGGCGTGGTCAATTCCGACACGGTTCGGCGCATGAAGGAGGCGGGGCTGTTCCGTATCTTCCAGGCGAAGCGCTGGGGCGGCTACGAGCTGGGGCAGCGCGCCTTTGCCGAAGTGCAGATGACGCTCGCCGAGGGCGACATGTCGGTCGCGTGGATTTTCGGGGTGATCAGCCTGCATTCACTGCACATCTGCCTGATGGAAGACCAGGCGGCGCAGGACGTTTGGGGCGAGGACAATTCGGTGCTGGTCGCATCTCCCTATATGCCGGGCGGCGTCGCGACTCCGGTGCCCGGCGGCTACGAACTCAGCGGTCGCTGGGCCTATTCCAGCGGTTGCGACCATTGCGAATGGACGTTCCTCGGCGGAATCGTCGATGGGACGGACGGGCAGGACCTGCGGTCGTTCCTGCTGCCGCGCGCTGACGCGAAGATTGTCGGCGGCTGGGATGTTCCCGGGCTGCAGGCAACGGGCAGCCAGGATATCGTGGTCGAGAAGGCGTTCGTGCCCGAGCACCGCACGCACAAGTTCATCGACGGCTACAACTGCCAGAACCCGGGCCGATTCGTGAATACGGGACCGATCTATCGCTCACCGTTCATGCTGGTGTTCATGCGAGGCATCACCAATTCGCAAATTGGTGCGCTGCAGGCTATGGTGGATCTGTTCAAGGAATATGCCCGGGAGAAGGTCTTCGTCGGCACTCGAACCGGGCGCGATCCCGACGCTCATTATGCTGTAGCCATGGCGACGGCCGGCATTGCGGAGATGAAGAACACGCTTTTTGCCAATCTTGAGACCATGGCCCAATATGCAGAACGAAATGAAGTCTTGCCGTTGGAAATGCGCCACTTGTTCCGTTTGCAAAGCGCAGCGGTGGCGGATCGTTGTGTTCGCCTCGCCGAGGACATGATGACGATTGCCGGCGGCGGCGGCGTCTACGAGAAGACCAATATTCCGCGCATCTACCGCAACATGCGTTGTGGTCGTCAACATGCCGCCGCACAATTCCGCATGTATGCTCGCACGTTCGGTGATCTGCTGATGGGTGGCGCTCCGGTCGACTTGATGTTGTGATTGCGGACCGCGGAGGCCTGATCCGAAAGGCTGTAACGGATCAGGCCTCAATGGCTCAGCCAGGCAAGATCGACGGTCATCGTAACCGGATCATGGCGGCGGCGGAATAGATGAAGCCAACGAAGGGGATAGTGCGTCGGTCATACCGAGTAGCGACCCGACGGAAATGCGTGGGCTCCCCCTTTGCCGATCGCTGTCTGCTGGTCAGCGCTATTGATGGTTCCGCCGATCAGTAGATATTAGCTGGCGCAATCCGCAGTGAGCGCGTCGACAACTACGCTCATAGGCCGACTTTGCACCAGCGACTGAAGCATGTCTTCCATCGACCGTAACGCTTTTGCAAATCCTCTGGCGCATGCGCTGCGGGACGACGTGGCGCAACGAGCCACCCATGTGCGCCAAATGCAATATGATCTGTCGCCGTTTCCGTCGCTGGTGCGAAGCTGAAGTTGGGAGGCGGGAACCTTCCTGATCCATCGCTACGCTCCGGCGCCAGACGGGCCTGCTTCCCAGCGAGTATCGCGCCCGACATCGTTAGAGTCCGAAGCGCGCAAACAATGTCCTATCCGAGAGGTCGATTTGGGAAGGTAGGTCCGCTAGTCTCGTCGTAGGAGAGACATGATGAATTTACAGGCGACTTGCGACTTTGACTATTCTGGCCGTACCGTTTTGGTGACGGGGGGCACGGCGGGTATCGGCCGGGCGATAGCGACCGCCTATAAGGCGGCCGGGGCGGATGTCTATGTGACGGGGCGCAAGGAGCGCTTGTCCGATTATGGCGCCGACCTTGCGGGCTTCGGCTATTTCCCCATGACCGCTAATGACGAGGGCGATATCGCGGCGATCGTCGAGCGGCTGTCTTCGCTCGACATATTGGTGAACAACGCCGGCGAATCGCATCCCGGCGGCTACGACCGGCGCTACGAGCCCGACGTCTTCGAGCAGACGGTCGAGATCATCCTGTTCGGCCCCTATCGCCTCGCCAGCGCGCTGCGGCCCACCCTAGCACGCAGCGCGATGCCAGGGGGCGCCAGCGTCGTCAACCTGGCCTCCATGTCGTCCTTTTTTGGCATGGACGCGGTGCCCGGATACGGTGCGGCGAAGGCTGCGATCGTGCAACTCACCAAGACGCTGGCGATCGCCTGGACGCCCGACAATATCCGCGTCAACGCGATCGCGCCCGGCAACACCCGCACCCGCATCTTCGACCGGGTGATCGACGTGCCTGAGGCGCTCGAACCGCTCATGGCGCGCACGCCCATGGGACGCTTCGGCGAGCCCGAGGAAATGGCCGGGCCGACCCTCTTCCTCACCAGCCCCCACGCCAGCTTCATCACCGGACAAACACTCTCTGTGTGCGGAGGCTTTTCCATCGCCTGACGCATGCGCGTTCGCCCGACCCTTTTGCAGAACCCAACGTGAGGACACGCATGTACATTGACGATCTCGCCGCCCCCCGCCAGACCGACGCCGCCGTCGCGGCGATGGAAGCCGCCAAGGCGCATCCCGTCACTCTGACCCGCGACGTGGTGCTGGACGAAGCGCGTCGTGCGACCGGCCTTTCGGATTTCGGCGAGATGGACTTCCTCGATCGCCTCGACACCATGCTGCGCAGCGCGGAGGAGGACGGCCTCAACGCCTTCGGCCGGATGTTGTTCTTTAACGATATGGTCCGCTACGCCAGCAACCGCTTACGGCTCGAAGATCTGGTCCGCCGCCATCCGGAAATCCTGGATGTGGAGATCGACCGTCCGATCATCATCCTGGGCATGCCGCGCACCGGCACGACTCATCTCGTCAACCTCATCGCGTCGGACCGGCGGCTACGCTCCATGCCCTATTGGGAATCGCTCTTGCCCATCCCGCCCGAGGGCGCCGATACCCGGCTGGCCGACGCAGAGGCAGGCTGGGCGGGGCTTGACGCAGTCCTGCCGATGCAGAAGATCGTCCATGAGCTGAGTCCGACCCATATCCACGAGGAGATCGAACTGCAGATGCTCGACTTCTCCTCTTACATGATCGAGTGGACGACGCGCCCCTATCGCTGGCGCGACCATTATCTTTCGCACGATCAGACATCGACCTATCATTATCTCAAGAAGGTTCTGAAGGCGCTGACCTGGCTGCACGGCCCCAATCGCTGGATATTGAAATCGCCGGGCCATCTTGAGCAGATCGGCCCGCTCATGGCGACGTTTCCCGACGCATCGATTGTGATGACGCATCGCGATCCCGTCGCCGTCGTCGCCTCCTGCGTCACGATGAACGCCTATATCGACCGCCTGCGCCGGTTGAAGGTGAACCCGCCGGAGGTCGCCAACTATTGGATCGACCGGGTCGAGCGGCTGCTGCGCGCCTGCGTGCGGGATCGCGACATGCTGCCGGCCGAGCGATCGATCGACGTCCGGTTCGGCGACTTCATGGCCGACCAGATGGGCACGGTGCGGCGGATCTACGGGATGAGCGGGCTCGACCTGACGGCGAAGGCGGAAGCGGCGATGCAGGCCTATATCGACTCCCACAAGCGCGACCGGCACGGTCAGCTTGAATATCGCTTGCAGGAAGATTTCGGCCTCGATCCTGACGCCCTGGCCGAGCGGTTCCGTTTCTATTCCGACAAGTTTGGCGTGTGATCAGGAAAGCTTCCACGATCGGCCGAATTCGATGCGGCAGGGGTGCGCGCCACGGCCTTCCTCTGGAGCGATCAGAGGCAATCGGATGCGGAGGGTAAACGCTGACGATCGCCCCGAAGGTGAACTGCCGTGAGGGCGATGGATTTTGATGGGATGAAGCCAGATGTTTTTCAAGGATCATTATCAGAACGGTTATGTGACCCATGACATCGATCGGGCGATAGACCTGATGTCAAGCAACTTTGGTCTGTCGGACTATGTGATGTTCGATCCAGCAGACATTCCCGTGAACACCCCGCATGGCCCTCGGGCATACAAGGCGCGGATGGCATTGGCTTGGTCGGGAGGTTTGCAGATCGAACTGATCCAGCCGCTGAATGACGATACGCGTGTGCTTTATCGCGATGCACTGGCCGCCGACGTCACCGACTATGTGCCCCGCTTCCATCATGTGGCCGTTCGCCGACCGACTTTGGAAGCATTGCGCGCCGAGGTGAAGCAGTTGGGATTTCCTTTCCTGATGGATGGAGAAGTCCCTGGCTTTGTCTTCTACTATATAGATGTGCGCCCGCAGATCGGACATCATGTCGAAATGACGTGGGCAACCGACGAAATGTGGGCGTTCAACCAATGGCCCGCTGACAAGCCGGCGCCGCGAAACCTGCGGACATAGCCAGCATCAAGCTCCTCCAGCGGGGGCAGATCATTCTCCTTACGGAAGGATGGCTTCACCGTTGGAACGCACATGGGCGGCTTACGCTTCGGATGCGGTTCCAAAAAGAAGGTCGAGTGCCGTTGATTTGA
>Ga0068853_100002465_pt1 | contig 13859 bp, 11 predicted proteins | sample KBSCornC32_FD_65655 | JGI IMG/M metagenome (GOLD analysis project Ga0068853, IMG submission 65655) | Corn rhizosphere microbial communities from Kellogg Biological Station, Michigan, USA - KBS Corn C3-2 | ecosystem: Host-associated > Plants > Roots > Rhizosphere > Soil ... | reverse complement strand
AAGTTCGCGCTCAATGGATTGTACAACAAGATCGGCATCACGACCGACGTGATCAGCCGCGGAAAAAACAGCGGCGTATTGAGCAGCACGCACGGTTTCAGCGACGGTGAGCGCGATTCGATGCAGCGGCTGCTCAACGACGTTTATGACCAGTTCGTTTCCAAGGCCGCCGCGGGGCGAAAGATGGACAAGGTCAAGCTCGAGAAGCTCGCGCGCGGACGCGTTTACACGGGCAGCGCCGCCCTCAAGATCGGGCTGGTCGACGAGCTCGGATCGCTCGAAGATGCGATCGCCTACGCGACGAAGCAGGCCGGCGTCGGCGCAGACGAAAAGCTCGAGCATCTGATTCTGCCCAAGGCGACCAGCCCGCTCGAATCGCTGCTGGGGCCGCTCGACCCCAACGCCGATGCACGCGTGAGCCAGGCCGCCGTTCGAGAAATGCTGCACAGCATTTCGCCTGAACTCACCCAGAACCTGAACATGCTGCGGTTGATGCAGATTCTGTCGCGCGAACGGGCCCTCGCCGTGATGCCGTTCCGGTTGATTGTTCGGTAGGACGAGAAAGCCCAGCCTTACATGCCGCGAGTTCTCCTGGTTATCGGCGACGCGACGGAAGTTCTGGATACGATGTATCCCTATTTCCGGCTGCCGGAAGACGGGTTCGAGGTGCTGGTCGCCGCGCCTGAAAAGAGGCTGTATCACATGGTGCTGCACGAGCGGCCGCCGGGGTGGGACATCACCCAGGAGACCGCCGGCTACCACTTGCAGTCGGATATTGCCTTTTCGGCCGTCGTGCCGGAAGACTTCGCGGGACTCTTTCTTTCGGGGGGCCGCGCACCGGAGTATCTGCGCTACGACCGGCACCTGCTGGAAATCACGCGGCACTTCTTCAAGACAAATAAACCGGTGGCGTCGGTGTGCCACGGCATCGAGATCGCGGCTGCCGCCGACTGTCTTCGCGGGCGGCGCGTGACAACGGTCGCTAAATGCGCTCTGGATGCCACGACCGCCGGCGCCATGTACGTGGACGAGCCGTGCGTCGTCGACGGCAATCTCGTCACCGCCCGCACCTGGCACGACAACACGCCATTCTTGAAGGAATTCCTGAAGCTGCTGCGACGGGGAAGCCAAACATGACGTGATCGCGTATGGCTGCATACGAATTGCCCGTCATCGACAAACAGAAAACCGATAGCCGATCATTTGTGGCGCGACGGTGCGGCTCGTGTACCGCTTGCTGCACGGTGCTGGCCATTATCGAGCTGCACAAGCCTGCGCGCTGGGCCTGCGACCACGTCAATTGCCAGGGATGCGGTATCTATGAAGACCGCCCTTCGTCGTGTCGCGAATTCAATTGCGCCTGGCTGCGTAACGAGATCCCCGGTGACACTTCTCGAGACGAATCACTTCGCCCCGACCGGCTGGGAGTGATGTTCGACTCGTTCTACAGTACGGCCACGAACAAAGACCGATTCGTGGCGTTCGAGCTCTGGCACGGGGCCTGTGACGAGCCCCGCGCCGCAGCTCTGTTGGGTGAAGTTTCCGCGAGCCGCGAAGTCGATCTGTCTTACCGCGACGGAACATGGCGCACAATCGGTAAGAACGGCGCAGCCGAAATTGTCGTTTAGGCGCGAGAGGGGTCAGTTGGCAGTGGTCAGTCGCCAACTGACTAATGCTCGGCTGCGCCTCACCGCTAAACGTAGCCTCTAAACTTAGCCTCGGCATACGCGTCAAGCTCGACAGCACAGCACCATTCGCTGTATGCGGCCGCTTGCGCCGGACCGGCTGGAATCGCGCAACCGGCGAATTTCGGCTTGAAAAAATGACAATCCGGCGGAACAGCCGCGGCAGGCATTTGACTTCTACCGATTCATCATGCTGGGGCCAAAGAAGCGGGTTCGAGTGCCCAGAGCCACGGAAGGCGCTTGATCGTTCCGTTATTTGAGCGTGAGAATTCTCGTGAATCTGCCCCGAATTGATCGACTTACCCTGATTTCCGCCGGGTCGTTGTTGCTCGCAGGCGTCGCCGGCTGTTCGACGGCCAGCAACCAGACTGCGACGGCCGATAATCGTCCGCTGGGCACAAGCTACGGCAGTGCTCCGTACCGTCGCCCCGGATTGCAATACGGCGGTCCGCAAAACAGCGGACCGCAGTACAGCGCTCCCCAATACAATGCGGGACCTGCGCTCGACCCGGGTTATGCCGCCGAGGAATACCCCGACTTCCGCGGGAATCGCAAGCGCTTCGCAACGGGCGACGGCAACCCTCCCCCAGCGCAATCCGATACCGAAATCAACGAGCCCGCGCGATTTCCGAACGAGAACGAAACCTCCGGCGCGGATTCCGCCGATCGACGATCGTTCCGCGAAACGCTCCACCAGAAAGTGTCCGGCCTCTGGCATCGCCGCTCGTCGACTGGTCCAGCGAACGAGACCGTGGCGCAGGCTCCCAGCGCGGGCGGATCAGCCGCGCCGGGCTGGACCGCGCGATTCGATGACAATCAATTGGCACGCACAGCCGAAGCCAATGCTCGCCTGAATGAGGCCGCCGTATCGGACACGGGGCTGATCGATCTGGACGCGCCGCTCGAGAAGCCGCAGTCTCAAGAACTCCCCAGGCAGAGTCCCAGCCAGAGGCTGGCAAAAGGTATCGGTCCGCAAGAGCGCTGGGACCAACGGGTCGCGCTGCGTCGCAGCCTGGTGAGCGATGAACAGGCCGGCGCCAGCGTGGCACTGGGGAATTCAGCACCGGGAAATTCCTCTGCGGCGGGCGCGGGATCGGAACGGCAAGCATTACCCTCAAGACTGGCCACACGCACGTCGGAGAAGCCGCCCGAGTGGGCCGATCGTCCGCAGGGTGGAGTCACGGCCCGACCGGTTTCGCAGCAGAATATTCCGTCGACCGATCAACTTGCCGACGGGACATTGGCTGCGGTTGCGGAACCTGTCCGCATGGCCGACCCGCCCCGATTGAGCGTTCCTCCCTCAGGCGGCGACCGCGAGACTGCTGATCGCGAGACCGGTGAGCGCGAGAATGGCGAAGAGGTGACGTCGGGCCTGTCGGTGTCGAAAATGGTCCTCTGCCGCCAGGTGCGCGGTTTCGACGATGTGGCCGAGATTCCTCCGCAGCATTTGCGACGCGGCCAGCCGGTGCTCGTCTATGCGGCTCTCGATAATTTCCTGAGCATCGCGACCGCGAAGGGATACCGGACGCTGACGTTGTCGACTCTCGAGATCCGGCGCCCAGACGGCGACGTCATCCTGCGGATGCCGCTGGGCACGGCCGTCGACCTGTCTGAGGCGCCGCGACAGGACTTCTTTCTGACGCATCGGATCTCGATTCCCGAGAACCTTCCCGCCGGCGAATACATTTTAAGCCTGCGGATTGACGATTTGCAGGCGCGCGAATCGTCGCGCTCGCAACTGGCCGTCACGGTTACGGGGGATCATATCCGCCCGGATGCAGCGGGTGACACTTCAAAATTCGCCATACGCCCCGACAGCATCCAGAGATGAAGCCGTATTTCTCGACGGCCAGGATGAAATACTGGCTGCACGAGGGATGAAACCGGCACTGCCCGCCGAAGATCGGGCTCAAGAATCGCTGATACCCGCGAACCATCAGGATCGCGCCGTTCGCCGGCAATTGCCAGAGCCAGGCTCCTACCGACCTCAATGACCCGGCTGGATTCGTTGGCACTCGATCCATCGCGAACTCTCTGCCGCCGGTGTTGAACTAAAATGGCCGGCGCGCGGCCAGAAATGGTTTGCCTGCTCGTTGGCAAACACAGAAATTAATTATGCCCACGGATGGCGTGGCAATACCACGGATACGATGACGGAGTAAACCAAAGCCAAAAGGGCAGTCCTTTGTTGAGACTGTTGCAACATTGCAGGGCCCGAACGCGCCGGACCCCATTTTTCTGTCCCTTTATCTTTCTGTCCACTTTTTTAATCACTTGCCAGATTGCTGTCCCAGGGAACAGATGGTGGACAGAAAAATAAATGGACAGAAAAATGACGACGAACCAGGTTCGCGCCAGCCGTATTGGCTCATTGCGGCGTCGATTCGCTCGCGGCAGGGGTCTGCGCGGCGCGAGGCATTTTTCGTGACAGCTTGCGCACGCCTTGCACGATCGCGTCTTTGAAATCGGCGACCGTTGCCTCTTTGGCCGGGGCAGGAATCAGCACCAGGTCGAGGCCTTGCGGGAGGGTCTCGTAACTCTGGCGGAACGCCTCGCGCAATAGGCGCTTGAGCCGGTTGCGGCGGACGGCGTTGCCGTGGTTCTTTTTCGACACCGAAAGGCCCACCCGTAAGCAGCCGAAGTCGTTCGCCATCCCGAAAATCGTCAGATGCGGCCCGCGGACGATGCAGCGGGCGGCGTACACCCTGGCAAAATCGGCTGCCTTGCGCAGATGTTGATGTTTGCGAAACTTCACTTCTTCGCCAGCTTCTCGGCCAATGTCGCCTTGAGGTCGGCGATCGTGGCCGAGCGATTGAGCACTTTTCCCTCGCGGTCGACGATGAACATCGTCGGTGTGACCACAATCCCGTACTCGCCGGCGAGGCCTTTGTCCGGGCCGCCTCCGTCGTGGATCTGCGGCCATTTCACTCCATTCTGCGTCAGGAAAGGCACCACAGGCGCCTTGACCGGGTCGAGATTGACGCCCAGGATTTCGAACCCATCGGGGTGATACTGTGCATATAGCGCTTTGAGCGGCGTCAGGTCTTCTTTGCAGACTTCGTTGACCGTTTCCCAGAAAACGACGCAAACCAGTTTGCCGCGGAGCTGTTTCACATCGATCGCACCCCCCGCCAGCGACGGCCCAGACAACGACAGCGTCTTGCCCACGAGGTCGAGCCGCTTGATCGCGCCGGTCGCGCGAATTCCTTGCGGCGAATCAGGAAAATCGTCGACGAGACGCTGGTAACGCTTGGCGGCCTTTTCGGCTTTGCCCGAAAACTCCAATTCCTGGCACAGTTGGAATCCCACCTCAGGGGCGTCCTCGGTCTTGGGAAATTCGTCGAGAAAGTCTTCCAGGCCGGTCAGCCAGCGGTCGTGGATCTTCTGCTTGGCTTCGTCGTCTTTGCCGGCCTCCTGCATGGCGACAGTATACTCGGCCGACATGAGCCGGTAGCGGGCCGTGGCCGCCAATGACGATTTGGGGTCGGCTTTTGCAATCTCTGCCTCGAGCTTTTTCAGGCGTGACAGGCCCGACGGATCGGCCCCCGACTGCACGGCGACAGCGATCGTATCGAGCAGTTGACGCGTCCACATGTTGCGAGCCTCATCGGTCTTCGCCTTGTTGACCAGCTTGACCAGCAGGGACTCGACCGACTTCTGATATTTTTCCCATGTGGCTTTGGGTGCGTTTGGAGCAGGAGGCTTGGTTTGAAGATCAGTGAGCTCTTTGATGATCGGCTCGTCCTCCGAGGATCCGACCGAGCCCGTCGCGTCCGCAGCTCCCGGGTCTTTACCCGCTCCCAGTAGCGGCTCGTTCATGACCAGCCCGGGCTCGAGTTGAAAGGAAGTGCCTTCCATGGGAATCGGCAGAGACGTCATTTTCCAGACATCTCCCATGCGGATCAATTCGCCCACATGAACCAGCCCCGGATTCATGGGATTGCCGTAGTCGACGATGGCCATCACGTTTTCGTAAACGGTCACGTCGGCGACAGCTTTGATCGATTCACCCGGCACGACGGCCGGCGGGCTGGCATCGAAACGCAGCCATGTCGAACGGGGAGTAATAATCTTCGAATTGGCGACTGCCTTCTTCAACTTGGCGGCCGGGTCGGCGACAGCGGCAATCAGTTTCGCTTCCAGGTTCCCGTGGATACCCAGACGCTTCAGGTCATCTTTGGTCACGAGCAGCGGCGTGAGCAAACTGGCATCCTGGCTGACGAGTGCTCTGACGGCAATCCGGCTGACTTCCTCGACAGAGATCTGCTTCCAGACATCGATTTTGCCATCTTTATTCGTGTCAATGCCCCAGCGCGTGCCGCCAAAATTCATCCAGCGAAACTGGTCTCTCCGGCTGCTCTTGTTCGAGTCGAACTCGCGATAGACCTCCAGGCCATTCTTGAAATAGCTGTACTGATCGACGTCGCCGTCGCCGTCGGAATCCATGAAGCGCCGCAACGGCTGACCGGCCGGCCCGCTGACGAGCCAACCGCTGGCTTTGCTCTCTTTACCATCTTTGGCCAGAGTCACCTTGCACTGTTCGATCGTCTTGGCATCGGGGATGTCGTAATCGACGTCGGCTTGCAAGGGCTTCAGTCCCAGCGCCGTCTTGACGGACGGGGCATCGGCCGCATTTGCCTGCAGCGCCAAGGCCGATGACGCCAGCAGTCCGCACGTAGCTGTCAGAAGAAAAGCCTGCTTCGCGATTGACATACGCATCAACTCCGTTTGTTCGGTTCATCGGTCTTCCGGTACGAAGCCCGATTTTACTACAAATATCCCATAAGAGTCATCAGCAGTTGGTTGCTATGTTTAGCGGCGCGGCGCAGCCAAGCACTTTCTTGGTTGGCGCTGATTCTAAATTGCACTCGGCTGCGCCTCGCGGCTAAACGATCGGCTCATCTCGGCGCCAATTCATCTCGGCACGGGCACCTGTTGCAGGATCTGCTCAAGAATGGCCCGCGCGCGGGCCCGCTGGGCGAATCGCATCGGTCCACGGCAGATCGTGCGATGGGCGAGAACCGGCACGACGAGCCGTTTGACGTCGTCCGGAACGGCATAATCGCGACCCTCTGTGAATGCCAACCCCTGCACGGCCCGAAACAGCGTAATCGCTCCGCGCGTGCTGACCCCCAGGGCCAGGTCTTCGTGCTTGCGGGTGTGTGCCACGATATCCAGCAGATAGTCGTGGATCGCGTCGTCGACACGCACCTCGCGAACGGCCGATTGCAGCTCCTTGAGCTGATCGACATTCAAGACCGGTTGCAGTTTGTCGACCGGCTCGCCGTTGCGGTGAGTGGCCAGGACCTGCTTTTCAACGTCGCGCTCTGGATACCCGACTTCCAGGCACAGCATGAAGCGGTCCAACTGGTTTTCGGGAAGCGGGTACGTTCCCTCGTATTCGAACGGATTCTGGGTCGCCAGAACAAAAAACGGGGCCTGCAGCGGGTACGTTTCGCCGTCGACCGAAACCTGGCCCTCGTTCATTGCTTCCAGCAGCGCGCTCTGGGTGCGGGGGCTGGTGCGGTTGATTTCATCGGCCAGCAGCACGTTGGTAAAGATCGGGCCAGGACGAAACTCGAATTCTCCGCGGTTGGGAAAGAAAATGCTCGACCCCAGGATGTCGCTGGGGAGCAGGTCGGGCGTAAACTGCAACCTGCGAAACTTGCAATCCAGACACCGGGCCAGCGCTTTGGCCAGGACCGTCTTGCCGACTCCGGGCGCGTCTTCGATCAGAACATGCCCTTCGGACAGGAGGGCCACGACCGCCAGGCGAATCGGCAACGGCTTCCCCAGCAGCACCGTCGCGACATTCTGGTTCAGTGCCTGCACAAGGGAATGAATTTGACTTGCCACCCCGGACTCCGGCGAAGGTTGTTGGGATCAATCCTGGTACCGTTGTACAGCATGGAGCGTCGCCCTGACAACTACGCACGTCTGCCAATACGCATTATTCACAGGGATCGTTTAACCCCGAGCCTGCGGCGAGGCCGGCCGTGGTTGGCGCTGATTGAAAATATGGCTTTCGGTTGCGACAGGTTGCTTTGCATAGCCCACTCTCGCGACCGGATGCCATCAAATCCTTAAGGCGAAATTTGGCCGGCCTCGCCGCAGGCTCGGGGTTAAACGAGCACGGCCTGCGGCGACAGATATCACTCCGTCGCTGGCGCATCGGGTTGGTATGCGGTCGGTCGCACTCACGAGACCGCCGAGGAATTGATCACATCCACCATCTGCCGCAGCCGGCCGATGTCTTTGCGATTAAACTGGAATACCAGCCGCGGCAACGCGGCCAGGTGCGGATCATCCGACTCCAGAGGCAGTGCCGCCGACCGGACGATCTGTCCCGATTCAAGAATATCGCGAAATTCGTCGTTCAGCCGCGTGATCAATTCCGGGCCGGGTTCGCGATTCAACCGCAGGACCAGTTTGCGTCGCACATAACGCATGCTGTGATAAACGCTGTAAAATCGCAGGATCTCGGCGACCGCGTCATCGACCGAATCGAACAGCCGGAACAGCGACATGTCGGCCGGAGAAATCAGCCCTTTGTTCAGAAGCTGATCGACGACGAATTGCCGCCATTCCTGCCAATGCGTGCCTCCCGGCTCGTCGACGCAGACGATGGGCATCAAGTCTCGCTTGCCGGTCTGCACCAGCGTCAAGGTCTCGCAGCCTTCGTCCTGCGTGCCGAACCCGCCCGGAAACAGCACGATGCCGTGCACTTCCTTGACGAACAGCAACTTGCGGGTGAAGAAGTATTTGAAGTTGATCAATTTGGAGTCGGCGGCGATGACGGGATTCGCCGATTGTTCGAACGGCAGCACGATGTTCAGGCCGAACGACATCTCGCGCCCCGCGCCGACCATGCCGGCCTCCATGATGCCCGGCCCCCCGCCGGTAACGACCATCCAGCCTTCTTCGGCCATGCGTCGGCCGAATTCAACGGCAGTCTGGTAAATCGACTGTTCCGGCTTCGTGCGGGCCGAGCCGAACATCGTCACTTTACGCTGCAGGCGATAGGGTTTGAACACTTTGAACGCGTAGCGCAGTTCCTTGAGCGCCCGCAAAATGACTTTCAGGTCGCCGTGCGTCGTCTGATCGGCCGCGAGCTTATCGGCCACCTGCTTGATCTCGTCGATCAGGGCGTCGGGGGCGAGCGGCTCGAACTCGATCGATCGCGACGCCGACAATACGTCGGATTCGGAAAGATCGGGGCGGGATTTGGGAATTTTCTCGGCCATGTTTATTCAGATCGGCCGCGGAATTTCTCAGCGGGGTATTTGGCAACGTTCTTGACCAATTTGGCCCGCACGGCTTCGGAGAGGTCCAGGTCGAGGGCGTTCACCAGGCTCAACAGGTAACAGCAGACGTCGGCAATTTCATCGGCGATCTGGCCGCGCCGCACAGGGTCGTTGCCGCGCTCGATCGACTCGTCGATCGACAGCCACTGAAAGTGTTCCATCAGTTCGGCGGCCTCGATGGCCAGCGACATGGCCAGGTTCTTCGGCGTATGGAACTGCCGCCAGTCGCGTTCATCGACGAAGGCCGCGACCGCCTGACGCAACTGAGAGACCGTCGCCGTGTCGTCGGACATTGCTCCTCGTCGCGCTTATATGGAGACGGGTGAATCGGAAACGGTGACCGGAGACGCAATCGCCCGCCGCTGATAACATTCGCCGAGGCGAACCATCAATTCCAGCGCCAAGAGATCGGCTCGCGCCATCACGTGCCGCGTGCTGCGGTTTCCCAATCCGCGCACCAGCCGCTCGACGCGCACCAGGTGCAGGTCAAGAACTTGCCGCGGCGTGAATGCGGCCTGCGACAGGACCTCGGCGAGTTTGACGATCTCGGTCGCGAGGTTGCCCGACCCCATGATGACGTACGTCCGCAGCAACTCCTGATAGTACTCGTCGAATTCCAAGGGCAGACCAACACTGCTGGGAGGCGCGCTAAAAGTCCCGTCAGCTTGCATGTGGCCCTCGGCCGCGCGGTCCTCGCCGTGGCCGGCGAAGTGCTCGAGCGCGGTCACAAAACGCCGCTGTTGATCAAGGAGGTATTCCGCCTCGTCGCGTTCGCGGACGAGCCGACGCCGGTCGGCGCTCGCCAGCCGATCAATTTCGTGAAGCATCCGGCCGCGCTCGACCGCCCGCTGAATGGCCTGCACCAGGGCAGACGATTCCCAGCCCTTCGCGGTGACGAGCAAGTCGACGTTCAGCCGCAATGCCGTATTCCAGGTTTCGTCGTCGGTTGCCATGGTCACGATCACAATCGGGTCGGAACATCCACCAGCCCGGATTCCCCGGGCCAGCGAGACCGGATCGTCTCCCGACCCCTGACGATTCGAATTGATTCGCACCAGAAGACAGTCGAAGCTTTCGTCTCGCAACAGCGACAGTGCCTCATTGGCCGTAGAAACCCATTTGAAGCTGGGTTCGACGCAGCCCAGGGCGTCGAGCTGCAACGTCAGGCTGACCCATGACGGTTCGACACTGCCGACGCAGAGTAACCGCAGCCGCGTGGGCAAACCGCCAAGACCCATCTGGCAGGGATCGGCGATTTGATCCGGCAAGCCATCCGTTGCAGCCATGAATCGATTTCTCGCGTCCATCCGGGCGACCTGAGGAACCTGAAAGCTGGTCCGCAAACCGGTCTGCCCTGTGAACGGAACTATATGACTGATTTGTCACTTATGTCAAGTTGAATGACGAAGCTGCATTTCATCGAATCCCCGCTTGACAGGAAAAACCGCAATTACTATTCTTTAGTACACTGATACTGTAGTACATGTAATTAACGCCCGCTTCACAGATCCAATCGGCCACGTCGGAGACCTTGCGAGCGAAATTTGGAAATTCTGTAACGTGCGGACGGAAACATGTCTCTAACTGTGTTCCAGGATCGACAAAGTTCAGGAAAAGTGGCGATACCCGGTGCTTTTCGTGAAAGATGCTGCAACGTCCAGCGTATTTGCATTCAGCAGTTATTGAAGTGTCAGGACATTTGGATTGCCGTTCTTACTTTGAAAACATCAACAACCTTTGAGACGTCAGGGAGGAACTCATGCTCGTACTCAGCCGCAAGATTGGCGAACGAATTGTCATCGAACCCGGAATCGAGATCGCCGTTGTCGACGTCCGCGGAGGCAAGGTGCGGATCGGCATCCAGGCGCCGGAAAGCGTCCGCATTTTCCGGGAAGAGATTGCCTCGCCGTCCGGGTCGCGCTCAGGGGCATCTATTCCGACCGCCGTCGTCTCTTGAGCTTACGCTCGACAGGCTAATGCCCAGTGGCGAACTCCCAGCGCCCAATGCCGAGTGCCCAATGCCTAATGCCTAATCAACGACGAAGCCAGAATTTCCAAAATCTGCCAAATCGAGATTAGATTTGGATTTCGTCATTCGAGTTTCTTTAGACATTCGTCATTCGATCATTTGGGCTTGCAGGCCAGATCATCTTTCGCGAAACGGCTTTTTGGGCTATAGTTCGCGCTATGCAGCCGATCTCGCTCGCCTTTTTCTGGCACCAGCACCAGCCCTATTATCCCGATGACGTCAGCGGCGAGACTCTGATGCCCTGGGTCCGCCTGCATGGGACCAAGGATTATTACGGCATGGCACTGCACCTCAAAGAGGTGCCCGAGTTCAAGTGCACAATCAACCTGGTCCCCAGTCTGCTCCTGCAGATCCTGCGGTACACCGAGAAAGGGGCCAGCGACCGACACCTGGACGTGTCGCGCGTGCCTGCCGACGGCCTGTCCGAAATGGACTCGCTGTACCTTCTCGACCAGTTTTTCATGGCCAGCGTCGACAACATGATCCGGCCTTATCCGCGGTACCACGAGCTGTACCAGAAACGCGGCTTCGGGCGCGACACGGCCGAGGCGGCGCTGCCGCGGTTCAGCGAACGCGATCTCCGCGATCTGCAGGTCTGGAACAACCTCACCTGGATGCATCCGCTGGCATTCGAAAAGGATCCCGAGCTGCGGGAATTGCGCAACAAGGGCCGTTTCTGGACCGAAAACGAAAAGAAGCGACTGCTCGACAAGCAGATGCAGATCCTCAAGGAGATCATTCCGCTGCACCGCGAGCTTGCCGAAAGCGGTCAGGTCGAGTTGACGACGACGCCGTTCTATCATCCCATCATGCCCCTGTTGTGGGACAAACGCTGCGCCCGCCAGGCGATGACCGAGTGCGAACTGCCGAAATTCCTCGATTCGTATCCGGCCGACGCCAGGCTGCACGTCGACCGGGCCGTCGCTTTGCACAAGGAGCTGTTCGGATCTGCGCCTGTCGGCATGTGGCCCTCGGAAGGATCGGTCTCGCAGGACATTATCCCCACGATCGCGCAGGCCGGTATCGAATGGATCGCCACCGACGAAGAGATTCTCGCCCGTTCGACGAACGGCTGGATTTCCCGCGACTCGCAGGGGTTCATTCGGCATCCGGAAATGCTCTACCGTCCCTGGCGCGTCGAAGAGCAGGGTGCGCAGCTTCAGATCGTGTTCCGCGATCATGGCCTTTCCGACCTGATCGGGTTCCATTATCAGCGCAGCGATCCCACGCGCGCGGCCCAGGACCTGTTGGGGCGGACCGAAGCGATCGGCCGCGCGGTCGAATCGAACAATGCCAGCCGGCCCGCCCTCGTCTCAATCATTCTCGACGGCGAAAACTGCTGGGAGTACTACCCGGACGGCGGCGTCGAATTCCTGCGCACGTTGTACCGCGGTGCGGCCCGCCACCCGCTGATCAAACCGGTGCGCATGCGCGACCATCTGCGCGAAAACCCCGCCACCGATCGCATCGGACGACTGTTCGCCGGCAGTTGGATCTCGCACAACTTCGCGATCTGGATCGGTCACCACGAAGACAACACGGCCTGGGACCTGTTGCATCAGACGCGGCAGTTCCTGTTACAGGCGCAGTCGCAAGGGAATGTTCCGCCGGCCGCATTGGCGAAAGCCTGGGATGAAATCTACATCGCTGAAGGAAGCGACTGGTTCTGGTGGTTTGGCGACGACCATTCGTCGGCCCAGGACGAGCTGTTCGACCAGTTGTTCCGCAAGCACCTGCAGAACGTGTATACGCTGCTGCAGGTGCAGCCGCCGTCGCTGCTCAACCGCCCCATCACGCGGCTGGTCCGGCGCACGATTCACAGCGAGCCCAAGGGATTCCTGGCGGTGAAGGTCGATGGGCGGCGAACCTATTTCGAATGGATCAATGCCGGTCACTATATTTCGGGAAGCGAACGCGGCACCATGACGCTCGTCACCGAAGGAGTGATTCGCGAAGTCTATTTTGGATACGACGTCGAGCAATTGATGTTGCGGATCGACACATCACGGGTGGCACAAGACGATCTGAGCCGGGTGCAGGAGTTGCGCATTCAGTTCCTCGAACCGCCCGGATATGAAATCCGGATTTCCAATCCGGGTAAGTCGACGATGAAGACTGGCGTTTATCACAATCGCGAGGAAGCTGCCGGATCGGGCGTCAAAGTGGCCGTGCAGCAGATTCTCGAAATGACCGTTCCCTTCACCGATCTGGGCTTGAAGCCCGACGATCCGATTCATTTGTTCATCGAAGTGATCGCCGAGGGACAATCGGTCGATCGGGCTCCGCGGGAGGGGGCCCTGGAAATGCGAGTCCCCGGCCCCGACTACGAAAAAATCATGTGGCAAGCGTAAGCGTCAGCGCCAGGCGAGCCGGGGGTGTAAGCCCCCTGGATACGTCGCCGAGGATAGAGGATAGAGAATAGAGAATAGAGCCAGCACAATTAAATTCGCCGTACGCTTGCGGTTTCGCGACAATGGTTGAACGCGACCCGATTTTGCATCGCATCGCAATCAAGCAGAAGATCGAGAATAAAAGATGTCAGACCTGCGAAAAGACCCGATCGTCGGCCGGTGGGTGATCATCGCCACCGATCGCGCCAAGCGCCCGACCGATTTCGCCAAACCGGAATCAGCCAAAATCGGCGGGTTTTGCCCGTTCTGCAAAGGCAATGAAGCCAACACGCCCCCCGAGATTCTGGCTTACCGCGAGCCGCACTCGGCCGCCAACAACCCCGGCTGGCGCGTCCGCGTCGTGCCCAACAAATTTCCGGCACTGACTGTCGAAGGGGCGCTCAATAAGCGCGGCGACGGGATCTACGATCTGATGAACGGTGTAGGAGCC
>Ga0068853_100002458_pt1 | contig 13867 bp, 11 predicted proteins | sample KBSCornC32_FD_65655 | JGI IMG/M metagenome (GOLD analysis project Ga0068853, IMG submission 65655) | Corn rhizosphere microbial communities from Kellogg Biological Station, Michigan, USA - KBS Corn C3-2 | ecosystem: Host-associated > Plants > Roots > Rhizosphere > Soil ... | reverse complement strand
GCCTACGGACTCCGGACGGCCTGGAGCAAGCGGTCGAGGTGGACGGCACCAAGGATCGCGTCATCGACTGGTACATCCCGGGCTCCGGCGCCGAGGCCACCGGTGCCAGCGGTGCGCGAAAGGCGCCTTCGCCTTCGAAGGGCGCCACTCCCGCCGCCGCTCCCTCTCCGCCGAGCAGCTCCACGAAGGCGCGTCCTCCGGCCGGGCGCGCCAAGGACCTCGAGGCGATCACGGATCTCTGACGCTCGCGCCACCGTGCTACCGTGCGGAATGCCGCTCGGGTTCTCGGTGGTCGCGCGCGATCGCGGCTCGCGCGCGCGCCGGGGCCTCCTCGAGACAGCTCACGGCTCCGTCGAGACGCCGGCCTTCATGCCGGTCGGCACGAAGGGCAGCGTGACGGGGCTGCTGCCTGGCGAGGTGAAGTCGCTGGGGGCCGAGATGGTGCTGGCCAACACCTACCACTTGATGTTGCGCCCCGGGCCCGAGCTGTTCCGTCGCGTCGGCGGCCTTCACCCGTTCATGGACTGGCCGGCGCCCGTGCTGACGGACTCGGGCGGTTACCAGATCTTCTCTCTGCCGGGTGACCGCGCCATCTCCGAGGAGGGGGCGCGCTTCACGAGCTACGTCGACGGCCGGGCCAGGCTCCTGTCCCCCGAGGCTTCGATCGACATGCAGGCCGCGCTCCGGTCCGACGTCATGATGGTGCTGGACGACTGCATCGAGGCCACCTCCGACGAGCCGATCGCGCGGGCGGCCATGGAGCGGACCCACCGGTGGGCGCTGCGCTCGCTGGCCGCGCGCCGTGATCCGTCTCAGGGGCTGTTCGCGATCGTTCAAGGCAGCCTGGTCCGAGACCTGCGCCGCGAGTCGGCGGCCTTCCTGACCGCCCACCCCTTCGACGGCTTCGCGATCGGCGGCCTGGCGGTGGGCGAGGCGCGGGACCGGCGAGAGGAGGTCACGGCTTTCACGGCCGAGCTCCTGCCCGACGAGCGGCCGCGCTATCTGATGGGGGTGGGCACGCCGCCCGATCTGCTGTTCGCGATCGGGTGCGGGATCGACCTGTTCGACTGCGTGCTGCCGACCCGCCTCGCCTGGCAGGGGATCGCGTTCACCTCGACCGGCCGCGTGCGGCTGACGCGCGGGGCCCATCGCGACGCCGACGACGCGCTGGACGCGGCGTGCGCCTGTGCGACCTGCCTCCGCTTCAGCCGCGCGTACCTGCACCATCTGATGAAGGCGAGCGAGCCCCTGGGCCCGCGTCTCCTGTCTGCGCACAACCTGCATCACTACCTGGAGCTGATGCGCCGGGCTCGCGAGGCCATCAGCGCCGGCGGTTACGCCGCGTTCGCGAGGGAGCGCCTCCTCGCGGTCGATCGCCACGAGCACGACGAGGACGGGACGGGCACGCTGGGAGAGAAGCAGGCGCGCCGGTCCCGGCTGGCCGCCGCGAGCGCGCGAGGGCCGCGGCACGAGCTGGTCTGTACGAGCTCGGGTGTGGTGGCCATGAAGAGCGTCGTCGAGGGCGAGGTCATGCACCCGGGGGTGGGCCCGCTCGTCGAGGCGGAACAGCTCTATGTCCGGCAGTCGCGCCTGGCGGAGCGGCTGCGCGCGACCGAGGGGGCCACCGTGGTCGTGTACGACGTCGGGCTGGGCGCGGGCTCGAACGCGCTCGCCGCCTGGGCGGCCTCGGAGGCGGCGCCCGCGTCGGCGCCTCGACTGGAGCTGATCAGCTTCGAGCAGGACGTCGGCGCGCTCGAGCTCGCGCTCCGCCACCCCGAGGACTTCGGCTGGACGGGACCCAGCGCCACGGCGGCGCGCGCTCTCCTCGTCGAAGGGCGCCACGCGACCGCGCGCACCACCTGGCGCCTCGAGCGGGGGGACGCCCTCTCGGCCCTGGCGCGCGACCTCCCCTCGGCGGACGTCATCTTCTGGGATCCGTTCTCGCCCCGCGTGAATCCGCACCTGTGGACCATCGCCGCGTTCGCCGTGGCGCGGGGACGCGCGCGCCCCGGCTGCACGCTGCTGACCTACAGCGCGTCCACGGCCGCGCGCCTGGCGTTGCTCCTGGCGGGCTGGGCGGTCGGGGTCGGCGACGCCACCGGCCACAAGGCCGCGACCACGGCGGCGGCTGTCTCGGTCGGCGATCTCGCCCGCCCCCTCGACAGCGGCTGGCTCGGCCGGCTGTCCCGGCCCGACGTGCCGTGGCCGGCCGACGCTCCGCCCGACGCGCTGGCGCGGGTGACCGCGCTGCCCCAGTTCGCCCGCGAGCCCTTCTGATCGGGAGGTGCCAGAGCGGGGCTGACGGGGAGTGTCACGAAACGCGAGCCGCGCCAGCTCGCGTTGAAGGTTTCGCAGGACCGCCTCCATTTATCGATCTGTCGAATGTCTCACCCTGGGGCATCGTCGCGGGCCCTGTCGGTCAACAGGCGACCCGCAAATGCAAGTGGTGCGGTCCGTGCGACCGCCACGACCCTCGACCGTCTTGCGAAGCCGTCGGGCAGAAGGGCAAACATGCAAACGCTCATGAGTCACGCTGTTCGCGGGGGGCTGAGGCGATCGCTGACCGGATTTCTGGTCATTGGCCTGGCGGGGGCAATCGGAGGGTGTACGGGCTCGGTCGGAGGCACCAACGGCTCCGGCGGCAAGAGCGGCTCCTCGAGCGGCGGCAGTAACGGCTCCGGCTCGGGCGGCAGCAACAGCGGGTCGTCGAGCGGCGGCAGCAACGGGTCGTCGAGCGGCGGCAGCAACGGCGGCGCCGTGACCTGCCAGCCCGGCGTGCCGGCCACCTCGCAGGTCCCGCGCATGACGCGCCTGCAATACAACAACGTCATCAAGGATCTGCTCGGCCTCGAGAAGCTGGCGACCGCCGGCAACGTCGCGCCCTCGGAGCTGCTCGCGCCCGACTCCAAGGGCAGCCTGACGGACATCGCCTGGAACGGCTACCTGACGACCGCCGAGAAGATCGCGGCCGAGGTCATGGCGAACGCGACCCTCAAGGCCAAGTTCATCAGCTGCGACGCGGCTCAGGCGTCGTGCCTGACCGACACCATCAAGGCCTTTGGCCGCAAGGCCTTCCGGCGGCCGCTGGTCGACGACGAGATCTCGACGTTCATGGGCTTCAACAGCTTGACGCCGAAGGGCCAGCCCGCCGAGGTCGCCGAGGCGATCCTTTACGCGTTCCTGGCGTCTCCCTCCTTCATCACGCTCCCCGAGCTGGTCGACAAGGACAAGGAGAACGGCTCGGTCAAGCTGACCAGCTACGAGGTCGCGACCCGGCTTTCATTCCTGTTCTGGGGCTCCGTGCCCGACGACGTGCTGAGCACGGCGGCTGACAAGAACGAGCTGCAGTCGAAGGACCAGATCCTGGCGCAGGCCCAGCGCCTCCTCATGAGCCCGAAGGCCACGGCGGTCGCCACCTCGTTCCATCGGTTCTACGCGACCATCGAGAACGGCACGCACTGGGTGAACAACACGACGCACGACATGACGAAGTACCCGGCGTTCAACGCGTCCTCTTACACGGACGCCATGGCCGAGCTCGACGCCTTCTTCGGCGATCTCGTGACGAGCGGCGGGACCTTCAAGGACATCTTCACCAGCCCGAACGCGTTCGTGACGAAGAACACCGCGAAGCTCTACGGTCTCGATCCGGCAGGCTATGACACCAGCCTCAAGAAGGTCCCCCTCGATGCCACCAAGCGGCCCGGCATCTTCACGCGCGTGGCGTTCCTCAGCACGTTCGCGCACGACACGCAGACGAGCCCGATCCTGCGCGGCGCCTTCATCAGCGGGCGCGTCCTTGGCATCCCGGTGGGGGACCCCGATCCCAAGTTCCTCAACATGACGCCGCCCCAGGGCAACTACAAGACCAACCGCGAGGCCATGGACGCCCTGACCAGCCCCGCGCCGTGCAACACGTGCCACACGACCAAGCTGAACCCGCCGGGCTACGTGCTCGAGCACTACGACGCCGTGGGCGGCTGGCAGGACAAGGATCCGCTGGGCGGCGACATCGACTCGACGGCCGAGGTGATGTTCAGCGACACCAGCAAGAAGACCGTCTCGACGGCGGCCGACCTGATGGCCGAGATCGCGAAGACCCCGAACGCGCAGCAGATCTACGCTCGGAACTGGGTCCAGTACGCGACGGGGCGCGGCCAGAACGACAACGACGCCTGCATCGTGGACCAGCTCGCCAAGAACCTGGGGGACGGCAACTACGCGATCACGAAGATGATGGCCGACTACACCCAAGCCGATTCGTTCCGCCTGCGGGCCGCCGGGAACTGAAGGGACACTCAGACCATGAAAAAGGCTTTCAATCGCAGAGTTCTTCTCCGTGGCCTTGGCGGGGCTGTCGTGGCGGCTCCCTTCCTGTCCTCCGTCGCCGAGCGAGAGGCGAAGGCGCAAGGAATGACGGCGTCGTCCCCCAAGCGGCTGTTCGTCTACTTCACCCACTACGGCTGCCTGACCGACAAGTGGTTCCCCAAGCTGTCCCACGGCGCGCTGACCAAGGCCGACTACATGGGCATGCAGACGCTGGCGCCGATGGCGCCCTACGCGGACAAGCTGCTCATGGTCCGCGGCATCCGCGCCATGAACGAGTGGGGCTTCGAAGGTAACTACGGGCAGAAGAACGATCCCCACACGCAGGTGGTCGGGACCTACTTCACTTGCCACCCGGTGACGCCGAACAACCCGGGCGCCAGCGGCGCTTCCAATCCCGGCAAGTTCGACTGCAAGCCGACCGGCCGATCGCTCGACCACATCGCGGCCGAGCAGGTCAACCCGAAGGGGCAGGCTCCGCTGTTGTTGCAGATCGGAGGCGTTCAGGGCTCCGACAGCAACACGATGTCGGTGATCTCGTGGGACCAGCCGCAACGGATCTTCCCGGGCCAGGGCTCGCCGATGCCGGTCTTCAGTCAGCTGACGGGCCTGTTCCAGGCCGGCCAGCCGATGAACATGGACACCTACAAGGTGGCGCGGGGAAAGAGCGTCATCGATTGCGTCCGCTCGGATCTCAAGCGGCTCCAGGGCGTCAACATGAGCGGCTCGGACAAGAAGCTGCTGCAGGACTGGGTGGACTTGCTCCACTACAACTCGTCGGGTGGAGCGGTGGCGGCGATGTGCAGCATGGACAACGCGACGAAGCTCAACCTGACCAGCGACACGGTCAAGGCCGCCAGCGCCACGGGCGCCGGAGGGGACATCGAAAAGACGACGAACGTGATGATGGACCTGGCGGTTCTGACGGCTCTCTGTGACAACAACCGGATCATCTTCATGAAGCATCCGGGTAACTACACCTTCAAGAACCTGAGCCTCACCATGGAGTCGCACAGCATCTCCCACCGCATCGGAAACGCCGGCCAGGGGGGGGCCTGCGTCGCGAACGCGCTGGACATGATCTGGACCATCGACAAGTACTACGCGAAGTCCTTCGCCTATCTGGTGGGGCGGATCGACATGTTCCCGGACGGCGACGGAAAGACGATGCTCGACAACAGCGCCGCCATCTGGTTCCAGGAGATGTCGGACGGCAACAGCCACAACCTGAACAACATGCCGATCCTGCAGGCCGGCAGCATGGGCGGGTACTTCAAGACGGGCTGGGCCATCAACGTCGACGGCGGCAAGGCCGACATGAGCCCCGGTCACAGCAGCGAGGATTGCAAGAACGGCCAGTCGCCCTTCAACAGCCTGGACAGCGTGGGCACGCCCGCGGACGTCGCCTCGAAGCCCATCAACAAGTACTACTGCAATCTGCTGAACGGCCTCGGCGTGAAGGCGGGCGACGACGGCTGGCCGGTCAAAGGCGGCACCAAGGCCGTGACCAAGTTCGGCAAGTACGATGACACCCTGCTGTTCCGGGACAACAGAACCGCAGACGCGATCATCAAGAACCCTGGCGAGTACACGGAGCTGCTCGCCACTTGAGCTGCGCCGGTGCTGCGCTCCGGTGCTCGAGTACCCGGTGCACACTCCGCCCCGGTGCTCGCACCGGCTTCGCCAGCGGGCCGGCTCGTCGGGCGTGTTCCAAGCGGCCCTGGTTGGCCGGATCACGGCTGGCTTTGGGGCTGCTGGTATTTCTGGGCGCCTGTTCGCCGGCGGCTTCGGGGAATGGAGGACCGGGGTCGGGGGGGGCGGGCAGCGGCGGGGTCGGCTCTGGTGGTTCGGGTTCCGGAGGCTCGGGCTCGGGCGGATCGGCGAGCGGGGGCTCGGGTTCTGGAGGCTCGGGCTCCGGCGGATCGGCGAGCGGGGGCGCGGGCTCGGGCGGTTCCGGGAGCGGCGGTGCCGGCTCCGGCGGCGCGGGCAGCGGCGGTTCGGGGACGCCGGCTTCGTTCCAGTTCGTCAAGGACGTCATCACGTTCGCGCCGTGTGGCGGCCCGTCTTGCCACGGCGCCGGTGAGAACCCGCCCGCCATCTACGCCGAGAAGGACGACGACGCGAAGCTCTATGCTTTGCTCACGACGTTCAAGTCCACGATGTGCGGCAACCGCGTGCTCATCAAGCCGGGTGAACCGGACGAGAGCGCGTTCTACCTGGTCCAGGCCGGCAAGTGCGGGAAGCTCGATCGGATGCCGAAGGGCTGCGTGGACAACTGCACCTCCCCGGACGATCTCGCCGTCATCCGGCAGTGGATCCTCGACGGCGCGAAGATGAAGTAACCCTGCTTCTGCGCGGGCGGGGTACTAGGTCCCGGGCAGCGGGGGAGGGGGGGCGGTGTCGCCGTCCTTCAATTTGGACTTCTGGCTCGTCTCGTCCTTCGTCTCCATCTTCGGTTCCGCCTTGCTGGGCGCCTGGCTGTGGGCCAGCTTGCGGGCGCGCCAGATCAGCGTGAGCCCGACCCAGATGCCGATGAGGGTGAGGGGCGTCGCGAGGATCCGGGGCCACACCGCGCTGAGGGAAGCCAGCAGGACCAATCCGATCCCGCTGCCCCACAGCACGCGACCCTCGGCCCGGCCGATCTCGCGGTGGTTCGTGACGGCGGCCCCGACCGCGTTCGCCACGCGCACCGCGCTCGCGGCCGCGCGCCCGCTCCGCCCCTGGCGGGCGCCGCCGCCGCTCACCCCGCGGCTCCGGCGCGCCCGCGACGGCGCGAGGGCCCGGGGCCCGACGCGCACGACCCGGTTCTGCTCGAGGCAGATCTCGGTCGCGTTGGTCAGGTCGCGTTCGTACATGTCCTCCATCTGGCCGGCGATGCCGGTGTCCTCGATGGCGACGTCCAGCTCGTAGTTCCCGAGGAAGCTGGCCAGGTTCAAGTTGGTGGAACCGACGCGGGTCCAGCGGCCGTCCGCCACCGCGGTCTTGGCGTGCATCATCGACCCGTTCCACTCGAAGATCCGAACGCCCGCCTCGAGCAGCGACCGGTACCCCGACCGCGACAGCGCGCCCACGATCGGAAGGTCGGTCGAGCTCGGGACCAGCAGGCGCACGTCCACCCCGTCGCGGGCCGCCGCGCGCAACGCCTGAACGTACGACGACAGCCCGACGAAGTAGGCGTCGGTGAGCCAGAGGGTCCGTCGCGCGACGGCCGCCACGAGCTGGTCCATCCGCAGCAGCCCCGCGGTGCTCGGGACGCCGGCCAACACGCGCAGCGCGACGGCGCCGGCCGGCGCGAGATCCGCCGCGTTCGACAGCTCGTCCGCAGGGATGGGATCGCCCATGGCCTCCCAGATGCCGGCGAAGGCCTGTTCCACGTCCGCCACGGCCGGTCCCCGGATCTCGAGACCCGTGTCGCGCCAAGGCGGGACCCCTCGCTCGGGCTCCCCGCACCAGCGGCGGCTGATGCACAGCCCGCTGACGAACGCGACCTCGCCGTCGACGGCGATCATCTTCCGGTGGTCGCGGCTGATCCACCCCAACGGACTGTCGAGGCGAGGCGGGTTGAAGCAGCGCATCTCCACGCCCGCCGCCGCCAGCCGCTTCCAGAACCCGCGCGAGGCGCCTCCCTTGCTACCCAGCCAGTCGCGCACGAACTTGACGCGCACACCAGCGCGCGCGCGCTCGGCCAGCGCCTCCGCGAAGGCGGTGCCGACCTCGTCCTCCTCGAAGATGTAATTTTCGAACAGGATGAAGCGCCGCGCGTTGCGGATGGCCGCCAGCCAGACCGGGTAGTTGCCGTCCGCGTCCTGCAGGACGCGGACCTGGTTGCCAGGCACGAGCGGCGCGCCACTGGCGCGGGACAAGGCCTGGGTGCCGGCCTGGCGGACCGGCTGAACGGCCTGAGGATCGCTGACGCAGGCGGCGCCGCTGCGGCTCCGGACGCGGCGCCGCGCCCGCGTCTGGGGCAGATGCAGCATGGCATCCAGCGCGCCGCGCACCACGCCACCGCGACCGCCGCTGGCGGTTGTCGGACCGGACGGTGTTCGTTTCCTGGCCAAGGTGCGCACAATGGGCAGAGAGGTCGAAGGGGCGCGTCGGCTCGGGCCGGTCAGGCTGCGACCCGGGGCGCTCCGTCCAATACTCTGCCACACCAGCGCGCTCAGGTCGTCGGGCGTGGCCACGGAGATGGCCGCGTCCGGTCACTCCTTGAAGCGCGACTCGATCCGGCTGTCGGGTATGAACCAGATCATCGCCACCAGCACGTAGATCCCGATCGAGATCCTCCGGTCGACGAAGGTGGCCGCGATCGCGACGCAGTAGAGCACGAGCGAGATCTTGCCCTTGCGATCGCGCCCGACCGCTGCGCGCAGCGACGAGCGGGCGCCCTGGCTGGCGACGATGGTCCGCAGCAGCACCGTGAACGCGATCGCCGCCATCAAGAGGATGACTCCATAGACGGCCGTCGGCACCGGGCTGAAGTGGTTCTCACCCATCCACCCGGTCGCGAAGGGGACGAGTGAGAGCCAGAAGAGCAGGTGCAGGTTGGTCCACAAGATCCGCCCGTTGACGTGGTCGACGGTGTGCAGCAGGTGGTGATGGTTGTTCCAGTAGATGCCGAGATACACGAAGCTCATCACATAGCTCGCGAACACGGGCAGCATGGGACGCAGTCCCTCGAGGGTGTCCGCGTGCGGGATCTTCAGCTCCAGGACCAAGATCGTGATCAGAATGGCGATCACACCGTCGCTGAAGGCTTCGAGCCGGGTCTTGCTCACGGGCCAACTATGGCGGCTCGTCGAGGCCGGTCAAGCCGCCCGGCCCGGCCCGGTTGGCCGACGGCGCCCTGGACGGTTGGACGAAGACGGACAGCCTGGAAGGGTGCCGTCTTCGATGTTAATTTCGCGACCCATGAAGCGCACAGCGGTTCGGAACAGGAAGATCGGCGCCGGAGCGATCCTGGCGCTCGGGGTGATCTCGCTCTTCGCCTCGGTGCCCGCCGACGCCCGCGATGACAGGCTGCGGTTCCCGATCCTCGACGCCATGAGCACGCCCGACGCGAAAGCCAAGCTCAACGGGGGCGTCCGCTTCTACTTTGGCCCGCAGAAGCACGCGGCCCCCACGCGGACCATGGGCGAGTACACCGCCAACAAGAAAACGAACTTCGCGAACAAGTCCGACAAGGACGGCTGCGAGTGGGCGTTCCTGTCGGCGGCCATCTCGCTGCAGGATCGCGCGCGCCAGCTGGGCGGCAACGCCGTCGTCAACATCCGCAGCGTGTACAAGAACGTCGACTTCTCGAGCGAGACCCAGTACGAGTGCGGCGCGGGCACCTTCGTGGGCGGCGTCGCCCTCCGCGGCGAAGTCGTCCTGCTCCCCTGACGGCCGCTTCGAGCCGTTGAGGAGGCCCGGGCCCGGGATGGCCCGGACACCTGGATCACCGGGGCGGGGCCGGTATGCTCCGGGGCTTGGCCTTGCGCGTCCTGTTGCTCACGCCTCCGATGATCCAGCTCAACACGCCGTACCCCGCGACGGCGTACCTGACCGGCTTTCTCAGGAAACACGCCGCGGACCTGGGCCTGGACGTGCGCCAGGCGGATCCGGCGATCGAGCTCTTTCACCGGCTGTTCTCGCACGCGGGGGTGCAGCGCATGCTCGCGACCTTGCGCGGGCGGCTCTCGGCGGGGAGCGGACGCGCCCGCCGGCGGACGGCGGCCTCGGCAGAGGTGCCGCCGTCGGTGGCCAGCTTCCTCGCCCAGGGAGAGGCCTACGCGGCGACCGTCGATGCGGCCGTCCGATTCCTGCAGGGGCGCGATCCGGGGCTGGCCCTGCGCATCGCCGGGCGCTCCTTCCTGCCCGAGGGACCGCGCTTCGCGCCGCTCGACCAGAACGCGGGAGACACCGCCGTCGATGAGCCGCTCGTGTGGGCGTTCGGCGCGCTCGGCACCGCCGACCGCGCCAAGCACCTGGCCACGCTCTTCATCGACGATCTCGCCGACGTGGTCCGCGACGGAATCGACCCCAGCTTCGAGCTGTCCCGCTACGGCGAGCGCCTGGCGCTGGCGGCGCCGACCTTCGATCCGCTGCGCGACGCGCTGGAGGGGCCGGCCACTCAGGTCGACGAGGCGCTGGACGAGATCACGCGCGAGCTGGTCCGCGTGCATCGCCCCGACCTGGTGGGGTTGACGGCGCCCTTTCCCGGGAACGTCTACGGCGCGTTTCGCATCGCGCGCGCCGTGCGGGCGGCCGCGCCGGGGACGCGCGTCGTGCTGGGCGGGGGCTACGTCAACACCGAGCTGCGCGAGCTGTCCGATCCGCGCGTGTTCGACTACGTGGACTTCGTGACGCTCGACGACGGCGAGCGTCCGCTGCTGGCCCTCCTCCAGCACCTGCGCGACCCGGCGGCGCCGCTGTTGCGCACGTTCGTGCGGGCGCCGGACGGCCGCGTGGTCCTGCGCACCGACGGCGCCTTGCACGACGTCCGGCTGGCCGACAGCGGCACGCCGACCTACGACGGGCTCGACCTCGACCGCTATCTGTCGCTGCTCGAGATGCTGAACCCGATGCACCGCCTGTGGTCCGACGGCCGCTGGAACAAGCTGACCATCGCTCACGGCTGCTACTGGCGAAAGTGCACGTTCTGCGACATCACCCTCGACTACATCGACCGCTACGATCTGGCGGCCGCCGACCTGCTGGTCGACCGCATCGAGGCGATGGTGGCCGAGACCGGGCAGACCAGCTTTCACTTCGTGGACGAGGCGGCTCCTCCGGCCGGGCTGCGCGCGCTGGCCCAGCGGCTGCTCGCGCGCGGCGTGGTCATCACGTGGTGGACGAACATCCGCTTCGAGAAGACGTTCACCCCGGAGCTCACGGAGCTGCTCGCGCGGTCGGGGTGCGTCGCCGTGTCCGGCGGGCTCGAGGTGGCCTCCAACCGGCTGCTGGCCCTCATCAAGAAGGGCGTCACCGTCGAGCAGGTCGCGCGGGTCACGCGCGCCTTCACGGCCGCCGGCGTGATGGTGCACGCCTACCTGATGTACGGCTTCCCCACCGAAACGACGCAGGAGACGATCGACTCCCTCGAGCTCGTGCGCCAGCTCTTCGAGGCCGACTGCGTGCAGTCGGCGTTCTGGCATCGCTTCGCCGCCACCCGGCACAGCCCCGTGGGTCAGAAGCCCGACCTGTTCGGCATCCGTCTCCGCCGCGAGCCGCCCGCGGGCGGTCCGCTCTTCGCCCGCAACGAGGTCGCCTTCGACGATCCCACCGGGACCGATCACGACGGCCTGGGCGCCGGCCTGCGCAAGGCCCTTTACAACTACATGCACGGCCTCGGGTTGGAAGAAGACGTGCGACGCTGGTTCGACGCGCCGGCCGTGGGCCCGCGGGGCAGGGCGGTCCGGATCCCGCGCCCCAGCGTGTCGTCCCACCTGATCCGCGACGCCCTCGCCGCGCGAGGTCATTGAGCCGTCACGGTGCCGCGCCGCTCCTTGGAATTGGCGGCGGCCTCGTCCTAAGCTCCGCTCCGTGGATGCGCGCGGGGTTCGACTTCGTCTTGGCGGCTTCGTTCTCCTCCTGGCCATCGCAGCGCGCGGTGGGCCCGCCTTCGGCGCGGACAAGGCGGCCGTCACCGAGCAGGTGACCGCCCTCAATCGCGCCGCCGTCGCCGCCTACGGTGACGGTGACTTCAAGAAGATGAAGAGCAAGCTGACGGAGGCCCTCGCCGCCGGAAAGGACGTGCTGGCCGGCGAGCCCATGCTGGCGCGCACCTACCTGCATCTCGGCGTGCTCTACGTCGACGGCCTCGAGGATCGCCCCGCCGCTCTCAAGTACTTCCGAGAGGCGCTGAAGATCAACCCGAACATCGACGTGACGGCGGGGATGACCACCAAGACCGTCACCGCCGCCTTCGAGGAGGCTCATCACGCGCCCACCGGCGCCGAGGCCGTCGCAGCGGCCGAAACGGACGCGTCGGACGAGGCCGCGACGGCCCACAAGCCGACCGCGAAGGAAGCGCGGGCGGCGGCGGCGGCCGAGAAGAGCGCCGCCAAGGCGCTCGAGGCGGAGAAGCGACGCGCCGCCGCGGAGGCCAAGGAGCTCGAGCGGCAGGCGACCCAGCTGCGCGCCGACAACGAGCGCATGAAGAAGGAGCTCGCCGAGCTCAAGGACAGCGACAGCAAACAGCGCGCGGAGAACCAGCGCCTGCAGGGCGAGCTGAAGAAGACAGTGGCTGACGCCAAGACCCAGCTGGCCGCCGCCGACGCCGAGCACAAGAAGGCCGCCGCGCAGACCGACGCCGAGCACAAGAAGGTCGCGGCGCAGTCCGAGGCGGAGCAGAAGAAGGTGCTCTTGCAGGCGGACACCGAGCAGAAGAGGGTGCAGGCGCTGGCCGACAAGGAGCGCGAGGCCAAGGAGAAGCTCGAGAAGCAGCTCCAGGAGAGGGACAAGCAGCTCGCGGACGCCACGAAAGGTTGGACGGACGCCAAGGCCCGCATCCAGCAGCTCGAGAAGGACAAGGCCGATCGCGACAAGACGATCGCCGACGGCCTGGCCCGGGAGACCAAGGAGCGCGAGGCCAAGGAGAAGCTGGAGAAGGAGAAGCAAGCCGCCCTGGCCCGGGACACCGAGCGCAAGGCGAAAGAGGAGAAGGAGCGGGTGGACCGCGAGAAGACGGCCGCCGGCCCCGAGGTCCCCTCGCACTTCGCCGAGAAGATCTACTGCGACGTGCCCGAGGTGGCGCCGGCCGGGGCGGACCTCTACGTGCATTGCCTGGCGCAGCCCAGCCTCAAGGCCAGGACGCTGTCCTTCTTCTACCGGACGAGCGGCAACTCGTCCTACAACGCCGTGGTGATGGAGAAGTCGCGCAAGGGCTGGTTCACGGCCCTGGTGCCGGCGGGACAGCTCGGCGGGAAGAACCTGCAGTACTACACGGAGGCGCGCGACGGACGAGAGTCGGTCGCCGCGGCCAGCGGTCGGCCAGCGTCGCCGAACGTCCTCACGTTGCGCGGCGGCGCGCGGAAGTAGCTGACGCGCCTGTCGGCGCTGGCGGGGCCGCGGACGGCCCCCCACCAGATCTTGCTGAGGCGCGCCGGCGCGGCCCGGGGTCCCCACGCGGGTCCGCCCGCGTGGGGTGGGGCGTTGCCGCGCCTCCCGTCAGTAAACCCGCACCCTCCGGTCGCTCTGGCGCCCTCGGCCAAAAGCGCCTCCCTCGCCCCGCGCAGCGCTCCGCTCTGCTCGAGCGTTCCAGACATCGGCCACTCCCTGAAGCTTCCGTGAGGGACTGAGTGCACTAGATGCCTCACCGGATCAGAATCTAGACGAATAAGGCAAGTTTCAAGCGGCGAGTCTGGCCTGAGCAAGGGCGCGGTCGATCTCGCGGTCGCAGGTAAGCCAGGCGCGGCGGAGAGGGTCATCGGCGTTGGCTGGCAGAGCAGGATCGACGCGGTGGAGGACGGGGCGGACCAAGCGGGTGAAGGACTTGCTCATGAAGATGGCCACGCGACGGCCGAGGGGGGTGAGGAGGTAGCGGTGGGACCTGGGGACTGGG
>Ga0068853_100002457_pt1 | contig 13867 bp, 11 predicted proteins | sample KBSCornC32_FD_65655 | JGI IMG/M metagenome (GOLD analysis project Ga0068853, IMG submission 65655) | Corn rhizosphere microbial communities from Kellogg Biological Station, Michigan, USA - KBS Corn C3-2 | ecosystem: Host-associated > Plants > Roots > Rhizosphere > Soil ... | reverse complement strand
ACACGGGCGTCGGCATTTGGGGTCCGGCTGCTGTGGATGTCGAGGCAGCCTTTGCCGAGGTTTGGGCAACCATTGGGAAACCGCTTGATCCGTCACCGAACAACGGCCATCACTTAAAACGGCATGCTGACGGCATCGCGATCAGAGTCGTACAAAGCGTTCCTTCATCGGCACATATTTATCGTATCGACCAGATACTTGCGGCGACCGTACAGGAGACAATGTGGCTCACCGACGCGTATTTTGTCGGGCTGCCATCGTATTTACAGTCGCTAAAAGATGCGGCGGGTGACGGCGTTGACGTTCGCATCCTGGTTCCGCAATCGACCGACCTTCCGATCATCAGAGACACAACGCGTTCGACCTATCGTCCGCTGCTCGAAGCAGGCGTGCGCGTTTTCGAATGGAACGGGCCGATGGTGCATGCAAAAACCGCCGTTTTCGACGGCCGTTTTGCTCGTGTCGGTTCGAGCAATCTGAATATCGCGAGTTGGTTCGGAAATTACGAGCTTGATGTACTTATCCAGAACGAAAACTTTGGGCGGGAGATGAACGAGATGTTTCTCAACGACTTGGGGAACGCGACTGAAATTGTGCTAACGGCCAATTCCAAAAAGCCAAAACCGGCTGAGCACCACAAAGGCCGTAAGCGCGGCGGCAGCGTCCGCAAGGCAACCGCCGGCGCGATAAACGCGGCGACATCGATAAGCTCGGCGATCGCAAAAAAGGCTCCGCTCGGGTCGGCCGAATCGCGCCTGCTGTTTATCGCCGGGGGGATATTAGTTGCTTACGCGCTGCTGCTGATAATGTTTCCGCGCGGCGCGTCCGTGCCGCTCGTTGTCATTTTGCTGCTGCTCGGCATTCCTACATTAATAAAAGCCTTACGAAACTATCGAGACCACCGATGAATCGGCTTCGAATTGCGACATACAACATTCATAAATGCGTCGGCCTTGACAGACGGTTCTCGCCCGAGCGAATTGTCGAAGTTTTAAAGGAGATCGATGCGGATGTGATCGCGCTGCAGGAAGTTCTGTGTCATTCGCGGCCGAACCGGCGGGACCACCAGGCGGAATTTATCGCGGGGAAATTAGGTATGGATTTCCGGCTCGGCGAAAACCGGCAGATACGCGGCGGCGATTACGGTAATGCGACGCTAACGCGGTTCAACATCGCGGCTTCGGAAAATTATGATATTACGGTTAAAAAATACGAAGCTCGCGGCTGTCTTTGGACAAATATCGACGCCGGTGCATCGCAGCTGCAATTTTTTAACGTCCACATGGGAACGTCGTTTTTCGAACGCCGGAAACAGGTGCAGCGATTGCTCGACGAGCACATTTTTGACGTCCACCGAACGGCCCGAAACCGCCTTATCGCCGGTGATTTTAACGAATGGACAAGCGGTTTAACAACGCGGCTTTTTAAGGCGAATTTCAGCAGCGTCGATGCACGTCTTCACCTCGGCAAGAACCGCACCTATCCGGGAATCATGCCGCTGGTTCACCTCGACCACGTTTATTTTGATTCGAATATTGCCCTTACAAACGCATTCCTACATCGAAGCAAAACATCTCTGATCGCGTCGGACCATCTGCCCGTTGTTGCGGATTTTGAGATTTAATATTTCCGGCCCTCACCTATGTGACGGCCAGTTAGTGAAACATTAAAGCCGGCAAGCTGGGCAACCTTCGCAAAATATGTGAATTATTTCTGGAAAACTTGTCTTAATCGTAATTTACTGCTGTCGCTATTGCGGGAAAACAAAGCCGGGAGTATAATCGCCGCGAACGGAGCTCAACTTCCAGCCCTATTTTCTTTCTCTTACAGGTTAGATGCATTTCCGGCTTCCACGTTGAACTCAGCTTAAAACTAAATACATTATTTCGCGAAAGGAGACTCTAGATGACCCATGCTTCTTTTTCTTCTGCGCGGCAAATGCAGTTTTTTGCTGCGCTTTGCCATTTACTCGGGTTCCGCGTCCTGTCGGTTGCGGGCCTGTTTGTCGTCCTTTTTGCGCTGAGCTCCCTGGCCATCGCACAAACGATCAATTTTGAAAGTCCGACATACACTGTCGGAAGTGTAAACGACCAAGACGGCTGGAACGCTGCCGGATCAGCCGGTTTAGGCTGCGCCGTTTATGATGAGGGAATTGTCGCAAACAACACTTTACCAGCGCCCCTGTCATTCGGAGCTCAAAGCTTCAGAATCTCGAACGCCGTCACTAGCGGCTGTTTCGTGGATCAGGCATTTTCGAAACCGACCATAAACGAAGCAGGCGAGACCGACGCTCACAACGGCGGGCTTTCGGGTGGTATAAGACAAAGCACTTTTGTTACCCAGTTTAATATCGCATCGGCCGATCCGTCGGCTCAGCAGCCTGGATTGGTTATGTCCACGTCGCAAGACCGCGGCGACGGCGCCAGAATGAGCTATCTGCGATTTGAGGACCGGGTCGACGGCGTTCATGTTTATTTTGACGATTACCAGGATCGTTCCCCGTTTGGAACGGCCCTTGGCGACAACGCCAACGGCTGCGGCGTCGGCGACGATTTTTATGAAAGCGACGTCGCTACGCTTTCGCGAACGGCGGTCCACTCGATAAAGGTTGTGACCCATTTTGTGGACGGGCCGCGGAACGATGTTGTGCAGGTTTACATTGACGGTGTTCTGAAAAAGACCGGCACCAGTTGGGAAGATTATTATCGCTATTGCTCGGAACAGTCCGCAGACAACCAGACAAAAACCGTCGATTCCCAACTGTTTCGCGCAGGCGGAACGGCAGCGCCTTCAACCGCCGGAAAAGGATTTTTGATCGACGACCTTTTGGTCAACGCACCGTCCACGCTTGTAGTCGATGACGACATGGCTTGTCCTGGTGCTACGTTTTCAACTATCCAAGCTGCGGTCGGTGCCGCAAATCCGGGCGATCTGATCCAAGTCTGCTCCGGCACGTATAACGAAGACGCTGACCTCAATAAAGCGGGGATAACTCTTTCAGGAGCGGGTGCAGGAAGCACGACAATTTCTGGTCCTATCGGCGGAGCCACATCTACGATCAGAGTGTCCGCGAGCGATGTCGAGATTTCAGGCTTCACGATAACGAGAGATGGCAACAATACAACCGACTGGAACGATCCGGGTCTTAACTCCGCAGGAGTTTCGGTTCAAGGTCAGGCAATAACCGGCATGCAGGTACATGACAATGTCTTTATCGGAAATCGTACCGGCATAGATGTAAATAACAGTAACGGGCATACGATCAGGAATAATATCATCGACAACAATCGTACCGGCCTGATCTTCAGAAACCAGACAGACAATATAACGTTTACCGAAAATCAGGTGACGAATAACTGGACGGTCGGCGTGCTTTTCCTCGACGCCAGCGGCGGCACAAACGTCCCGGTCCAGACATCGCTTAACTCTAATTTTACCAACAATAATTTCAGCGGAAACTGGTATGCCCAGATCGTCGATCGGCAAACGGGAGGCTCGCTCCCGGCACCCGGCACAACGAACTTAAAGAATTTCCGCGGGAACTGGTTCGGGACCAGGACACCGGTAATAACGACGGCCAATTCAGCCGAACCCGGTTATGCCGCCCAGATACCTGTTATTTACGGCGGTACAGCAACGCCTCCGAGCGGACAACCGGATATTGCCGGGCCTGCATCGGCTAATTTCCAGATCACACCGCTATTGACCAGCGGCAGCGATACCAATGTCGAAACAGCCGGCGGACGCGGAACCTTTGGTTTTCAAGGTGCTCCGGCCCAAGTCACGCCAAGCTTTCTTGACGGCTGGTCGGCGGTCAGCCAACGAACGGCAGCCGGGACATTTGTCGGCGGACCTGGAACGCCTCCGCTCGGAGTGGGCAGTTACAGAATGACCACCGGAGCCGGCAACTCAGGACCGGATCTGCCGCAGGGAGGTGCGGGTACAGGCGGCAAAACATGGCTAACAACCCAGCAGTACGACAACACACCGCTTGCAAACATAACAGACCTTAGCTACAGCACTTATGTAGCATCGGCAGCATCGCCCTCGATCGCGATCTCGCTGCAGTTACAGGTTGACCTTGACGGAAACGGAACCCGGGACGCAACCATGGTATTCGAGCCGGTATATTCGCCTGATCAAGGAACTATTACGCCCGGCGTGTGGCAAAACTGGAATGCACTTTCCGGTAAATGGTGGTTCCCGGGAAACACTTTTACAAACTCTCCCGGATTTGCTTTTTGCCCGAATAACTGTTTTGTCCCATTCTCAAGCGTGATTGCAGCCTATCCGAATGCCAAGATTGTGACATGGTACCCGCTGGCCGATGGATATGGCGTTCAGTTCGTCGGCGGTCAGAATTCCGCTGGTAACCCCTGGATCAATTTTGACGGAAATGTCGATAATTTCCGGATCAGTGTAAATACGACAAACACCACGTACGACTTCGATCCTGACAGGCCCTCCGTTACGATCAACCAGGCATCGGGGCAGGCAGATCCGACAAGTTCGTCGCCGGTCAATTTTACGGTCACGTTCAGCACATCGGTGACCGGCTTTGATTCGAGCGATGTGGTTTTGGGCGGCACGGCCGGTGCAACAACTGCCCTCGTTTCAGGCAGCGGAGCGACTTATAACGTTGCGGTCAGCGGCATGACCGGAAGCGGGACGGTGATAGCGACCATTCCGGACGGTGCTGCATCGGACGCCTCCACGGGCTCTCCGTCGGCGGCTTCGACCTCGGCAGACAACAGCGTTACTTACTTTACGTGTAACAACGTTGCGGTCACGCCGAGCACGATGGTTCCGAGAAATACGCAGTTCACCGTTCCTATCACGACGGACGACCTGACCGGACGCGGGATATTATCGTTCGATATTACTCTAACGTACGATCCGGTCGTGATGACGCCGATCTCGGTCGATAATGCGGGAACGCTGAGCAGCGCAATGACTATAACGTATGCAAACAGCTCCGGTTCGCTCTCGATCAGCGGATTCGGCACCGCACCGCTTGCGGGATCGGGAACCCTTATCAATGTCAAATTTATCTCGATTGGCGGCATAAGCACGACAAGCGGGATCGATTTCGGCAGCTTTATGTATAACGAGGGAGTTCCATGCTCAAACACCACAGGCGGAAATGTCACCGTTATTTCAGGAAATGTGAACGGTACGGTCACCTACGCAAACAATCCGGGGCCGACGCCTGTACCTGTACCGGGCACAGTGCTCAACGGTGCAGGTTCGGTGGCGGTTTCAGCATCGACTGATTCCAGCGGCCAGTACAACTTAAGCGGATTCGGGCCTGGGCCATATACTGTGACACCCTCAAAAACAGGAAATGTCAACGGCATATCCGCCCTTGATTCGGCCAAAATTGCGCAGCATGTCGTGCACATTATTACGATGAACGGGACCCAACAGCTTGCGGCAGACGTAAGCGGAAACGGCACCGTCTCCTCGCTTGATGCAGCGTACATCGCGCAGTGGTACGTGCATATTGCGAACCCAAGTTCGACGGGCACATGGAAGTTCGTTCCGGCTACCCGCTCATATACGGATGTCGAAACGGACAATACGAGCCAGGATTACGGCGCAATTCTTATGGGTGACGTAACCGGGAACTGGAGCCCGACCGCAACAGATCAGTCGATGATCGCCGCCCCGGTAACGGATGCATCGGCTCAGGTATTCGGCACGGCTCCGAGATATGAGGTTACTAAGCGCGATTCATCGCCGACGGCGAATGCGGCCTCTACAGTAAATGTGACGGCACCGACGCTGGCTATCCCTCCGGCATCGAGTTTCACGATTCAGCTTCAGGTTGGTGATACGACCGGACTGAATATCATTGCTTATTCATACATTCTGAATTTTGATGAGAGTGTAATCGTTCCGCAGGCGACGCCCTGTGATGTATCGGGTTCTATGAGCAGCACGTTCTCGGCCACCTGTAATCATTCAGGTCCGGGCGTGTTGGAGGTCGCGGTCTTCGGCACGACGCCCCTAAGCGGATCAGGCGTGCTGATGAACCTGCATTTCACCATCGTCGGAGCTCTCGGAACGTCCTCGCCTCTTACCCTGAACAATTTCATGTTCAACGAGGGTGATCCCGGCAACAGCATTACTAACGGTCAGGTAACCGTTCAGTCGACCACGGCCGCAAAGGTCTCGGCTGGTGGAACGGTTATGAGGTCGAACGGGCAAGGCGTTAAGAATGCCAGAGTATCGGTCACCGACGCGAACGGCAGTGTACGTGAAGTAAAAACCAACCGCGTCGGGGCGTACCGGGTCAAGGGTTTGGAGGCGGGTAAAACTTATATCTTCAATGCGACCGCCAAGGGACTTAAATTCCAGCCAAGGCCGGTTACCGTTTTAGGAGATATGACAAACATCAACCTTACAGCCCAACCTTAACCGAGTTGGCATTCTAAACGAAAAAGGCGGGGATCGATCCTCGCCTTTTTTGATCAAAACAAAATCTCCGAAGGGGTTTATCGTATCGCACCCTCTATCGGACTCGAAGCCGATGCATAAAGGCGCTTCGGCATACGGCCCGAAAGATAGGCCAGCCTGCCAGCCTGGACCGCAAGGTTCATCGCCGTTGCCATCTGTCCAGGGTCGCGGGATTCGGCAATCGCAGTGTTCATCAAGATCGCATCGGCGCCGAGTTCCATCGCGATCGACGCGTCGGATGGGACGCCGACGCCGGCGTCAACGATGATCGTCGCATCGGGCAGCTGTTCGCGCATTATTTTTAGATTTGCCGGGTTTTGCACACCCAAACCGGAACCGATCGGGGCAGCAAGCGGCATCACTGCCGGACAGCCGATATCGAGCAGCTTTTTGGCCATTATCAGGTCGTCCGAAAAATACGGCAGCACGATGAAGCCTTCTTTGACAAGTACCTTTGCGGCTTCCAGAGTTTGCTCGTTGTCGGGCAGCAGCGTTACCTTGTCGCCGATCACTTCGAGCTTTAGCCAGTCGGTTTCGAGCGCTTCGCGGGCGAGACGCGCCGTGCGGATCGCGTGTTCAGCATCATAACACCCTGCGGTGTTGGGCAGTATCTGCATTTTTGGGTCGAGGTGATCGAGAAACGATTCGGTTTTGCCGTCGAGCGGCACGCGGTTGACGGCGACCGTCACCATCTCGGCTCCGGAGGCCTTGTGCGCCAATTGCATCTCGGAATACGTGCGATATTTACCGGTGCCAATGATGAGACGCGAGGAAAATTCCTTGCCTGCTAGTAAAAATTTGTCTGACATATTTACAGACAATTTTCACGCAAAGCCGCAAAGAACGCAAAGTGGACACAGAAAAACGGATCGAAGATTCTCTCCAATCCGCATTCCGCAATACCAAATCCGCAATTTGCTCATCCTCCGCCGACAAAATGTATCACCTCTATCTTGTCGCTTTCGGCGACCGTCCTTGTGCCCCATTCGCGTCGAGGTACGACGGTTTTATTTAGCTCAACTGCCACGCGTTGTGACGGCAACGAGAAGAAATTAAGCACGTCCTCCAGGTTCAAGCCGTTCGGTATTTCCTTAACATCGCCATTAATGATAATTGTCATCATTGTTGTAATGACGATTTTCGCTTACCGGACAGCGATTTTCAAACGCGCCGCGATATTAGGCTAACCGTGGGCAACGGCCCGCCGCAGTTCGACCTCTTCGGCTTCGCTTCGGACGTTTACGATAAGCTCCGCCCTGCCCGATTGAAAATTAGGTACTTTAAGTTTCACATTCGCAAGCCCGTTCTGATCCGTTTTTGCGTGAGAAATACGCGGCTTGAACTCCGACCCGACTACTTTTGCAAGAATTTCGACACCCTGGATCACCTTATGAGAACTGCCGCGCGAAACCATTATGCATACTGTCTTTTGATCGCCGCCCTTGAACCGCGATTCGCCGATGATCTCCACATTCAGGTTATTGTGTTCGGGGCGTGATTCCCCGGCAAGGTCGCTCATTACCTCGACAACCTCAACCGGCAAGATCTCCTCGTCATTGGCCGAATCAAAATTTGCAAAAAACTGGACGGGCGTCACGAACTCGTGGACCAGGCTCGGACCGCCCGCCGGCATCGGGATCGGAGCGTCGATTTCAACGTCGTCCGCGTCTGGTTCGGCAGCGGCAAGTTTACCCGCACTCTTTTTCGGCTTGACCTCAGGCGTGCCCTTGTCTAATTTTTTGTCTTTTTCTGATTTCTTAGACTCGTCCTTAGCTGAGGCCTTGCGGTTCGCCTCAGTCATTTTTTTGAGGTCTTCGAGACGGCCGGCGCGTACGGCGGCGCACATCAGCTTATGCTGCCGCTGAAGCCGCTCGGCAAGCACGTTTTCGTCAAGTTCGGCAGCAATAAGGTCGTCGTAAGGCGAGCGCTTACTTGCCAGTATCGTCCCGCGGTTATAAACCAAGGACAAAATTATCGGCGTGGCAAGGCCCTTGTCCTCGGTTTGAACGTGGTAGGTTATACCGTCGTACTCGATATCTGTATTAAACCCAGTGATCACAGTAATTGAATAAAAAGGCGTGAAGCGCAGACGCAGATTTGGGGAGACCTGCTAAATAAAAGTTAGCATACGGCTGCTTTTGCGGTCAATAAAAATCGGTTTGCGAAGTGAATTCGGATAGACGTTTTCCCCCGTCAAAAACGGCCAATGGCCGGAACTGCGTGCCTTGACACTAATAGACGCTTAACTTACGATTGAGTTTGTTCCAAAATTCTCAATCTTGTTCGGGGAATTGGGGCGATTTTTTGCATCCCTTACACCCTTCGAATCAGATTGCCTTGAGGCCTCAATGAGTGATTTCAGCCTTTTCGAATACGCCCCGATAGCGATAATGTTTATTGTCGCCGTCGGGTTTGCGATAAGCCAGCTTTTGGTTACCCAACTGATCGGCCCGCGCAAACGCACAGCCACAAAATTAATGCCGTACGAGTGCGGCAAAGACCCCATCGGCTCGGCCCGTGACCGTTACTCGATCAAGTTTTACACCGTCGCTGTCATCTTTCTTTTGTTCGATATCGAAGTACTTTTTATGGTGCCGTTCGCCGTGGCGTTTAAGTATTTGCTCGAACAGGAAAAGATCAGCGGCGTAACCTTTGGGACCGTTGCACTTATCGAAATTTTGGCGTTTATTGCGACCCTGATCGTCGGCTTTATCTACGTCTGGAAAAAAGGAACATTCGACTGGGGATTACAGGCACGTTCTGAGGCCCGAGCCGAAGCGAAAGAACTTGCGAATAAGAAAAAACTCCGGATCGCTGCATTGAAAAAGGCGGCATAACAGACTGCAACGCGCCTTAATTGGATGCAGGGCATCTAATGTTTATATGGGTTTAGAAAATACATTATTCGAATCACTGCCGGACGTTGTCACAGTCAAACTCGACGCCGTTGTCAACTGGGCACGAAAATCGAGCCTTTGGCCGGCGACTTTCGGTTTGGCATGCTGTGCGATCGAGATGATGAACACGGTTTCAGCGAGAAACGACCTCTCGCGGTTCGGTGCGGAAACCTTTCGTGCAAGCCCGCGTCAGGCTGACGTGATGATCGTGTCTGGGCGCGTTTCGCGAAAGATGGCCCCGGTGCTGCGGCGAATTTACGATCAGATGCCCGAACCGAAATGGGTTATCTCGATGGGCGCCTGCGCTACATCGGGCGGTGTGTTTGATAACTATGCGATCGTTCAGGGCGTTGATAAAGTCGTCCCGGTTGATGTTTATGTGCCGGGCTGTCCGCCGAGGCCTGAGATGTTGGTTCACGCCATCACCATGCTGCAGGAAAAGATAATGAAGGAATCGGTCAAGGACCGTCGCGACACGTTCGAACCGGAATCGCGCCTCTCGATCGTTCCCGGAACGCTGCCGGTGACCGAGGGAACGGCACTCGAGCGTGAAACGGAGGTCGAGGTCGCTCAGAATGAGGTTTCACGGCCGTACACGATACCGTCGCGGCACGAACGAAGAAGATCATCTTAAGACTTAATGCAAAAGCCCGCGCGTAAGCAAGGGCGATACTCTCAATATTGAGCGTTACGCCCTTGCTTACGCGCGGGCTTTTGTAAAGAATTTATATGACTGAAAAGCTGCACGAATTTGTCGAAAAGCTAAAAGCGGAAAACGCGTCCTGGGTCACGGACGTCAACGAGGCTCACGGCGAGGTTACCGTCACCGTCCCGCGCGAATCTATCGTCGATGTTTGCTGGGTTTTGAAAACCAAACATGGCTTTGATATGCTGGCCGACCTGTGCGGCGGCGACCGTGGGCCTGAGGAAGAGCCGCGTTTTGAGATCAATTACCACGTTTTTTCGACAAAACATTATAACCGTCTGCGGCTAAAAGTTTTGCTGAGCGAGGATGACCCGAAGGTAACAACCGTTACAACGGTTTGGAAAACCGCAAACTGGCACGAGCGTGAAACATACGATCTTTTTGGTGTGATCTTCGACGGGCATCCCGATCTTCGGCGGATATTGCTGCCGTCCGATTTTGACGGTCACGCGCTCCGCAAAGATTACCCGTTACGAGGTTATGAGCCGTATAGCATGAATTAAAATGGTGAATGACGATCGGTTAATGGTGAATTATTTTGACGCGTTCATCATTCACCATTCATATTTCATCATTAAGGACTTATGAGTACTGTTGTAGAAAATATTCCCGGCCAATACGAGGTTCTCGACCATCCGCTCGATTCCGAGATGACGCTTTCGATGGGGCCGCAGCACCCATCCACGCACGGCGTTCTGCGGCTTGACCTGCGCATGGATGGAGAATTGGTTATAAAAACGATTCCCGATATCGGTTATCTCCATACGGGAATGGAAAAGCTTTTTGAGTACAAGAAATATCAGCAGGGCATCGTTATAACCGACCGGATGGATTACCTCAATCCGCTCGGCAACAACCTTGCCTACGTGATGGCTGCCGAAAAGCTGCTCGATCTTGAAATTCCCGAACGGGCCCAGGTTATCCGGGTTCTAATGTGCGAACTGCAGCGGATCGCCTCGCACATGGTCTGGCTTGGAACGCACGCTCTCGACATCGGCGCGATGTCGGTGTTCTTTTACTGTTTCCGCCAGCGCGAAAAGATCATGAATTTGATCGAATCTGCATCAGGCGGCCGTATGACGCCAAGCTATTTCCGCATCGGCGGATTGATGATGGACCTGCCTGCAGGATTCGAGCGACGCTGTAACCAGTTTCTTGCAGATTTTCCCGAGGCGATGAATACGTTCGAAACGCTCGTCACCGGAAATACGATCTGGCAATCGAGAACACAGGGCATCGGCGTAATTTCGGCTGAGGAAGCGATCGATTGGGGATTGACCGGGCCGAGCCTTCGCGGCAGCGGCGTAAATCTTGATCTTCGCAAGGCAAATCCATACTGCGGTTACGAGACATACGATTTTGACATCCCCGTCGAACCCGACGGCGACGTGTGGGCGCGATTCCGCGTCCGCATGCGCGAGTGCTATGAATCATACAAGATCGTCCGTCAGGCGCTCGACCGTCTCAAGCCCGGCCCGATCAAAGCAGACGCGCCGAAGGTCGTTCTTCCCGACCGCGACGATATGCGTAAGCATATGGATTCGCTTATCCATCACTTCCTGATCGTTGCCGAAGGGTTTAACGTTCCGGCCGGTGAAGTCTATATGCCGATCGAGGCGTCAAAGGGTGAGCTTGGCGTCTATATGAAATCGAACGGCGGCCCGAAACCTGACCGTGTTCACTTCCGCGGCCCGAGTTTCGTGAACCTGTCAGCCCTGCCCGTAATGTGCGAAGGCGAAATGATCGCGGATGTGGTGGCGATCATTGGTTCGCTTGATATTGTTTTGGGAGAAATTGATCGATAAACATTAATTGGAAAAAAAGAATAATATTGTTGCACCTTATGGCTGGAGAATACGACGAAAAATTTGCGGAAATTACGGGAATCTTGCAAAAGATGCAGAAGTCAGTTGGCGTAGTTGATGAGATGCGTCTGGAAATGCGGGACATGCGATCTGAACTGCGCGGTGTTCACAGTGAGGTTGGCGATTTACGGTGTGAACTGCGTGAGAATACCACTCGTCTTGGCTCGCTGGAAAATAAGGTCGACACGCTTTCGGGACAGTTCAATGATGTGGGCGTTATGGCAATTCAGGATCATCAGCGTATCGACGTTTTGGAACACCGTGTGGATAATCTTGAGAAAGGAGTTCATTAATCGATAATGGCAGCAGCAGTTCCGACAAGTTATACAGACAAGGTTATTTACACCGACGAGGTGGCGGAGTTTTCGCCCGAGGTCGTCGAAGAGATGAGATCGCATCTCGTAAAATATCCGCCTGAGCGAAAGCGCTCGGCGCTTATTCCGCTTTTGTTCGTTGTACAGCGTGAACGTGGTTACATCGACAACCCCGGCGTTAATTTTCTCGCAAAATTCCTCGATCTTATGGTCACCGATGTTTGGGAAACAGCGACGTTCTATTCGATGCTGAATATGCGTCCCATTGGCCGGCATCATATACAGATCTGCAAAACGCTTTCGTGCAAGGTCATGGGTGAGCCCGAGATCACCGATCACATTTGCAATAAGCTTGGCATTCATCCTGGCGAGACAACCGAAGACGGTAAATTTACCGTGTCGCTGGTCGAATGCCTCGGAAGCTGCGGCACCGCACCGATGATGCAGATCGGGTTCGATTATCACGAGGATCTGACGACGGAAAAGGTTGATAAGATCTTGGCGGATTGTAAGTAAGAATAAGCATAGTGACTGCTCCAGATCAGTTCGTGAGTTTATGGAAATCAAAGCAATAGGTTGCGAGCCATTGCAGCTCAAGCGTATGCACATCAAAGATGGGCACACGCTAAAGGTGTACCGGGAAACCGGCGGTTACGAAAGCCTCAAAAAAGCTCTCAACATGGCGCCGGCGGATATTATTGAAGAGGTCAAGAAATCGGCGCTGAGAGGACGCGGCGGTGCAGGCTTTCCGACAGGCATGAAATGGTCGTTCGTACCGAAGGATTCGCCAAAAACGAAATACGTCGTCTGTAACGCCGACGAATCGGAACCCGGCACATTCAAGGACCGCTACCTGATGGAGCGCGATCCGCACGCGCTGATCGAAGGAATGGTCATCGCGGCTTACGCGCTCGGCTCGACGACCGGTTACATTTACACACGCGGCGAGTACAAATATCTTATCGATATTATGGATATCGCACTGCAAGAGGCTCGGGATGCCGGCTTGCTCGGTAAAAACATTCTCGGTTCAGGGTTTGACCATGAAATTTACACGCACACTGGCGCAGGTGCGTATATCTGCGGCGAAGAAACCGCGCTTCTTAGCTCGCTCGAAGGTTTACGCGGCCATCCGCGAATGAAGCCTCCTTTCCCCGCCGTCGAAGGCGTATATGCATGCCCGACAGTCGTTAATAACGTCGAGACGCTAACGGCCGTTCCGCAGATCATCGAGATGGGCGGTATTCCGTGGCGCGACCTCGGCACTGAAAAATCGGGCGGCACAAAGCTCTGGTCGGTTAGCGGCCACATCAAAAAACCCGGCGTTTACGAACTTCCGATGGGCTACAGCGACATGGAAAAGTTCATTATGGAAGACTGCGGCGGAATGCTTCGCGACGACAAGAAGCTCAAGGCCGTCATTCCGGGCGGATCGAGCGTTTACATAATGAACGCCGGCCAGATCCTCGGTAAGAACGTAACAATGGATTACGAAGGCCTTGTCGCGGGCGGCTCGATGGTCGGCTCGGGCGGATTCATCGTTATGGACGAGACCGTCGATGTTATGGAATCGACCAAAAACCTGAGCGAATTTTATAAGCACGAATCGTGCGGCTGGTGCACACC
>Ga0068853_100002456_pt1 | contig 13868 bp, 12 predicted proteins | sample KBSCornC32_FD_65655 | JGI IMG/M metagenome (GOLD analysis project Ga0068853, IMG submission 65655) | Corn rhizosphere microbial communities from Kellogg Biological Station, Michigan, USA - KBS Corn C3-2 | ecosystem: Host-associated > Plants > Roots > Rhizosphere > Soil ... | reverse complement strand
CGTCCCGGCCGCCGTCGACAGCGTGAGCCACGGCGCGTCGAGCGGCTGCGTGCAGTCGCCGCCTGCCTTGGCGATCGCCAGCGCGAACAGCTGGCGATGGTCGCCGGACGGCGCGACCGGCGTCGGCGTGCCGGTAACCGGATCGATCGTCGCCACCGCGGCCGCACCCGTCGCGTCGTACGACGTCCAGTACAGCACGCCGGTCGCGCGATCGAACTTGATGCCTTGCGCGAACTTCGCGTCGACGCCGAGCGGGCCGACGACGCTGGCCTGGCCGGTCGCCTTGTCGATCGCGACGAGCGTGTCGTTGAGCGTGTCGAGGCCGACCATCGCGCCGGACTGGTCGATCGCGATGTCGGCGATCGTCGTCGACGTGCCGACATCGACGCGGCCGACGAAGGTCGCGACGGCGCTCTGCCGGTCGATCGTGTACAGGCCCGACCAGCCGTTGGTCGCGTTCGTCACTGCGTACAGCGCGCCGCTCGCGGGATCCCACGCGACGCCCCACCACTGCTCGTTCGGCTGCGCCATCTGCGGCACCGGCCAGCCGACCAGCGTCTTCGTGCCGTCGGTCGTGTCGAGCGTGTAGAGCTCGTTGTAGTAGTAGTCGACCATCCACTCGCGACTGAAGTCGTTGTCGACGAAGTCGCCGCCGGCGATGTTCATGCCCGCGAGATCGATGTCCGGCAGGATCACGTGCGCGTTCGCGGCGTCCGGCGCGAACAGGTCGAGGCCGATGTAGTCCTGCGCACCGGTGCTCGTGTCGAGCTGCACGGCGTAGGCGGGCAGCCCCGGCGTGCCGAGCACGCCGGCAGGCGAGCGCACACTGGAACCCGTGCTCTTCGCCGGATGGCGCTGCAACGCCGATGCATCGAAGACCGTGCGCGGGGTCGCGCGCAGCGGACGCGCGGCGACCGACGACGCCGGGTATTCGCCCGCGCTCCATTCCAGCGTGCGGTTGCCGTCGTTGCCGACCACGATCGGCTGGCTGACGACGATACCGCTCGCCGCGAACGCGTCGAGCTGCGCGACCGGCAGCACGAGGTGCGGCGCGCCGACGTCGGCGTGCACGCTCGTCGCCGTCGAGAGCGCGTCGGCGGGCGCCTGCAGCGTCCACTGCACGGCCTTGCCCGGCGTCAGCGCGGGCGCGAAGCTCGAATAGGTCTGCGCGGTCGTGCCGTCCGCCTGCAGGCCGGCGATCGCCTGCCCGCCGGCGTCGCCGAAATCCCCTTGCCCCGAACCGGTCGACAGGTACTGGAACAGGTAGCCGCCGCTCGCTTCGTCGATGACGACTTCGAACGTGAAGCCCGGCATCGACGGCCAGTCGAGCGCGAGATCCTTCCATTCGACGACGAAGCGGCGCTGGCCCGGCGTGCTGCCGAGCACCTTCGTGTAGACGCTGCCGACGCCGTCGGCATAGCCGCTCCACGCGGGCGCGATCGCCGACGTGACGTAGGTCGACGGGAACGCGTAGGTCATCGGGATCGCGCACGGCGCGCTGCCCGGCTGGATCGCACCGTTCGCGCCGACGCAGAGCACGTCGCTGCGCGTGCCGAACAGGCCGACCGGGAACGGTGCCTGCACCCGTGCCGAACGCGCGTGCGAGAAGCCGCCCGCGAGATCGAGCAGCGTGCCGTCGGTGGCGTCGATGTAGTCGAACGCGACGCCGTCGTCGAACGCGTAGTCGGGACGCGTGCCGCTCGCGGTCCAGCTCGCCGCGACGTCGCCGTCGACGACCGCACCGGCGACCTCGAGCTTGATGTAGCGCCAGCTCTCGCCCGGCGCGATGTCCTGGTGCAGCTGGGCGAACAGGTCGCCGTGCAGCGAATCGGACAGTGTGTGCCAGGACAGCGTGTGGTCGGAGCCGTTGGTCAGCGTGTAGCACCAGGCGAGCTGGTCGCCGACGTCGGCGACGATGCTCGTCTGCGTGCTGCAGGCTTCGGGCTGACCCGGATCGGCGAGCGCGACGCCGACGTCGATGCACAGGCCGTCGGCCGAACACGCGCGCGGCGCCTGCACGCCCGTGCGATGCAGCGCGACGGCTTCGGCGGCAGCGGAGCGTGCGCCGCCGAAGGCGGCGGCACCGGACGCGGCGAACAGCAACAACCAGTTGGCGGAGCGGGCAGGCATCGGAACACCTCGGCAGGGGTGGCGGGCGTCAGCGCGGCGACACCGCGATGACGGACGCATGACGGAAGCCACGAGCCTGCACGAGCGATCGCCACGCGCCATTCGCAGTCGCTAGCAAACCCCTAGCAGGGCGCTAGTGCCGCCGTAGAAAACCAATACCGTCAACCTCTTGGCGGGGTTGCGCGGATCACGACCGCGCCGGCGGCAAGGCCGCGTCGCGCAGGCTCGCGCGCACCTGCCGCTCGCCGGCGAGCGCGTCCGCCTGGCGCAGTGCAGCCACGCGCAGGTCTTCGCGACCGAGGGCCTGGTACAGCGCGACCTGCAGTTCGGCGCAGGCGAAGTCACGGTCGGCCCAGCGCGCGACGCGGCCGCCGATCTCGGCCGCGCGCCGCGTGTCGCCGCGTTCGAGCAGCCAGCCCGCGTAGGCGATCGCGGCATCGGCGACCGTCGCCGGTACACCGCCCTGCTCGGCGGCCGCGAGGGCGCGCTCGTATTGCCGCGCTGCCGTGGCGGCATCGTTGCGCGCGCGCGCCTGCGTCGCCAGTACGAGCGCCGCGTACGGCGACGCATCGTCGACCGTGCCGTCGGCGAGGTCGTTCGCACCCGCGCGCACGAGCAGCCACGCGGTACGCTCGCGCAAGGGTTCGTCCGGCTGCTTCGGCCAGGCCGCGAGCGCGAGTCGCGCTTCGGCGACCGCGCGCGTGCGGTCGCCCGAGAGCTCGGCCAGACGCGCGCCCTGCGCGTGCACGTAGTGGCCGTAGCCGGCCTGCGTCGCGGCGGCGAGGTCGTCGGCGGTCGCGGCGAGCACCTGCGCCGCGGCCTGCAGGCGGCCGACGTCGATGAGCGCACGCGCGCGATTGGCGGCGAGCGCGAGGCGCTGGCCCGGATCGCCGACCTGTGCGCGCAGCGCCCACAGGCGCTCGCTGCTGGCGAGCGCATCGGCGTGCTGCAGCAGGTCCGCCTGCACCTCGAGCTGGCCGTTCAGCACCGCGCGCTGCGCATCGACGGCGCCGAAGCGCTCGAACGTCGCCGCCGCGGCGCGGAAGTCGACCAGCGCGTCGGCGAGGCGCCGCCGGTCCGCATCGAGCAGGCCGAGGTAGTTGTCGACGCGCGCGAGGCCGAGCGCATCGCCCGCCGCCGCCATGCGCGCGCGCGCGAGGCCGAGGTCGTTCGACGCGTCGTCGAAGCGGCGCAAGCACGCACGCGCGAGGCCGCGGCCGGCCAGCGCATTGCCTTGCGCGAGCGGCTTGCCGTCGGGTTCGGCGAGTCGCACCGCGGCGTCGTACCACGGTTCGGCCGCGGCGCACTCGCCGCGCCGCATCGCGAGCATGCCGCGCGAGACGAGCACGTTCGTGCGCAGCTCGAACGGCAGCGTCGCGGGATCGGCGAGCAGTTCGCGCAGGATCGTGTCGGCCTGCTCGATGCGCCCGAGGTGGAACTCGACCTGCGCCGAGCGAAAGCGCAGGCGCGGATCGCCCTGCTCGGCCGGCGACGACTGCTCGAGCAGTTCGCGCGCGAGATCGTATTCGTTGCTGAGGATCGCCGCCTGCACGCGCTGCAGGCGGTCGTCGAGCGGATCGGCACCACCCTCCTCGTTCGCGCTGCCGCGATGGCCGAGTGCGGCGAGCAGCAGGCCGCTCGCCTGGCGCGCGGCCTCGGTCGGCTGCGCGCGCGTCGCGCTGACGCGATGGCTCGTGCCGCGATCGTCGAGCGCGTCGAGTTCGACGCGCCAGCCTTCGCTCGACGGCTGCACGCGGCCGTGCACGACCAGCCGCGGCTTGAACGCGGCGACGGCGTTCTGCTCGCGATGCGCCTCGTCGTCGTCCGCATGCGCGTGCAGCGCGGCGACGACGCTCTCGCTCGGCGGCACCGGCAACTGCGCCGCGCGCAAGCGCTCGGCGACGAGGTCCATCGCGCCGAGGCGCAGCCAGCCTTGCTCGCGCGTGGCCGCGACGTCGAACGGCAGCACGAGCACGACCGCGGCACCCGTGGGGGGCAGCGGTACGGGCGGTGCCTCGCGACGCACGGAAAACCACCAGCCGGCACCGACGACGACGGCGAGCACGGTGAATGCGAGCACGGCGACGGCGCGATGCCGCGGGCGCGACGATGCCGCGACGGTCGACCCGGTCGACACGGAAACGTCGTCCGCGAGCATGAAAGCGGCCGGCTCCGCCGGAACGGCCGCAGGCGCACCATCGCCGCCCGCCACGGCGGCATCGTCGATCGGCATGACCCATCGATAGCCGAAACCGGGCACGGTGCGGATCGCGCGCTGCGCCTGCGCATCGTCGCCGATCGCGCGTCGCGCACGCGCGATGAGCTGGCTCACGAGCACGTCGGCGACGTCGACGCGCCCCCACAGCGCGGCGACGAGTTCGTCGCGACCGACCGCGCGCTCGCGGTGCTCGATGAGGTACGCGAGGCACTCGAACACGCGCCGCGCGACCGGCTGCAGTTGCTCGTCATGCCAGAGTTCGCGGGCCTGCGGCGCGATCCGCCAACGCCCGAAGCGGTAGTTCATCCGCGCATTTTAGGGCCTGGCGGCCGACGGCGGTGCTAGCGCGGCGACTTCCGCGGGCTCGAGCCGGCGCCAGCCGCCCTTGCCGAGCGTGCCGAGCACGAGCGTGCCGATCGCGACGCGCACGAGGCGCAACACGTCGACCTCGAGCGCGGCGAGCACGCGGCGGATCTGCCGGTTGCGACCTTCGTCGAGCACGATCTCGAGCCACGCGTGCCGTTCGCCTCGGCGCAGCTCGCGCACCGCCTTGACCGCGAGGCGCTCGCCGCCGTCGACGACGCCCGCGCGCATCGCCGCGAGCAGCGCGGCGTCGGGCAGGCGATCGATCTGCACGTGGTAGGTCTTGTCGAGGTGCGAATCGGGCGCGGTGATCGCCGCGGCCCAGGCACTGTCGTTGCTGAACAGCAGCAGGCCTTCGCTCGCGCGATCGAGCCGGCCGACCGGCGCGAGCCAGGGCAGCCCCGACGCGCCGAATGACGCGTAGACGGTATCGCGACCGTGTTCGTCGGCGGCACTCGTGACGACGCCGCGCGGCTTGTTGAGCACGACGTAGATGCGTTCGCGTGCCGCGACCGCGCTGCCGTCGATCGCGATGCGCTCGCGTGCGGCATCGGTCGGTCGCTCCGCATCGCGCACGACGCGGCCATCGACGCTGACGCGGCCGTCGGCGATCCAGCGCGCCGCCTGCGTGCGCGAGGCGATGCCGAGCTTGGAGATCACGCGCGCGAGGCCGTGGCGCGATGCAGACGCGGTGCGCGCGGCCGGCCGCGCGTGCGACGCCCCGGGCCGGGGTTTGCGCACGCGCGTCAGAGCCGCGCGAAGCCGTCGCGCGGCGGCGCGTCGAACGGCTCGCGTTCGACCGCGTCGACGCGCGCGCCCGGCGGGCCACGCAGCAGCCAGCGTTCGAGCTCGTCGATCGCCGCGGCATCGCCGCCGGCGACGACCTCGACGCGGCCATCGACGAGGTTCTTCGCCCAGCCGACCAGGCCGAGTTCGCGCGCGCGCGCCTGCGTCGAGGCGCGGAAGAACACGCCCTGCACGAGCCCGGACACGTGGAAGCGCGCGCCGCTCATCGCAGCTACTTGGCCATGCTCGCGGCGACGACCTTGTCGAGGTCGTTGGCGGTGATCGGGCCGGTGAATTTGCGCGCGACGCTGCCATCCGGCGCGATCACGTAGGTGACCGGCAGGTTGCGCGGCACCTCGAAGTCGGGCAGCGGGTTGTACACGTCGCCCTGGGCGAGCGGATACGACACCGGGTGCTTCTTCACGAACGCGTCGATCTCGTCGCGCTCGGTGTCTTCCCAGGCGATGCCGATCGCGCTGACGTTCTTCGCGTGCGCGCTCACGTACGCGGAGATGTCGGGCATCTCCTTGATGCACGGCGAGCACCAGGTCGCCCAGAAGTTGACGATGACCCAGCGGCCGTGCTGCGCGGACAGCTCGAACGTCTTGCCGTCGAGCGTCTTGATCGAGAGCCCGGGTTTCGCCTTGGTCGCGTGCTGCTCTTCGGCGTGCGCCGTCGCGACGACGGCCGCGAAGGCGAAAGCGAGGGCGCGAAGGGAAAATGTCATGCGTGCTCCGACGGATTCGGGGAAGTGACGTGGGTCGCCGATGGTACATCCGGCGCGAACAGCGCGGCCAACGGCAGGGCGAGCGCGCCGCGCGTCCGCTCGCCGAGCCGGGCGATCAGCGCAGCCGCGGGCGCGGCGAGGCCGTCGATGCCGGTGGCGTCGAGCGGCAAGCGGTAGCCGCCTTCCTCGACGAGCTCGAGCAGGGGCACCTGGCCGAGGTCGCGCACGACCATCCATTCGCCGAGCTCGCCGCGGCGGATCACGCCGACCCGATGCAGGTCGCCGAGGTAGCGCTGCAGCAGGTCGTCGGTGAGGAACGGCTCGAGCGCGCATAGCTGCGCGCTGTGCAGGCCGCGCCCTTCGCGCTGCGCCAGGACGAAATGGCCGAGCACGCGCAGCAGGCCGGTCAGCTCGTGCCCGCGCGGCAGTCGCTGCGACGCTGGGCGGTAGTCGAACGCGTTGAGCGAAGCGGTGATCGACGCGCCGAACAGCACGATCGCCCACGACAGGTAGATCCAGAAGATGAAGATCGGCACCATCGCGAGCGCGCCGTACACCTGCTGGTAGCTCGCATAGCGCGTCGCGTACAGCGCGAAGCCGCGCTTGGCGAGTTCGAACAGCGCGGTCGCGAGCAACGCGCCGAACAGCGCATGGCGGAAGCGCACGCCGCGGTTCGGGATCACCGCGTAGGCGGCGACGAGTGCGCTCCAGACGAGCAGGAACGGCAGCACCGCGAGCACGCGCGCCTTGATCGAGAACTGCGCCTCGGCGGCGTCGATGAACGGCAATGCGAACGCGTACGAACTGATCGCGAGCGCGGCGACGAGCAGCAGCGGGCCGAGCGTGAGCGCGGTCCAGTAGACGATGAAGCGTGCACCCGCGCGGCGCGGCACCTGCACGCGCCAGATGCGGTTGAACGCGTCCTCGATGCTCATCATCAGCGAGACCGCGCTGAACAGCAGCACGAGCACGCCGACCGCGGTCGCCCGGCTCGCGTTGTCGGCGAACTGGGTGAGGTAGCCCTGCACCGTGCTGCCTGCCGCGGGCACGAAGTTCTCGAACACCCACTGCGTGACCTGCTCGCGCCAGCCGGCGAAGCCGGGGAACGCGGCGAGCACGCCGAGCACGGCGGCGGTGAGCGGTACCAGCGCGAACACCGTCGTGTACGCCAGCGCGCCCGCGGTCTGCAGGCAGCGGTCCTCGAGGAAGCGCCGCCAGGTGAAGTCGAGGAACGCGACGATGCGGTCGCGGTCGTAGCGCGGATGGACGAGCCGGAGCAGGCGATCGAGCAGCATGCCCCGAGCCTAGCGCAGCGCGGCTGACTGGCCAATGTGCGGCGGGATGACCGTGGCGGCGGATCGCGATGCCCGGCTTGCGGGAGCGGCGCAAACCGCGATGCTCCTGCTCCGGAGGGCGGAAAGCATCGCGGCTTCCGCCGCCCCCACACACGGTACGCGCGAAGCATGCACGGCGTCGCTTATCATCGACGCCCACTTCCCCGGGCCTGCCGATGAGCGAGATTCTCGTCCTCTACTACAGCCGTGGCGGCAAGGTCGCGCAGCTCGCGCGGCTTGTCGCACGCGGCGTCGAGGAAATCGGCGGCATGCGCGCGCGCGTGCGCAGCGTGCCGCCGGTCGCACCGGTCACCGAGACGGCAGCGCCCCCCGAGCCCGACGAAGGTGCGCCGTACGTGACGCGCGCGGACCTGCACGACTGCGCGGGGCTCGTGCTCGGCAGCCCGACGCGCTTCGGCAACATGGCCGCGCCGCTCAAGCACTTCCTCGATACGACCTCGGCCGAGTGGGCGTCGGGCACGCTCGTCGGCAAGCCCGCGGGCGTGTTCACCTCGACCAGCACGATGCACGGCGGCCAGGAGACGACCCTGCTGTCGATGATGCTGCCGCTGCTTCACCACGGCATGCTCGTCGTCGGCATCCCATACACCGAGGCCGCGCTCAACCGCACGCGCGGCGGCGGTTCGCCGTACGGCGCGAGCCACGTCGCCGGCACGTCGGGCGCCAACCCGATCGACGAGGACGAACGCGCGCTTGCGCGCGTACTCGGCCGCCGCGTCGCCGACGTCGCGGCGAAAATGGAGCGCGGCGCATGACGCCGCAGCGAGTCGGCCACGCCGCGTGGGCAGCGCTCGTGCTGCTGCAACCGCTCTGGTATTTCTGGCTCGCGCCGCCGGCGAACGGCAAACCGCTGTACGCGCTCGCACTGACCCTGCCGCCGCTGCTGCTGCCGCTGTTCGCACTCGCGCGTCCGCGCCGCGCGCTGCTCTGGATCGGCATCGTCGCGTTGTTCTACTTCTGCCACGGCATCGTCGCGGCGTGGGCGGTACCTGCGGCGCGACTGCCCGCGCTGCTCGAAGCCGCATGCTGCGTCGTGCTGGTCGGCGCCATCGGCTGGGATACGCGGCAACGCAAGGCCGCAGCGAATCGCATCGAGGCGGCATCCAAGGACTGAAACACGGGCACACCGAGGCGAAGCTCTCTGGTATCGCCTTCTCCGTGTGCTCCGCGTGCTCCGTGTTTCAATCCTTCTTCTTCGCGGCACGCATCCGCGCACTCCGCGTTCAGTCCTTCTTCTTCGCCTTTGTCTTCTGCTCGCAGCACTGCTGGTGCTTGTGCTCGACTGCCGACGGCAGGCGGTCGGCGAGGAACTCGACCAGCGCGCGCACGCCGGGCAGCTGGCCACGCCGGCTCGGGTAGACGAAGTGCATGACGCCCTGCGGCATCGCCCAATCGGGCAGCACGACCTCGAGTTCGCCCTTGACGACCGCCGGCGCGCAGACGAATTCGGGCAAGGTCGCCACGCCCTGCCCGCGTCGCGCCGCCTCGAACAGCAACGCGAAATCGCCGCAGATCACCCGCGCCTGCATCTCCACGCTCGCCTTCGCACCCTCGGAGCCGTGCAGTTCGAGGATCTGCGCGCCATCGTGCTCGAGCATCGACAGGAGCGGCAGGCGTTCGAGGTCTACCGGCTGGGCGGGACGACCGTGCGCATCGAGGAACTGCGGCGACGCGACGAGCAGCGCGCGCGAATGGCCGAACGTGCGCAGCACCAGCGACGCGTCGGTATCGAGCTTGTCGCGCACGCGGATCGCGAGGTCGAAACCCTCGCCGATCACGTCGACGCGGCGGTTGCTCGACAGCACGCGCACCTGCACCTTCGGATGCGCCGCGAGGAAGTCGGGAAGGACGTGCGCGATGATCGTCTGCACGAGCGAGACCGGGCAGCTGAAACGCACCACGCCGCGCGGCTCGGCGCGCAGCTCGTCGACGACATCCTGCGCAGCGCGCGCTTCCTCGAGCGCCGCGCGGCAGTGCGCGTAGAAACGCTCGCCGATCTCGGTCACCGCGAAGCGGCGCGTGGTCCGCTGCAGCAGGCGCACGCCGAGGCGCTCCTCGAGCTGGGCGATGCGCTTGCTGAGGCGCGACTTCGGCGTGTTTAGCGCGCGCCCAGCGGCCGAAAAGCCCTTGTGTTCGACCACGGCCGCGAAGAAGCGCAAATCGTTGAGGTCGTGCAGCGCGCCGTCGGCCGTCGTCATGATCGTTTCCCTGTGCGAACGAACCATCGCATTTTGACGGACTTATCGGGTGATTGTCCACGCCATATCGTTTCCGGCGTCGGAAGCACCGCTTCCCGCGGTCCCAGGAGACCCGTCATGAAACTGCTCCATGTCGATTCCAGCGCCCTCGGCACCCACTCGGTCACGCGCGACCTCGGCCGCGCCCTGGTCGAGTCGTGGACGCGTAACAACCCCGGCACGGATGTCGTCTACCACGACCTCGCCGCGCAGCCGCTGCCGCACTGGGCACCGGTCGCCGATGCGAGCGACCCCGCCGCGCGCGCCGGCAACGCGATGCTCGACGAATTCCTCGCCGCCGACGTCGTGGTCATCGGTGCGCCGATGTACAACTTCTCGATCCCGAGCACGCTGAAGGCGTGGATCGACCGCGTCGCCGTCGCCGGCAAGACGTTCCGCTACGGCGTGAACGGCCCCGAAGGCCTCGCCGGCGGCAAGCGCGTGATCATCGTCTCCGCGCGCGGCGGCATCTACAGCGAAGGACCGGCCGAAGCGATGGACTTCCAGGAAGACTACCTGCGCAAGGTGTTCGGCTTCCTCGGCGTCACCGACATCGAAGTCGTGCGCGCGGAAGGCGTGAACCTTTCGCCGGAGAACAAGCAGCGCGCGGTCGCCGCCGCCCATCGCTCGATCGCCGACGCCCACCGCCTCGCCGCCTGAACGGGATGCCCGGGCGCGGCTCAGTGCGCGTCCGCCGGAGGTGCCGCCGCCGCGATGCGCGGCGGCCGGCACAGCGGCACGAGCACGAGCGCGACGAGGAACATCCACGCCATCAGGCGGAACACGTCGTTGAAGGCGAGCGTGAGCGATGCACGCGCGACCACGCGGGCGATCTCGCCCTGGGCGACGAGCAGCGCGTGCGCGGCGTCGCTGGTCGCCGCGGCGAAGCGGCCGGCGAGCGCGGCGACCACGTCCGGCGCGGTGCGCGCCGCTTCGCCGAGGCTTTCACCGAAGCGCGCGACGTGGATGCGCGCTTCGTCCTGCAGCCAGGTGTTGACGACCGCGATGCCGATCGCGCCGCCGAGGTTGCGCATCAGGTTGAACAATCCCGAGGCCGCACGCAGTTCCACGCCGGCGAAGCCGCCGAGCGCGAGCGTCACGCTCGGCACGATGCAGAGCATGATCGCGAGGCCGCGCAGCGCCTGTGGCAGCAGCAATGCGGCGAAGCCCCATTCGGGCGTGAGGTAGGACGCGAGCCACAGGCTCGCCGCGAACAGCGGCAGGCCGACCGCGATCATCGCGCGCGGATCGACGCGCTGCGACAGGCGCGCGGCGACCAGCGTGCTGGCGATCTGCGCGATGCCGGTGACGAACACGGTGGTGCCGATCTGCAGGCTGTCGTAGCCGCGCACGCGGCCGAGGAACAGCGGCACCAGGTAGGTCGCCGAGTACAGGCCGAAGCCGATCACGAGGTTGAACAGGCAGGCGAACACGAACGTCGGCTCGCGGAACGGCGACAGCCGCACGACCGGTGCCGGCGAGCGCAGCGAGCGCTCGAGGAACAGGCCGAAGCCGACGAGCGACAGCCATGCCGCGGTCGCGACCACGGGATCGTCGAGCCACTGGTAACGCGGCCCTTCCTCGAGCACGTATTCGAGCCCGCCGAGGAACGCCGCCATCGCGACGAGATGCACGTAGTCGATGCGCTTGAGCATCGCGACGTCGGCCTTGTCGACGCGCACGAGCAGGAGCGTCAGCGCGGTGACCGCGATGCCGGGCACGATGTTCACGTAGAAGATCGAGCGCCAGCCGAACGCCTCGGTGAGTACGCCGCCGACGGTGGGCCCGAGCGTCGGCGCGAGCACCGACACCATGCCGAGGATCGCCGGTATCAGCGCACGCTCCTTGCCGTCGAACAGTGCGAAGCCGGTCGCGAACACGGTCGGGATCATCGCGCCGCCGACGAAGCCCTGGATCACGCGAAATGCGGTCATCGACTCGATGTCCCACGCCGCGCCGCAGAGCGCGCTCGCGAGCGTGAACAGGCCCGCCGACAGCGCGAACAGCCAGCGCGTCGACAGCGCCTGGGCGAGGAACGCCGAGAACGGGATCATCACGAGTTCGGCCATGAGGTAGCCGGTCTGCACCCAGCTGATCTCGTCAGGCCCCGCGGACAGGCCCGCCTGCACGTCGTTGAGGGAGGCGGCGACGATCTGGATGTCGATGAGCGCCATGAACTGGCCGAACGCCATCACGCCGAAGATGAGGAAACGCTGCGCGAGCGGCAGGTCCGCGGGCGACGGCGGCGCGGCGACGGCACGCGGAAGCGGGATCGAGGCGGACATGGCGGAGGGCCTTGAAACGGTGGTGGCGTTATTATATTATGATGATCATATAATTCATCAAGGCATGCCGATGCGCTACGACAGCGAACACAAGCAGAAGACGCGCGAGCGCGTGCTCGATGCGGCTGCAGGCGCGATCCGCGCGTCCGGCCCCGAGCGCGTCGGCGTCGCCGGGATCATGGCCGAGGCCGGCCTCACCCACGGCGGCTTCTACGCGCATTTCGACTCGAAGGATGACCTCGTCACCGCCGCGGTCGGACACATGTTCGAACAGGCTCGCGCGCGCTTCGTGCGCGAGACCGAAGGCCGCGACGCGCGCACGGGCTTGCGCGCGTACGTCGACTTCTACCTGTCGAAGAAGCATCGTGACGCGCGCGACAGCGGCTGCCCGATCCCCGCGCTGTCGTCCGACCTGCCGCGCCTGACCGAAGAAACGCGCGCGATCTACGCCGACGGCGTGCAGCGCCTCGTCGTGCGCCTCACCGCGATGCTCGGCGAACTCGGCCGCGCGGAAGCCGAGGGCGAGGCGCGTTCCCTCGTCGCCGAACTCGTCGGTGCGCTCGCGCTCGCGCGCGTCGAACCCGACGCGAAACGGTCCGACGCGATCCTCGCCGCGTCGAAGCGGCACCTCGTTCGCCGCTTCGGCCTGGAGGCGCGCGCATGAGCATGATCCGCGAGATCGGCGCGGGCCTCGACGGCCTCGCGCAACTGCGCGCGTTCATCGCCGCGGGCAAGCGCCCCGGCATCGGCGACGCGCTCGACTTCGACCTCGTCGAGGTCGACGACGGCCACGCGGTGTTCGCCGGCTCGCCCGGGCCGCACGCCTACAACCCGATGGGCGTCGCGCACGGCGGCTGGTTCGCGACGCTGCTCGATTCGGCCTGCGGCTGCGCGGTGCATTCGAAGCTTTCGCCGACGCAGGCGTACACGACGCTCGAACTCAAGGTCGCGTTCCACAAGGCGGCCACCGCGGCGACCGGCCGCATGCGTGCCGAAGGGCGCGTGATCGCGTTCGGCCGGCGCGTCGCCTACGCCGAAGCGCGCCTCGTCGACGCGGCCGGCGCGCTCCACGCGACCGCAACCTCCACCCTGCTGGTGATGGACAAATGAACACGCCCGCCCCGTCGCCACGCCGCGTGCGCGGTCCGCTGTTCGCCGCGGTGATCGCGCTCGTGGTCGCTGTCGCCGGCGTGCTCTGGCTGTACGCGCCGCGTCGCAGCGAATCGACCGACAACGCCTACCTGCAGGCCGACAGTTCGGTCGTCGCGCCGAAAGTGCGTGGCCTCGTCGCCGAGGTGCTCGTGCAGCACGACCAGCGCGTGCGCAAGGGTGACCCGCTCGTGCGCATCGACGCCGAGGAATTCGACGCACGCGTCGCCTCGGCACGCGCGAGCGTGCAGAACGCCGACGCGGCGATCGCGGCCGCGCGCGCCGCGCTGACGACCCTCGACGCCGAGCAGCGTCTCGCCGCGTCGAACGTGCGCGCGGCGCAGACCTCGATTCGCTCGTCCGACGCGCAACGCGCTCTCGCCGAAGCCGATCGCCGCCGCTACGACGACCTCGTGCGCAGCGGTGCGGTCGCGCGCCGCGACGTCGACCAGTACCGTGCGGCCGAGGTCACCGCGCAGGCGAACGCGGACCACAGCCGCGCCGCGCTCGCGGTCAGCCGCGACCAGGCCGCGGTGACCGATGCGCGTGGCGAGACGCTGCGCGCGAACCTCGCCCAGGCCGAAGCCGCGCGCGCGACCGCGCAAGCGGCGCTCGACC
>Ga0068853_100002453_pt1 | contig 13874 bp, 15 predicted proteins | sample KBSCornC32_FD_65655 | JGI IMG/M metagenome (GOLD analysis project Ga0068853, IMG submission 65655) | Corn rhizosphere microbial communities from Kellogg Biological Station, Michigan, USA - KBS Corn C3-2 | ecosystem: Host-associated > Plants > Roots > Rhizosphere > Soil ... | reverse complement strand
CGGATGCCGAGGCTGTTGGTGCCGCTATGCCCGCCGGCGATGAGAATGCGGCCGTCGGGGAGAAACGTGTGGCCGCCGCAGAAGAGATCCTGTGTTTCGGGCGCCGTGACGAATGAACCGCTTGCGCCGGCGGTGGCGGGAGGCGTCCACACGACGGGCTCGCGATCGCTGCGACCCCACGTGAGCACGTGTCCGTTGGGCAGAAGTGCGGCGTGGATCGCGATCACGGGCCACGTGATCGGCGCGGCCCACTCGCCCTGCGCGGCGATGGGCGCGGTGCGCTCGAAGCTCACGACGACATCCTGCGCCGCGGACATCTTGAAGGTGCAGCTGCCCCTCACGCTGCCGCGTCCCGTACCGGCGGTGTCGCAGCCCGCTCCCGCCCAAGCCTTGATGTAGCTGCCACTGCTCGCGATGATGCCGAGCGTCACGCTCGCGCCGGCAGCAAAGCTCGCGGTGCATCCGCTCGTGGCTGCGCTGCCGGAGGTGATCACGCACGCGATGCCCTGCGGAACGGAGCTCACCTGCCCGCTTCCACTCGCGCCTCCGGTGATGTGCAGCGGATACGTGCTCGCCGCGGCGCTGAAGACTGCGGTCGCGGTGCGCGAGACATCGAGCGTCACCTCACACGACTGTGGGCTCTCAGTGACTCCCGTGCATCCGGACTTCCAGCTCGATGTCGCTCCCGAAGCGGACGGAGTGGCGTTCACGCTGATCGTCGCACCCGTGCCGATCTCGTGCGAGCATCTCCCGCTCTTGCTCACGACTCCGCGCGACACCGTGACGGTGCAGTTGATGCCGCCGCGAGTGGAGGTGATGGTACCTCCAACCGTGCTCCCCTGGGCGTCGACCGAGAACAGCACGGTGTGCGCCGCGCTGCGGGCGCCGAGCAGCATTGGCTCGCTCGGCGCACTGCGATCGGAGTCGCACGCGTACATCACGAGCGCGCTTGCAGGCACGAGCAGCAGTGCCGCGCGAACGCGGAGAGAAGCAGGACGGAAAATCGATCGCATGGGTACTCCGATGGGTCTTTGTGAGCGTGCGTCCGCGCGGTAAGCGGAGCGCCAGCTTTTGCGACCGCATCATCACCCAGCGCGGAGACTTGAGCCGGGTTGGAGCAAGGGCGCAGTCTAAATCGCGAGCCACGCGGATGCCAGACCGAACGCGCGTATAAATTTTTGTGTCGCCACAATGTGTGATGCTGCTCACCGGCCGATCCTCGCGCCGAAGCGAACGATCAGGAGATGCGTCGCGCTCTCGAGTGGCGTGACGCTGATTCGTTCGCCTGGCAGATCCCGGATGCTTCCCGGTGCGAGATAGCGTGCACGGCCGCCGCCAACGTATTGCATGCCGAGATCGAGCTGCACGCTGGTTCGGCCGCTGTACACGGGCATGTAGATTCCGCCACCCGCAGTCCAGGACGGCGCGATCGACGAGTGATTCGTGGTGCTCGCGAATTCGAGATGATCGTCGGCACCTTCGAGGTGGCTCTCGGTGAAGAAGGCGAGCCCACCGATGCCGGCGTTCACGTAGGGGCGAAACAAACCCGCCGGTTTGGCGAGCTGCGCACCGACGCTCATCGGAACGATGTAATTGTTCGTCTTGACGTTCACGTCCACACGTCCGCCCGCCGACTCGCCCAGGGTCGTGCGCGCGGACTCCTCGCCGTAGCTGACGATCCCCGCGCCGATGCGAATGCTCCAGATTCCCGCGTCATCGAGTCGCAGCAGATACGCGCCATCCACACCGTAGCCGCGTCCCACGTTCCGGCCGAACGCGCCCTGCGGACGGCCCTGAACGAGAGCGAAGCTCGCCGAGCTCCGGCGCGCGAGCTCGGACGAGGGATGATCGAGCGGAGCACGTGCGGAGCCATCCTGCGCCGCGAGAGCGCTCGTCACGAGAGTGATGAGCAGAGCGGCTGGTGTCATCGATCGGGTGATCATTGTGTACTCCATTCGTGAGTATGGCGGTGAGGCGCGAGGGCTCGAGCTCGCGCGCATTGATCATCGCGCGCACCACAAGTTGGCCCAACCGAGTCCGCAGCAATTGAACGGAGAGGCTGATCGCAGCATCGCAGCGTCTTTCTCTCTCGCTCGCTCGATCTCATCGCAATCCGGCAACGAGTCGGCTGTCCGATATTCGAATTCCGTCGTAGCTTGAGCTTCCCGGGCACACGGAAGGACAGGGTGAGCGCTACGGTCGGAGCCGGACGGTTCGTTGCATGGGATGGCGGCTGCCTCTTCATCGGGCGACATCACACGCCCGTGCCCGTGCACGCGCATCAGGCGATCCAGCTCGTGATGGGACGCGATGCCAGACATTTCGTGCGGGCGGGCGAGCAGGCTCCGTGGATCGAGTACTCCGCAGCGGTGATCCCTTCTCATCAGCCACACGGGATCGACGTGACGCGTGCGGACTACGGCATCGTGGTGTTCGTCGAACCGGAGACGAGGGAAGGCCGAGCGATTGCCGAGCGGCACATTCGCGGAGGAGTCTCGGAGGTGGGGAGCGCCTCGCTGGAAACGGCGGCTCACCATCTGTTCGATACGTGGCTCCGCCAGGAGAACGAACAGGCGATTGCCGCTGCCGCCCGATCGCTGGTGAGCCTGCTCAGTGAAGGGATCGAGCCCACCATCATCACCGATGAGCGAATCTTGCGCGCCATCGCGTACATCGGCGCCAATCTGGCCAGCCCGCTCACACTCGACGAGGTAGCATCGCACGTCTTCCTTTCACCAAGCCGCTTCCGGCATCTCTTCGCCGAGCAGACGGGAATGGGATTGCGTCCATACGTTCTCTGGCGACGCTTCCTTCACATCTGGAATCTCGTGATGCGCGGCGTGTCGCTGTCCACTGCGGCTCACTCGGCTGGATTCGCCGATGCTGCACACCTCACACGCACGTCGAAGCGGATGTTCGGCTTCGCGCCGTCGGCGATGCAGCTCGTCGCCGGTACGCCTCCGGGCGCGAGCTCCGGGTCCGACTCCGGAGTCAGTGCGCGCACCCTGCCTCCGCGCGCTGGTAGTCGCACGCACACGGCCCGGCGTGGCACGAGGAAATCCTAGGCGCCACCTTCTTCGCACAACGCCGGCACTGTGCGAGCACATCGTGCACGGCGGGAATGTGAAGGAACTGCGCCGCCAACCGCCCGCCACCCTCGACGATGTCGCGCACGGCCGGCTTGGCGTGCGCATCGAACGAGAGGGTGGCAACATCCGTGAAGCCCGCCTTTCGGATCCCCGCTCCGGAGGCATGATTCTCCAGCGCGTACGCCACCCAGAACCGCTCCGCCTCCGACTCCTCGGCCGCGACGATCGCGTCGAGCATCCGAGGATAGATGCCGTGTCCGCGATGCGCGGGACGAGTGACGAAGTTCCAGAGATATCGCTGAGCTGCCGGAACGGTGAAGGACGAATCGAGCTCGCCGATCCGTGCACTGCTGGTCGCCACCCATCCCCACGCTGCGGGCTCGCCGCCTCGCCACGCCACGTAGGCGCGGTGTCCGTTCTCGAACCGGCGGATCATCTCATCGGCACTCCTGTTCTGAAGCGACGCCATGAGGTGCGCGCTCCTTTCGGCGCGCACCTCCATCCCCGCGAGCGGTGCGAGCGCGGGGCGCCGCGAGCTCCGGTCACGAATCGCTATCGGCATCCGTCGCTCAGCGCTGTGACGCACAGGCGCAATCGGCGCCGCACTTGCAGTCGGCGCCACAGGTGCAGCTCTCGCCGCAGCTGCAGCTCTCGCCACAGGTGCAGCTCTCGCCGCAGCTGCAGCTCTCGCCGCAGGTGCAGCTCTCACCGCAGCTGCAGCTCTCGCCGCAGGTGCAGGTGGGCGAACAGGTACATGGCGACTCGCAGACGCAGTTTGCAGAGCGCGTTGCGGTCGTCGTCACTTCGGTGGTGGAGTTCATGATGAGCCTCGTGTTTGGGGTGAGTGGAGAATAGGGCCACCCAGCCCATGGGTCTTGAACGTAGAGGCTGTTCTTGAACTTCCCGCCAGTCCGGGATTGCGTGCCCACTATTGTATGACGCGAGCACACTTTCGCGGCGTTCATACAAGAACAGCCTCTACGTTCAATACTGGGGCTCCCGGCCGGAATAAGCTGAGCCACGTCCAATCGGACGTGGCTTTTCTCATCAACCGGCACGCAACGAGGTCGTCATGTTCGCATTCGAGCTCCCTTCCATTCGCGCAGCCGCGCATCGCGCGCTGATCACGTTGGCATCACTCGTACTTCTCACCGGATGCATGCACACGGCGAGCGCGCCATCCAACCTGGACTACAGTCGCACGCGCACCAGTGAGCAGGGGCTGTACCGTGCCGCGATCATCCCCGAAGGCGACTCCATCCCCCAGGGCAAGCTGCAGAAGTGGACACTGCACCTGGCGTCCGCCAACGGCGCGCCGGTGAGTGCCGCGAGCGTGGCCATCGATGGCGGCATGCCGCAGCATGGGCACGGGCTCCCGACCAGACCCCGCGTGACGCGCGAGCTCGGGAACGGCGACTACCTCGTCGAGGGAATGAAATTCAACATGGGCGGATGGTGGGTGGTGAAGTTCCACGTCGCCTCGCAGGCCGGCAGCGATTCGCTCGTGTTCAATCTCAGCCTGTAGGCGGCGGCCATGTTCATCTTCGCCTTCATGCAGCTCCGGCTCCGCGCGCGCATCGCTCTGCTCGCGTTCATGATGTCACCGCTGCTGCTGTTCACGACGACGCTTCACGCGGATCAGAACGCGGATGCATCCTGGTCGCCGGACGAGCGCACGCTCCTGCGCTCGCTCACACTTCGCAGCCTCGCACCTCTCGCACCGGACCCGTCGAACCGCTATTCGAATGACAGTTCGGCGGCGCGCCTTGGCCAGCGCCTGTTCTTCGACACGAGGCTGAGCAGCAACGGGAAAGTCTCGTGCGCCACCTGCCATGTTCCCGAGCGCGACTTCCAGGACGGCAAGCCGCTCGGCCTTGGCGTCGGCACCGGGGGGCGACGCACGATGCCTGTGGCTGGCACCGCGCACAGCCCGTGGTACTTCTGGGACGGCCGTGCGGACAGTCAGTGGGGACAGGCGCTCGGTCCGCTCGAGAATCCCGTGGAGCATGGAGGCGACCGCGTGCAGTACGCGCACGTCATCGCCACTGCCTATCGCGCGGAATACGAGCGTGTATTCGGCCGCGTGCCGGAGCTGCGGGATCTGCCGCAGCACGCCGGACCGGTGCCCGACACGACTCGCGCGCACGCGTGGGCACGCCTCGCGCCGGAGCGACAGGACGAAATCTCCCGCATGTACGCGAACATCGGCAAGGCGATCGCCGCCTACGAGCGGAAGATCGAGCTCGCGCCGTCGCGATTCGACCGATTCGTCGAGGCCGAGCTGGCGGGACGACCGCATTCTCCGGAGAACGCGCTCAGCGATGATGAGCGTGCCGGTCTCCAGCTCTTCATCGGCAAGGCCAACTGCGTGACCTGTCACAACGGCGCGATGTTCACGGACAACCACTTCCACAACACGGGAGTGCCGCGGGCCGTGAACGGTGTGCCGGATGACAGCGGACGAGCGGCAGGCGTGCGCCGCGTCATCAGTTCGGAATTCAACTGTCTCGGCAAGTACAGCGACGCGAAGCCCGATCAGTGCGACGAGCTTCGATTCGCAGCGACCGATGGACCGGAGCTGGTTCGCGCCTTCAAGACGCCGTCGCTCCGGAACGTCGCCGCGCGCGCGCCGTACATGCACGCCGGACAGATCGCGTCGTTGCGCGAGGTGCTCGCGCACTACGATCGCGCGCTGGCGGCGCCGGCCGGCAAGAGCGAGCTCAAACCCCTGCACCTGTCGGAGCGTGAGCTGCACCAGCTCGAGGCATTCCTGCACACGTTGACGAGCCCGTTCGCAACACCGTCCGAACTGTTGGCCGCTCCGGATGCGAACAGGAACACTCTGCAAACAGCGGAGCGCTGAGCTCAGGAATCGAGCGCGACTTCGTTCCTTCGGAGTGCAGGCGCTTGCGGTGCGCGTGCGCCTCCACTAGCGTCCGCCGCGTCTCTTCACGGTGTCACTCAAATGCGTGTGCGGTCGATGCTGGCGCTCGTCTCGTTGGGCGTTTTCGGCGGAGCTCGGATGGCTAACGGTCAGGCGCGTCCAGTCGCTCGCCCTGCCAACAGCGGCGCTCCGGCAATTCTGAGACGCCTTGATTCGCTGTCTCGCGCAGCCGTGTCGGATGGGCCCCTGGCGAGTGTCGCCGTAGCCGTGCTTCGCGGGGGCGATACGCTGCTTCTCCGCGCCTACGGAATGGCCGATCTCGAGCGGCGAGTGCCCGCCGTCGTGACCTCACAGTATCGACTGGGCAGTGTCACCAAATCGTTCACGGCGGCGGCAATCCTTCAGCAGGTCGAGCGCGGGAAGCTCTCGCTCGATGACACGCTGGGAAAGTTCTTTCCCGAGTACGCGGAGTGGAAAGCGATCCGGGTGCGTCAGCTTCTCAATCATACGTCGGGGATTCCCGATTACACGTCCGTGGGGGACGCGTTCAGCGGAACGGCGGCAGAAGACATTCCAATCGACTCGATCGTAGGATTTGTTCGCGGGCGTCCGCCGCAATTCGACCCGGGCACCAAATGGAGCTACAGCAACACGAATTACGTTCTGCTCGGAATGATTCTCGAGCGCGTGAGCAACACGCCGTACGCTGATTATCTCGCCAGTGAGGTGTACGCGCGCGCCGGGCTGACGCTCACGCAGTACTGTGACGATGCCACACTCGTGCCTCGTCGCGCCCTCGGCTACGGCCGGTCGCATGGCAAATTCGTGAACGCATCATCGATCGCGATGACCGTACCGTTCGCGGCTGGCGCACTCTGCTCCACAGCGGGAGACCTGGCGCGCTGGCCTCGTGCGCTGCGGAGTGGACACGTCATCACGCCCGCTTCATATCGCGCGATGACGACCGGGGAGTTTGCGGGACGTCACCCGAACCCGGGTGACTCGACGCAGCAATACGGATTCGGCGTGGGAATGGGACTACTCGGCGCGCATCGAATGGTCGAACACGGCGGCAACATCAATGGCTTCAACGCGAGCTTCATCGATGTGCCGGATGTCGATCTCACCGTGGCCGTGCTCACGAACACGGAGGGAATCGGAGCTGACGCGCTGGCGAGGCGACTCGCGGAGGCGGCCTTGTTACTGCCGGTGGACACGGCGAGGCACACTCCCCCCGAGCCTACTTTCGCAGGCAAAACTTCGCTCACAGCGTCGGAGAGATCGAAATACTTCGGCCGTTATCGGCTGCACGTGATGAACGCGCCGTCGCGAGCCGCTCTCCTCTCCGTCACGGAGCGCGTGTACGAAGAGGGAGGAAGGCTCCTTGTCTGGAGTCCAGGGACGGCGCCGCACGAGCTCGTCTCTCTTGGCAACGGCCGCTTCGCGACCCGAGAGGATCCTGGCACAACCTTCGACTTCGGCGCCGACTCGACTGCGAGCCTCGCGATGGAGACCAGCAACACGAAGGATCGCGGCGCCTCGGAGAGTGCACGGGCGCACGCGAGCGAGTCACACGATGCGAACGAGGAGATCGGCTGGCTCACTCTCCGCGTGTGGAACCAGCCCGGTTTCGTGCTGACGGGCGGGCGGTTGTCCAACCCCTAGGACCTTGGCGGAATAGCGGCACTACATCTGCGGAAACTTTCATCACGGGTCGGTGACCGCTGAGGCGCCTTACCTCGCGAGAGAATAGCGACTCTGATCCCGATGGAGGCCTTATACAGCATCTGACCATGGCGATAGCGGGAATGAACTGCCCGGGATGTCCGAGCAACGTCGAGCAGGTGCTCTCCGACATGCCGGGAACTCACGTGGACGCGGTGCGCGTGGGATACGCGTCGGTGACCTACGATCCCGCGCAGATCTCACCGGATGCGCTCGCACAGGCGGTCGTCGACGCCGGATACATGCCCGATCTTCCGGGTGCGCGAACCGTGATGCGACCCGGACGCAGAGTGGGCGGCAAGTGCTGCGAAGGGCGGGAGCACCGGCACGCGAGCGGGCACAAGGCGTAGCAAGGCGAGAGCCTTGTAATGACGGATCAGTCGGCCAGTGGCGCGTCGCTTGCACCGGATCGGCGGCCTCCCTCTGCCGGCGTTCACTCTTTCACCACCGATCATGAATGAAAACCAGCATGACCACGCGAGCTCCGAAGCGAGCGACGATTTCCACCAGCGCGAGATCCGTTATCCGGAGAACCGGGTGCTCGGCCTCGTCGATAGTCCGGAGCAGGTGGGATCCACAGTGAATGCGCTGACGAGCGGTGGTTTCCTGCAATCGGAGGTCGAAGTGATCTGCGGGAGCGCCGCGGCGGAGAAGCTGCGTGAGAACACGGGCCGCACGGGCCTCGCCAATCTCGCGATGCGCATCGGAGAATCCATTGGCATGCCGAACGATGAGACGGCCATCAAGAACAGGTACGCCGACGCGCTCAAGCAAGGCCGGATCCTCGTCACCGTGCTCGCGCCATCGGACGACCGCAAGGCTGCGGCGACGCGAATTTTCCAGACGAACGGTGCCGACGACGTGAGGTTTTTTGGCAGGCGCTTCATCGAGGGACCCGCACGCGCCGACTGAGGCGTGCGGTCCGATGTCGCGCGGGGAATTCGGAATTGGCTCAGAGATCGCCCCGACTGACCGATCAGGAATCAGGAGGCCGTCATGGCCAGCAAGAAGGCATCATCGTTCAAAACCATTCCCGTGGGGACCGCGGTATCGTGGCATTATCGTAGCGCCATCGGTCACGGCACCGTCGTCGGCGTCCACAAGCGCGGTACGACGGCCGCCAATACGATGTACTCCATCAGGGAGCACGACCATCATCCGGGCGAACCGGACGTCGTATTCCATTCCGGCAAAGCGCTGACTCGCACGCGAAAGAAAAAATGAGGTTCTTCGCGCTTCGGAAGGAGCCTTCGAAGCTTCGCCTGGCTAGCGTGCGTCTCCTCGGCTGAGGCGGAAGCCCACTCCGCGCACGGTGCGCAGGAGCGCCTCACCTGCTGCCCGCGTCAGCTTTCGGCGAAGGTTGCCGACGTGAACATCCACCACGTTGCTCTCGGGATCGAAGTGCATGTCCCACACCTTTTCCAGAAGTGTGGTGCGGCGCACGACCTCCTCCGGGTGAAGCATGAAATGCTCGAGCAGCTGGAACTCCTTGACCGTCAGATCCAACTGCCGATCGCGGACGCTCACCGTGTGGCGCAACCGATCGAGTGAGATTGGACCACAGCGGAGTATCTCCAGCCGCTCGGCGCCGCCCCGGCGATGGAGCGCGCGGATGCGGGCGAGTAGCTCGTCGAACTTGAACGGCTTAGCGAGATAGTCGTCGGCGCCTGCGTCCAATCCGCGGACCACGTCCTCGAGGGCGTCCCGGGAGGTGAGCATGAGGATCGGAGTATTACGACCTTCCCGTCTGAGCTCGTTGGCGACCTGGAATCCATTCTTCTTCGGCAGCAGCAAGTCGAGCAGAATGATGTCGTAATCATTGGCATGTGCCAGCATCGTGGCCTCCTCGCCATCGGAGGCTACGTCGACGATGTATCCCTCTTCCCTCAATCCATGGTCGATGAATCCGGCCACCTTGGAGTCGTCTTCGACGACGAGGATCTTCATTATTGCCAATCTCGGAAACGTACGTGAAGCCGATCGAAAGCCAGTCTGAAGATCTCTTCAGGATGCGCTGGCGAGCACCTCGAGAATGAAGCAGCCGCCCTTTCCGGACGTGGATACGGCATTGAGCTCCCCGCCGAGCAATCGCGCGAGCCGCCGCGAGAGAGGAAGGCCCAGTCCGATGCCCCGGACCTCCTCGTCGGCCTTGGTGACGTAAATGTCGAAGATCCGCTCCACATCGCTCGGCGCCACACCAGGCCCTTCGTCTTCGACCTGGTACACCACTCTGTTGTCTCGCGCCGTGATGGTCACGCGGACGACGCTCTGCTCAGGCGCGTACTTGATGGCGTTGCCGAGCAGGTTGACCAGAATCTGATCGACCCGATTCGCATCGGTGGCGCAGTTCGGAAGCTCGGGGCTCGCGATCAACTGCACGGTGATCCCCTTCAGATTGGCGTTGGGTGTCGCGCGATGAATCGCGCGCTTGGCCATCGATGATGGCTCGACTGCTCGGATGACGGGCTGCAGGCGGTCCTCATCCAGTCGGCTCAGATCCAGCAGGTCGTCGATCAGGTGGACCGCGTGTTGGGCCGAGTCGAGGACCTCCAGAGCTGCGCGCGGAATGGTGGCCGGATCCCGCTTCCGCACCAACATCTCCGACCAGCCGTAGACCGCCGCAAGCGCGTTTCTGAGCTCGTGATTCACCATCGCGAAGAACCGCTCTCGTGTGCGCTGGAGCTGCTGCACCTCCGCGAGCAGTCGGGCACTCTCCTCGTGATGACGCGCGTTCTCGATCGCCGCGGCAGTCTTGGCGGCGAGCAGAATCGCGATGTCCTCATCCTCCTCGGTGAACTCCCGTGCTCCTGTTTTCTCCGTGACGTACAGGTTTCCCAACACGCCACGCCTTCCGACGATAGGCACGCCGAGGAACGAGTGCATTACGGGGTGGTGCGAGGGAAACCCGTACGACTCGGGATGTGTGGACAGATCCGCAAGCCGGATCGGCCTGGCTTCGCGAATCACGAGGCCGAGGATTCCGAGACCGCTCGGCGGATTTCCGATGCAGCCGTCGGTTGTCCGGTCGACGCCAAAAGTGGTGAAGCTCGACAGGACTTTTCCGCCCGATCCGATGACGCCGATGGCGGCATATCGCGCTCCGATCACCTCCGCTGCCACCTGCACGACGCGCTGAAGAACCGCATTCAGCGACGCATCCGTGATCAGCTCGGCTGTGGCGATCTCGAGGCGCCTCAATCGTTCCTGCATCCACGGATGCCCGGTCGCCGACGATTCAGACATACGACGCATGATTCCGAGCTGCGCTCGCGCTACCGAAAGTGAGCAAAGCTTCCTCTCAGTTTCATAATCTCTTCACAGCCGGTGCAAAATCTTTGCGATGCGACGCGGGCGACGTCGATCGAAGTAACTCGAGATCCAAAAAGGAGACTGTCATGCAACATCTCACGCTCAGTGCGATCGCCGGTGTGATAGGCGCCGCGCTGCTCTTTACCTCTCCCGACGCGGCGGCGGCACAGCAACAGGCGCCACCGGGCGGCGCATACAAGGAAGTCAGCACGCTCGTTCCACTTCCCAGCTTCCTCCCCGGACTCGGGACTCTGTACGTCGATCCCGCCACTCTCCCGGCGGGGCCCTTTCTCGCCTACGACCATCACGGAAAGCTGGTGAGCTCGATCTACATGATCCCACTGAAGGATATGAACGCGCACAAGGAATTCGCCAATCTGAAAACGGGACACGATGAGCACGTGGATCATGTCGACGTCGTGTACAACGCTGGCCACCCAGGTGTGCCCGAACCTCACTATCACATCATCCTGTGGTACATCTCGCCCGGTGATGCCGCGGCACTGAAGTAGACCGCGCCTCATCCAATTTCCAAGAGGAATGTACATGAAGCAGCTATGCATAGCGGTTGCAGCGACGGCCGTGTTCGTCTCGCCGGCGCGCGCGCAGACTGACTGGAACACCTACGGCGGAAGCGACTGGAATCAGCGATGGTCCACGCTCACGCAGATCAACACCACCAACGTGAAGCAGCTCGTGCCGCGCATGGTTTTCCAGACTGGGACGAGCAGGCTTGGCTCGTTCGAGAATACGCCGATCGTGGTCGACGGCAAGATGTACGTGACGACGCCGAACAGCGAAGCGGTGATGGCGTACGACCTTCGGACCAAGAAGCAGATATGGAGGCAGGAGCCGAAGGTTGGTTCCGTGATCGTGTGCTGCGGACCGGTCAATCGCGGCGTCGCCATTTCCGGCCATACGGTATTCGTAGGGACACTCGACGCCCGTTTGCTCGCGTTCGACGCGCAGACCGGGAAGGAAAAGTGGGACGTGCAAGTAGCGGATCCATCGCTCAGCTACAGCATCACCATGGCGCCGCTCGTGGTAGGTGACAACGTTCTCGTCGGCGTGTCTGGAGGTGAGTACGGGATTCGAGGGCACCTGACGGCGTACAACATGAGCACCGGGAAGCAGGTGTGGCGATGGTTCTCGATCCCCGCACCGGGTGAGGACCCGGTGGCAACAAACGGCTGGTGGGGTACATGGGCGACCAGGGCCGAGAACGCCGACTTGCATCGCGACATCGCGAAGGAGAAGGCCGATAGCGCCAAGTATCCAGATGCATGGAAGCACGGCGGCGGCGGCGTCTGGACGACTCCGGCATACGACAAGGCCTCGAATACGATCTTCGTCACGGTAGGAAATCCATCGCCGGACCTGGATGGCACTGCCCGCCCCGGAGACAATCTCTTCACCGATGCCATGGTCGCCATCGATGCGACGACAGGAAAGACGAAGTGGTACTACCAGACCGTACCGCACGATGTGTGGGATCTGGATGCAACGTCGCCATCGGTGGTCACGACCGTGAGCGGAAGGAAGGTCGTACTGCATGCCGGCAAGACAGGCTGGCTCTACGTGGTGGATGCTGCTACCGGCAAGCTCGTTCGCAAGAGCCAGAACTTCGTGCCGCAGGAAAACATGTTCGCTCTCCCAACTCCTGAAGGGACACGAATGCTGCCCGGCGCCAACGGCGGCTCCGAGTGGTCGCCGATCTCGGTGGATCCGAAGCTCGCCTACGCCTTCGTCGCCGGGTTGCACCAGCCGATGAATTACAAGACGCATCCGGCACCATGGGAGAAGGGGCGGCTCTGGCTCGGGTCGGCATTCGTGGCTGCTCCCGGAGAACCGCAATACGGGCTCTTCTCGGCCATCGATCTGAAGACCGGGAAGATCGCGTGGCAGAACAAGATGGATCAACCGATGATGGGTGGATCGCTCGCAACTGCCGGCGGCCTTGTCTTCACGGGTGAAGGCAACGGCAACTTCGACGCGTTCGACGTGAGAACGGGGAAGCTGCTGTGGCAATTCCATGCGGGCGCGGGATGCAACTCTGCACCAATGAGTTTCGAGCTGGGCGGAGAGCAGTTCGTCGCAGTTGCATGCGGCGGCAACTTTCAGCTCGGGTACCCACTCGGCGACGCGGTCATGATCTTCGGGCTGCCGAAGCCGTGGACGGGACGATGAATCGGCTTGTCGCGCTTGTGGCGGCTGTCGCCATGGTCGTGCCCGCTCTCGCAAAGGGACAACAACAACCAGTGGATCCTCACTGGCTGTCGGCGAACGCCACCGCGAAGACGGCACGGTTCGAGTTGATTGCTGGGCTCACCGGCTCGAATGGCGCGCTCAACTTCAACGGCTATACCGACGGCGGACTGACGTTGACGATCCCGACAGGGTGGACCGTCGAGATCGACTTCGTCAACAAGGATGGAATGTTACCGCACAGCGCAATCGTGGTTGCAGCTTCCCTTCCTTTGCAAGCGGTGCCGTCCAACGCGGCGATACCTCGCGCGTTCACGGTCCGGCTGAGTGAAGGGCTGCCGCCACTCGGGAAGGACACCATGCGCTTCACCGCTGCTCCGGCCGGCGATTATTTCATCGTGTGCGGCGTGCCTGGGCACGCGACTGCAGGAATGTGGATTCGGCTGCAGGTCAGCGACGCCGCGAAGTCACCGACGGTGGCGGCCACGCCGCCAGCTCACTGATATCGTCGTTCGATGACGACGCGACGAGAATTCATACGGACGATGGGCACGATACTCCCCGCTCTCGCACTGCCTCCCTGGTGGCGTACGACGAGCGCGGGTGCGAAGGTGGAGGAGATCGCGATGCAGAGCGATCAGGCGGGGACCCGAGTCTGGTTC
>Ga0068853_100002452_pt1 | contig 13881 bp, 12 predicted proteins | sample KBSCornC32_FD_65655 | JGI IMG/M metagenome (GOLD analysis project Ga0068853, IMG submission 65655) | Corn rhizosphere microbial communities from Kellogg Biological Station, Michigan, USA - KBS Corn C3-2 | ecosystem: Host-associated > Plants > Roots > Rhizosphere > Soil ... | reverse complement strand
TCGGCGTGGCGCTCGCGGGCAGCGAGCTCGTGTTCGCCGACGACTTCGATCTCTGCCGACTCTGAGCCGGCCTGTTGGACTCCTGTTCGACCCCGCTTCGGCGGGGTCTTTTTTTTTCCGGGACTCGCCAGCGGCGCTTGCGTTCATGCGCGCGCCTGTCGAAGATCGGCGCACCCGATGGAGGTGTCGATCGTGTCCGAATCCGCCTTGCGCCTCGGCGTGCGCTGTGCCGGCAGCGTGCTGCTGATCTCGAGCGGCGTGCACGCGAGCGTGCATTACCGCGCGTTCGTCGACACCGCTTCGTTCGACGCGCCGCGTCGCGCGCTCATGCAGGCGATGCGCGGGTACGCGATCCTTCCGCGCTGGGGTGTCGACGCGTGGACGATGCTGTGCGGCTACAGCCTGTGCTTCGCGATCCTGCTCATGCTGAGCGGAACGCTGCTCTGGTGGATGGGCAAGCACCTCGGCGCGAACCGCCTGCGGCCGCTCGCGACCGCGACGGCGCTCGTGCTGTCCGCCGGTGTCGCATTCATCGCGCTGCTCGACCCGATGCCGGTGCAGATGAGCGTGCTCGCACTCGCGGCAGCGAGCCTGGCAGCCGGTGCCCTGTTCGGTCGCGTCCCGCGCGCCTGACGGCGCGCCACGAAGCGTCGCCTACCAGCGCGCCTCGAGGTCGAACAGCACGCGTCGCGTGTGATCGGCGATGCCGTCGCGCTGCTCGCGGAAGCCGGCGAGGCGCAGGCTCACGCGGTCGGTGATGCCGTAGCCGATCCACGGCATCGCGCCGTGCGCGAAACTGTGGAACCACCAGTCGTCTTCGCTGAATGCGGCGAGCACCGCGTCGCGCTGCTGGCGCTGCCAGGCGAAGCCGAGTTCCCATCCGTGCGCGCGGCGGCGATCGCCCGCGACGAGGCTCAGGCGCGCGCCGTCGGCGTCGTCGTCGGCGCCGAGGTTGCGCACGAGGTCGATGCGCGCCTCGAACGGCCAGTCGCCGAATGCGTGCCGGCCGACGAGCTGCAGGTCGAGCAGGCGGAAGTCGCTGGTGAAGCCGTTCGGCGTGCGCAGGTTGGTGCGGCCGAGACCGTTGTTCGCGAGCCGGTCGATGTCGTCGAAGTCGATCAGCGAGAGCAGCACGGCGCCGTTGCTCGGTGCGCCTTCGTGCCAGCGCCAGGCGACCTGCACCGCGCCGATGCGCGAGTCGTCGCCGTACAGGTGCTCGCCGGCGAACGCACCGGCGGTCAGTTGCAGGCGATTGAAGTCGCCGAGCGCGATGCCGTGGTCGATGCTGATGCCGGCCGGGCGCAGGTCGCGGTCCCACACCAGCGGCGACAGCTCGAGCGGCAGTGGCGCCTTGCCGAACAGCAGCGAGGTCGCCTCGCCCGGACGCCAGCGCACGAACAACTGGTCGAGCGCGGCGGCGTCGCTGCGCTCGTTGTCGTTGTTGATGCGGTTGTCGCGGTTCGCATCGGAGCCGAGCGCGAACTTGAGCGCACCGCCGATCTCGAGGTCCGCACGCGGCGTCCACGTGACGCCCGCCCGCACGCGGCTGCGCACGCGTTCGAGCGTCGGGCTCGGCCGCACGCCGGGTATGCCGTTGGTGTGTTCGTAGCGCACGGTTGCGTCGCCCGACCAGTTCAGCGTCGACGCGGGCGGCACGTCGGCCGGCGCCGCGAGCAGGGGATCGTCGGTCGCCTGCGCCGCGGCGCACGCGGGTCCGGCGAGCAGGGCGAGGTGGCACAACAGGGCGAGGCGGCGCATGCTCAGACCCTCAGGCGGGCGAGATCGGCGGCGAGTTCGGCCGCGGAAGCGTAGCGTTCGTCCGGCACGCGCTGCAGGCAGCGCAGGATCACGCTTTCGAGATCGGGCGGCACCTCGGGCCAGAGCGCCGACGGTCGCGTCGGCTCCTGCTGCATCTGCGCCATGTAGATGTCCATCGTCGACTTGCCGCTGAACGGCAGCCCGCCGCAGAACATCTCGGTCATGAGCACGCCGCAGGACCAGATGTCGGCACGCTCGTCGACCTCGCCGCCGGCGAGCTGTTCCGGCGCGCAGTAGTTCGGCGTGCCGAGGAAGGTGCCCGGCTCGGTGTGGCCCGGCTGCACGCGCGCGGTCGGTCGCGCGATGCCGAAGTCCATGAGCTTGGCGTTCGCGTTCGCCTCGAGGATGAGGTTTTCCGGCTTGATGTCGCGGTGCAGGACGCCGACCGCGTGCGCGGCGCCGAGGCCGGCCGCGAGCTGGCGCGCGATGCGCAGGCCGGCCGAGTACGGCACGCGCTTGGCGTCGCGCAGCAGGTAGCGCAAGGTGAGGCCGCGCACGTATTCCATCGAGATGTACGGCACGCCGCCGATCTCGCCGAAGTCGAACGTGCGCAACACGTTCGGGTGGGTGATGCGGCGGGCGAGCTTGATCTCGTCCTTGAGGCGCTCGAGCTGGCTGCCGTCGGTGAGCGCGCCGGGCTTGACCATCTTCAGCGCGACGAGGTCGTTGAGCTCGAGGTCGTTCGCCTTGTAGACGACGCCCATGCCGCCTTCGCCGAGCACCGAGACGATGCGGTAGCGGTTGCCGAGCACGGCGCCCGGGACGATGCCGAGCGCGGTCTTCGCGCCCGGTGCAGGGGCCGGCGTGCGACGCGCGTCCGCGCGCACGACCGTGTGGTCGGCCGGCAGCTCGCTCGCCGCACGCTGCCAGACGCCGGCGAGCACGGCCGCGCGCGGCTTCGCGCTGTACGCGCCGGTGACGGCCTGCACCGCGGTCGCGCCGTGTTCGCGCGCAAGCGCCTCGCCGAGCGTGCCGAGCGTGAGCAACTGGCCGGGCGCGGCGTCGCAGAGCAGGCGGTGCACCTGTGCCTGCGGCATGCCGAGCAGCGCATCGCCGCCGTGCAGCAGCTCGCCTTCGACGACGCTGCCCGCCGGCGCCGGCTGGTGCTGCGCGGTCGAGGCGTCGAGCAACGCGCCCCAGCACGCGAGTGCGCGGCGGTGCGCCTCGTCGCCGTCGAACGCGAGCAGCCAGCGCGCGCCCTCGGCGACGTGCAGCTCGGCCGCGTGCGTGCGCGCGACGTCGTCGAGCCGCGCCTGCAGCGCGCCGAGATCGGCGATCGCCTGCGCCGGCGTCGCGTCCGCGCGTTCGGCGAGCAGGTGGCGGAACTCGACGCCGAGCAGGGTCGCCGGCGCGCGCCGCGGCACCGTGTCGGTCGCCGCGCGCCGGCGCGTCGGTGCATCCGGCACGACGTCGGCCACGGGTTCGGGCAGGAAGCGCGCGAGGTGGCCGACGTAGCCTTCCATGTCGCTCTTCTCGCGCAGTTCCGACAGCAATGTGTCGAACGAGCGCGAGAGGCGTCCCAGATCATCATTGCCGCCGCTGCCGATGCGCGCCTGGTAGTTGCCCGCGGCGGCTTCCTCGGCCGCCTGCGCCATTCGCCGCACCGGGCTCAGGATGCCGCGCGAGAGCAGCAGCGAGAGCAGCAGGGCGGCGATCATCGAAGCGAGGCCCGCGAGCGCGACCCAGTTGAGGATCGCGCGATAGCCCGAGACGAAGCGGTCCGCGGACGCGAGCACGAGCACGCTGCCGAGCTTGCCGTCCGCGCTCGTGCCCATCGGCCGGGCGCGGCCGATCCATTCCTGGCCGGCGAAACGCACGCGGAACTGGTCGACGCCGCGACCGCCGTCGAGCGCCGAGCGCACCGACGGTTCGAGCGCGGCGATCGCCGGCGCGAGCTCGGCGCTGTTCGCCGCGTCGAGCGAACTCGCCGCGAGCGCGACCTTGCCGCCGACCGGGATGCGGAACGCGACCTGCGCGCCGCTCGCCTGCGCGACCTTCTTCGCGAGCGCGTCGTCGACGCCTTGCGCGAGCAGCAGGTAGCCGAGCAGGTCGCGGTCCTGCACGATCGGCATGATCGTCGCCTGGTAGAGCTGGTCGCGCTGGCGCCAGTAGCCGGCGAACGGCGGCGTGTCGTGCAGCGCGGCGGCGACGAGCGGATCCTCCGCGAGCGACTCCTGCACCGACTCGTTGCGGTCGCTGCGCACGAGCGTATTGCCCTGGCCGTCGAGCAGGATGCCGAGGTCGAAACCGAACTCGCGCTGGCGCTCGAGCAGCAGGTCGCGCATCGAGCTGAGGTCGGGGCCGCTCTGTCCTTCGACGCCGGGCAGCGCGCCGCCGCCGGCGGCGCTGCCGATGTAGCGCGCGAAGCCGGAATCGGACGCGACGAGGCGCGCGTTCGACTGCAGCGTCTCGAGGCGGTGCTGTTCGAACTCGCGCTGCACCGCGTCGCTCGTCGCGACCGCCTTGTCGAGCGCGTCGGTCGCGATGCGCTGGCCTTGCGTGTAGGTGACGAACACCGCGGCGCCGAGCGCGAGCGCGATCAGCAGCGCGGTCGCGAGGAAGAAGCGCAGCGCGAGCGGCAGGGTGAAGCCCTTCGCAGGGGAATTCTCAGTAGCCGGCATCGCTGGCCCTTCCGTATGGCTTGCCGAATTTGTTGAGGTGCGGCGGCACGCGTTTCTGCGTGAGGTCGAGCTGGATCGCGAGCGGCTTGCCGCCGGTCGCGAGCTTCTGGTGCCACGGTGTCGCGCGGTCGTGCCAGACGACGAGGTCGCCGCTGCCCGAAGGCAGGCCCTTGAGCACGAACTTGCCGGCCGCGTCGGGGTGGGTGAAGTACGGCGTGTCGAGCACGAGGATGTGGCCGACCATCGACTGGTGCACGTTGCAGAACACGCGCACGTAGCCCGCCTGCGGGAATGCGACCGTCTTGCCGTCGCCGTTGCCGTACACGCCGACGTCGAACGTGTTCGCCGGCGAAGTCGAGAACGCGTTGTGCAGGATCGGGTCGCGGTTCGGGAAACGCACCTCGCTGCCGACCGTGATCGGCAGGATGCGCGGCGTGAACTGCTTGCGCTGCGTGCCCATCACGTAGGGTTCGCTCGCGGGCGCGACCTTGGGCGGGTTCGCCGGCCGGAAGTAGACGACCGCATCGGCCGCCTCCTCGCTGCGCAACGCCTGCCCGTCGGAGACGAGCGCCACGCTGCCCGAAAGCTCCGCCGACCACACCGGAGCCGACACGACCATGGCCAGAGCCAGCCAACAAGCACGCATCCGTCTTTCCCCTCAGTCGCGGCGGATGGACGACGACCGCAGGGCGGCCTCCCGCGTCGATCCCGCCTGCATCATAGAACAAGGCACCGCGCCGGCGCCGGACCGCGCACGATGCGGAACGGCGGACCTCGGATCCCAGTGGACCGGGCATCGCGGCATTGCATGACACGTCGCGACGAAGGATGCACGGGCGATCGCCGCAAAAGGAAAGGCCGCCCGGAGGCGGCCTTTCGGAGTTGCCGGTGACGCGTCCGCTTACAGCAGCGGCACGAGCAGCAGGGCGACGATGTTGATGATCTTGATCAGCGGGTTGACCGCCGGGCCGGCCGTGTCCTTGTACGGATCGCCGACGGTGTCGCCGGTGACCGCGGCCTTGTGCGCATCCGAGCCCTTGCCGCCGAAGTGGCCGTCCTCGATGTACTTCTTCGCGTTGTCCCACGCGCCGCCGCCGGTCGTCATCGAGATCGCGACGAACAGGCCGGTCACGATCGTGCCGATGAGCAGGCCGCCGAGCGCCTGCACGCCGGCCATCGGTCCGCCGATGAAGCGGAATCCGAATGCGACGACGATCGGCACGAGCACCGGCAGCAGCGAGGGCACCATCATTTCCTTGATCGCCGACTTGGTCAGCAGGTCGACCGCGCGCGAATAGTCCGGCTTGGTCGTGCCTTCCATGATGCCCTTGATCTCGCGGAACTGGCGGCGCACTTCCTCGACCACCGCGCCGGCCGCGCGGCCGACCGCTTCCATCGCCATCGCGCCGAACAGGTACGGGATGAGGCCGCCGATGAGCAGGCCGATGATCACGTAGTGGTTGGAGATGTCGAACGTGTAGATCTGGTCCGGGTGCTCGACGCCGAGCTTGTGCGTGTAGTCGGCGAACAGCACGAGCGCGGCGAGGCCGGCCGAGCCGATCGCGTAGCCCTTGGTGACCGCCTTGGTCGTGTTGCCGACCGCGTCGAGCGGGTCGGTGACCGCGCGGACTTCCTTGGGCAGCTCGGCCATCTCGGCGATGCCGCCCGCGTTGTCGGTGATCGGGCCGTACGCGTCGAGCGCGACGATCATGCCGGTCATCGACAGCATCGCGGTCGCGGCGATCGCGATGCCGTACAGGCCGGCGAGGTGGTAGGCGCCCCAGATCGCCGCGCACACGGCGAGCACCGGCCACGCGGTCGACTTCATCGAGATGCCGATGCCGGCGATGATGTTGGTCGCATGGCCGGTCGTCGACGCCTGCGCGACGTGGCGCACCGGGGCGTATTCGGTCGCGGTGTAGTACTCGGTGATGACGACCATCGCGCCGGTCAGGATCAGGCCGATCACGGCGCAGCCGAACACGTTCATCGCGCCGTACTGGCTGCTCGCCATGAGCTGCTGCGTGACCGGGTAGAACGCGATCAGCGCGAGGACGCCCGAGACGATCACGCCCTTGTACAGCGCGGTCATGATCTTGCCGCCGGAATGCCTGACGAAGAACGTGCCGATGATCGAGGCGACGATCGACACGCCGCCGATCACGAGCGGATAGAGCACCGCGTTCGCGCCCGCCTGCGCCGCCATCACGCCGCCGAGCAGCATCGTCGCGATCAGGGTGACCGCGTAGGTCTCGAACAGGTCGGCCGCCATGCCGGCGCAGTCGCCGACGTTGTCGCCGACGTTGTCGGCGATCACCGCCGGGTTGCGCGGATCGTCCTCGGGGATGCCGGCTTCGACCTTGCCGACGAGGTCGGCGCCGACGTCGGCGCCCTTGGTGAAGATGCCGCCGCCGAGGCGCGCGAAGATCGAGATCAGCGAAGAGCCGAACGCGAGGCCGACCAGCGCGTGGAGCGCCTGGTCCTGCGTCTTGCCCATGTGCACGAGCGTGACGAAATAGCCGGCGACGCCGAGCAGGGCGAGGCCGACCACGAGCATGCCGGTGATCGCGCCGCCGCGGAACGCGACGCTAAGCGCGGCCGGGATGCCGCTGCGCGCGGCTTCCGCGGTGCGTACGTTCGCGCGCACCGAGATGTTCATGCCGATGTAGCCGGTGAGGCCGGACAGGATCGCGCCGAGCGCGAAGCCGATCGCGGTCGGCCAGTCGAGGGCGAAGCCGATCACGACGAACAGCACGACGCCGACCAGGCCGATCGTGCGGTACTGGCGGTTGAGGTAGGCGCGCGCGCCTTCCTGGATCGCCGCCGCGATCGCCTGCATGCGCTCGTTGCCGGCGGGCTTGGCGAGAATCCAGCGTATCGACCATCCGCCGTACAGGATCGCGAGCACCGCGCAGGCCAGCGCGATCGTCAAACCGTGTTCATGGAACAGCATCGAACCCTCCCTTGACTCACAGGACTGATAGGAAACCCCGGGAAACAGCGCGGTAACTCCGCCCGAGTATAGCCATGCCCCGAAGCGGCGCGCATTGGCGCGGCGCAACACGCCGCTGAGGTCGATGCGGGCGGGATTTCGCCCGCGGAAAGGGGCGCCCGCGGCCGGCCCGGCCGACGGGTCGGGTGGCGCGCTCGGGCTGCGGTGGGGCGTGGTCGACCGGCCGGGTCGATCAGTCGGCGCCCATCAGTCGGCGCCGATCAATCGGCGATGTCGTAGCGCGGCAGCTTGCGGCGCACCGCCGCGTTCTTCAGGCGCACGTAGTCGGGCAGGCCGTCGCGCAGGTACGTCGGCGGGTCCTCGCCGCGGATCAGCGGTTCGAGGTAGCGGCGCGCGGCTGCGGTGATGCCGTAGCCGTCGCGCGAGATGAAGTTCTTCGGCAGCTTCTTCTCGTGGTTGGCGACGCGTTCGAGCGACGCGGGTTCGATCTTCCAGCGGTACGGCGCGTCGGACGTGCGCACGATCACCGGCATGACCGCGTTCCTGCCGGCGAGCGCGTACTCGACCGCGGCCTTGCCGACCGCCCAGGCCTGCTCGGCGTCGGTCTTCGAGGCGAGGTGGCGCGCCGAGCGCTGCAGGTAGTCGGGCAGCGCCCAGTGGTACTTGTAGCCGAGCTTCTGCTTGACGAGCTGTGCGAGCACGGGCGCGACGCCGCCGAGCTGGGCGTGGCCGAACGCGTCGCGCGTGCCCGCTTCGGCGAGGAACTGGCCCGCGGTGTTCTTCAGCCCTTCCGACGCGACCACGGTGCAGTAGCCGACGCGTTCGACGGTCGCCTTCACGCGCGCGAGGAAAGCATCCTCGTCGAACGCGACCTCGGGGAACAGGATCAGGTGCGGCGGATCGCCCGCCTTGCGCGCGGCGAGCCCGCCCGCGGCGGCGATCCAGCCCGCGTGCCGGCCCATGACCTCGACGATGAACACCTTCGTCGACGACGCGCACATCGACTCGACGTCGAGGCTCGCCTCGGCCACCGACACCGCGGTGTACTTCGCGACCGAGCCGAAACCGGGGCAGCAGTCCGTGACCGCGAGGTCGTTGTCGACCGTCTTCGGCACGCCGATCACGTTGACCGGGTAGCCGAGCTCGCGACCGATCTGCGAGATCTTCAGCGAGGTGTCGGCGGAGTCGTTGCCGCCGTTGTAGAGGAACCAGCGGATGTCGTGCGCCTTCAGCACCGCGATCAGGCGCTCGTACTGGGCGCGGTTCTGCTCGAGCGACTTCAGCTTGTAGCGGCACGAGCCGAACGCGCCGCCCGGCGTCCGGCGCAGCGCCTTGATCGCGGCGGCGCTTTCCTTCGAGGTGTCGATGAGGTCCTCGCGCAGGGCGCCGATGATGCCGTTGCGCGCGGCGAGCACGGGCACCTTGCGCCGGCGCGCGGTGTCGATGACCGCGGCGGCGGTCGCGTTGATGACCGCGGTGACCCCGCCCGATTGCGCGTACAACAGCTTGCCCTGGCTCATTGCCGATCCTTTTCGTCCACGTTCCGGCGCGGTCGGCGTGGTTTGACACCATTCTGGCCAGCCGCTAGCGTTGTCGCCATTCTAGGCGCGCCGAGGGGCGCGTCGCGTCCCCCATCGTGAGCATGAGCGCCGCGCGGCGCCATCGGAGCACCATGCGACTCGTTCTACTCGGCGCGCCCGGTTCGGGCAAGGGCACCCAGGCCGAGCTGCTCAAGGCCACGCTCGGCGTGCCGCACGTCTCCACCGGCGACCTGCTGCGCGCGGCGGTCAAGGCCGGCACGCCGCTCGGCCTCAAGGCGAAGGCGGTCATGGAGGCCGGCCAGCTCGTCTCCGACGACATCGTGCTCGCGATGCTCGAGGAGCGCCTCGCCCAGCCGGATGCGAAGGCCGGTTTCATCCTCGACGGCTATCCGCGCAACGTCGCGCAGTGCGCCGCGCTCGAAAAACTGCTCGCGCGCATCGGCCAGCCGCTCGAGGTCGCGATCAAGCTCGACGTGCCGAGCGAACTCATCGTCGAACGCATCGCCGGCCGCGCCGCGGCGCAGGGCCGCAAGGACGACACGCCGGAAACCGTGCGCGAACGCCTGCGCGTGTACACCGAACAGACCGAGCCGGTCGCCGGCCACTTCGCCGAGATCGGCAAGCTCGCGGTCGTCGACGGCGTCGGCGAGCTCGCCGAGGTGTCGGCGCGCATCGTCGCGGCGCTGCCGCGCGCCTGATCGAACGCGGCGCGCACGCGTCGCGACGGACGCGGGCATGGACGAACGGCACGATTCCCTCTTCGCGCGCGTGCTCGGGCTGTGCCTGCTGCGCACGGCGCCGCAGGACTTGCCGCATGCGCCCGCGCTCGTCGCCGGCTTCGGCGTCGCCGGTGTCGCGCTCGCGACCGTCGTCGGTGCCGCGGTCGGCGAAGCCGACGACCTGCTGCCGCGCGCGCTGCTTTCCACCGCGGTCCTGCTCGGCTTCAGCGCGATCGCACTCGCGGTACGGCGTCTCGGCCACCGCTGGGTGCAGACCGCGACCGCGCTGCTCGCGAGCGACCTCGTCATGTCGCTGGTGCAGACGCCGTTCCTGCTCGCGATGCTGCCGATCACCGATCCGCCCACCGCAACCCAGGCGCTGCTCGGCTGGGTCCTCGTCCTGACGTTCTTCTGGCAGCTCGGCGTCAACGCGCACATCATGCGCCACGCGATGGATACCGGTTTCGGCTTCGCGCTCGTGCTCGTCGCGACCTGGGCGATCGCGAACTGGTCACTCGCCCACCTGCTGCTCGGCGGCTGAGCGGACGCGCCACACGGAGACATCGAGTCTTGAAGCTGCACATCCTCGGCATCTGCGGCACCTTCATGGGCGGCATCGCCGCGCTCGCGCGCGAACTCGGCCACGACGTCGAAGGCTCGGATGCGAACGTGTATCCGCCGATGTCGACCCAGCTCGAACGGCTCGGCATCGTGCTCAAGCGGGGTTACGCCGCGGAGAACCTCGTGCCGCCGCCGGACCTCGTCGTCGTCGGCAATGCGATGACGCGTGGCAACGCCGCGGTCGAGCACATGCTCGACGAGCGCCTGCGCTACGCGTCGGGCCCGCAATGGCTCGGCGAGACCGTGCTCGCGACACGCCGCGTGCTCGCGGTCGCCGGTACGCACGGCAAGACGACGACGACCTCGCTGCTCGCGTGGATCCTCGAATCGGCCGGCCGCGATCCGGGTTTCCTCGTCGGCGGCGTGCCGGCGAACTTCGGTGTGTCGGCGCGACTGGGCGGCGTTTCCCTCACCCCACCATCGGCATCCGCCGATGGTCCCCCCCTCTCCCGCTTCGCGGGCGAGGGACGGATGTCGCCGCCTGCGGCGGCGGATTTCGTGATCGAGGCGGACGAGTACGACACCGCGTTCTTCGACAAGCGCTCGAAGTTCGTGCACTACCGTCCGACGATCGCGATCCTCAACAACCTCGAATACGACCACGCCGACATCTTTCCCGACGTCGCGGCGATCCAGCGCCAGTTCCACCACCTCGTGCGCACGGTGCCGCGCAACGGGCGGTTGATCGTCAATGCCGAGGACGCACGCCTCGCGGAAGTGCTCGCGCAAGGCTGCTGGACGCCGGTCGAGACGTTCGGCATCGACGCCGGCGACTGGCGCGCGCGGCTCACCGCGCCGGACGGCTCGTCGTTCGTCGTCTCGCACGCAGGCAGCGAGCTCGGCCTGGCCGAGTGGACACTGGGCGGTCGCCACAACGTGATGAATGCACTCGCCGCGATCGCGGCCGCGCACGCGGCCGGCGTCGCGCCGGCCGACGCGATCGCCGCGCTCGCGACGTTCCGCAACGTCGCGCGGCGCATGGAACTCGTCGCCGAGCACGCGGGCATCCGCGTCTACGACGACTTCGCCCACCATCCGACCGCGATCGCGACCACGCTCGCCGGCCTGCGCGCGAAGGTCGGCACGGCGCGCATCCTCGTCGGCATGGAGCCGCGCTCGAACTCGATGCGCATGGGCGCGCACGCGGACGAACTCGCGCCGTCGCTCGCCGATGCCGACGCGGTCGTGTTCCTCAAGCGACCGGAACTGCCGTGGGACGCCGCGCGCATCGTCGACGCGCTCGGCGGCCGCGGCCGCACTGCAGCGAGCGTCGACGCGCTCGTCGACGCGCTGCTCGCGCAGGTGCACACGGGCGACCACGTCGTGTTCATGTCGAACGGCGGCTTCGAGAACGCGCCGCGCCGGTTCGCCGCGGCACTCGCAGCGAAGGGGTGAGGCGAGACCGGGGACAGCCGTCGTCGGCGATCGATCTGCGCGGCGCTGCGCCGCGTTCCGCCGCCGTGCTTTTTCGCTAGACTGGCCGCGTGCCGCTCGTCGACATACCGCTGTTCCCGCTGTCCGCCGTGCTCTTCCCGGGCGGCCCGCTCAGCCTTCGCATCTTCGAACGCCGTTACCTCGATCTCGTGCGCGACTGCGCGCGCGACAGCGCCGGCTTCGGCGTCTGCCTGATCCTCGCCGGGCGCGAGGCGGGCGAGCCGGCCGTGCCCGCCGCGATCGGCACGCTCGCGCGCATCACCGACTTCTGCACCTTGCCGGACGGCCTGCTCGGCATCAGCGCCGAGGGCGGCGAGCGTTTCCAGGTCGCGACGACGCGCGTGCGCGACAACGGCCTCGTGCACGGCGAAGTCCGCTTCTGGCCGGACGAACCCTGCGTCGAGGTCCCGCCGGAGCACGGCCTGCTCGCAACGATCCTGGAGCGCCTGCTCGACCAGGTCGGCGGTGCGGTGGCGAAGGTCGATCGCGCGCGTTTCGACGACGCGAGCTGGGTCGGCTTCCGCCTCGCCGAGATGCTGCCGCTCGCGCAACCGGAGAAGCAGCACCTGCTGCAGATGACCGACCCGCTGCAGCGGCTCGCCCAGTTGCAGCACTACATGCCGCGTTTTCAGCGCGGTTAGGAAAATCGGGGCGGGAAAAGCCGGGGTCGGAGTGGACTTTCGGCGACATGCAGGGTTTCATGCCGGCGTCGCTTCCGAAGTCCACTCCGACCCCGGTTTCCTTCTTCACGTGAGTGATCGTCCGCGCCGCCACCCTTGCGAGGAACACGAATGAAATACCTGCACACGATGATCCGCGTGCACGACCTCGACGCCGCGCTGCGATTCTTCCGCGACGGCCTCGGCCTGCGCGAGACGCGGCGCAAGGAGAACGCCGCCGGCAAGTTCACGCTCGTCTTTCTCGCCGCCGACGAAACGCCGGATGCGGAGATCGAACTGACCTGGAACTGGGGCTCGGACGAGGACTACGGTTCGGCGCGCAACTTCGGCCATCTCGCGTTCCGTGTCGACGACATCTACGCGACCTGCGCGCACCTCGCGTCGATGGGCGTCGCCATCAACCGGCCGCCGCGCGACGGCCACATGGCGTTCGTGCGTTCGCCCGATCGCATCTCGATCGAACTGCTGCAGAAGGGCGACCCGCTGCCGCCCGCGGAGCCGTGGGCGTCGATGCCGAACAGCGGCAGCTGGTGAGGCATCGACAGCGCGCAAGAAGCGGAGCGCGCGCGTCGCGCGACGGCGGCAATCTCGCGCTTCGTCCGCACGCAGGTCCACCGATGACGCCTTCCGTTCCGCCACCGCCCGACGCGGCCTTGCAAGCATTCGACGACGGGCGCATCGAGCGCGCGCTCGATGCCGAAGGACACGCGCACGTCGCCGGCTTCATCGATGCGCGGACCTGCCGCGAACTCGCCGCGTGCTACGGCGACGACGCGCGCTTCCGCAGCACGGTCGTGATGGCACGCCACGGCTTCGGTCGCGGCGAGTACCGCTACTTCGCGTATCCGCTGCCACCCGTGCTCGCGCAATGGCGCACCGCGCTGTACGAGCGGCTCGCTCCGATCGCGAACCGCTGGCACGCGGCGATGGGCTTGCCGGCCGACTTCCCGCCCGCGCATGCGGACTTCCTCGCGCGTTGCCACGCGGCCGGACAGCGTCGGCCGACGCCGCTGCTGCTGCGCTACGGCGCGGACGACTACAACTGCCTGCACCAGGACCTCTACGGCGAGCACGTGTTCCCGCTGCAGGTCGCGATCCTGCTGTCGCAGCCGGGCGAGGATTTCGACGGCGGCGAATTCGTGCTGACCGAGCAACGCCCGCGCATGCAGTCGCGCGCGCAGGTCGTGCCGCTGCGGCAGGGCGACGCGGTCGTGTTCGCGGTCAACCAGCGGCCTGTGCAGGGCACGCGCGGCACGTATCGCGTCGCGATGCGCCACGGCGTGAGCCGCGTGCGGCGCGGCCGGCGCCACACGCTCGGGCTCATCTTCCACGACGCGGTCTGAGCGCGCCGCGGGCTCAGCGCTCGCCACGGCGGGCGAGGCGGAAGCGGCAGGCATGGCCGCCGCGCACGAGGCATTCGAGATGCTGCACGGGCCGGCCGGTCGCCGCCTCCATGAAGGCGAGGTCGAACCGGCAGACGTCCGGATGCGCTTT
>Ga0068853_100002451_pt1 | contig 13884 bp, 17 predicted proteins | sample KBSCornC32_FD_65655 | JGI IMG/M metagenome (GOLD analysis project Ga0068853, IMG submission 65655) | Corn rhizosphere microbial communities from Kellogg Biological Station, Michigan, USA - KBS Corn C3-2 | ecosystem: Host-associated > Plants > Roots > Rhizosphere > Soil ... | reverse complement strand
GCTCGCGCGGATCCTGCCCGACGGCACCGCGCTGGTGCAGGCCGGCACGCAGGACATCGGCACCGGCACGTACACGATCATGGCGCAGGTCGCGGCCGATGCGCTCGGCCTTCCGGTCGGACGCGTGCGCACCGAGCTCGGCGACACGCTGATGCCGCAAACGCCGGTGTCCGGCGGCTCGCAGACCGCCGCGAGCGTGACGCCGGCGGTGCAGTCGGCCTGCTTCTCGGCGCGCGACCAGCTCGTCGCGCTCGCGATCGGCGATGCGCACTCGCCGCTGCACGGCCTCGCTGCCGAACGCGTCGCCGCCGACGGCGGCTGGCTCGCGTCGCGCGACGATGCATCGAAGCGCGAGACGTACGCGGCGATCATCGCGCGCAACGGCGGCAAACCCATCGAAGGCCGTGCCACGACGGAGGCAGGCGACGAGAAGGACAAGTTCGCGTTCCACTCGTTCGGCGCGACGTTCGCCGACGTGCGCGTCGATCCCGATCTCGGCACGATCCGCCTGGCGCGGCTGCACGGCACTTACGACGTCGGCACACGCCTCAACGAGAAGACCGCGCGCAGCCAGCTGATGGGCGGCCTGGTCTGGGCGGCGGGCCTCGCGCTGTTCGAGGAATCGCTGTACGACGTGCGCGACGGCCGCGTCGCGAATGCGAACCTCGCCGAGTACCACGTTCCGGTCAATGCCGACATCGGCGAAATCGACGTCGCGTTCGTCGACGGCAGCGACACGACGTTCAACCCGCTCGGCGCGCGCGGCATCGGCGAGATCGGCATCACCGGCGCGAGCGCGGCGATCGCGAACGCGATCCATCATGCGACCGGCCGGCGCATCCGCGACGTGCCGATCACGCTCGACAAGCTGATCTGACGACAAGGACCGACGATGGCCGCGAACGACGAGCAACAGGACAAGTGTGCGCACAACCCGTGCGTCTGCAAGCCGCCGCGCGGCCAGGCCTATTGCAGCGAGTACTGCGAGCACACCGCGACGAGCGGCCCGCCGCGCGAGGAAACGGTCTGCGAATGCGGCCATCCGGCGTGCGAAAGCCGGTAGCCCGACCGCAGGCGCTCAGAAGTCCTCGACGAACTCGACCGCGACACCGAGCTCGCGCGCAGCCGCCTCGGCCCGCCCCCGCACCGCTTCGGCGTGGGCCGCGCTCTGCGCGTGAATCTCGATGTCGTGGAAATCCGCTCCATCGGCCGGCCGCGGCGGGCTCGTGTCGTCGCGCTCGTGCATCTGGTCGGCCACTTCCTCGACGCGGTCGACGCCGTCGATCGCGTGCATCGTCGCGATCATCGCGTCGGCCTTGGCGATCGGGCCCGTCAGCCGGAAGCGGACCGTGCGCATGGCGGCATCACGGACGCATCGTGCACGCCGAATACTCGGCGCGCGAGACCTGCCCGTTCTTGTCGGAATCGCACGTCTTGAAGTTCCTCGACAGCCAGTCGTTGCCGGCGGCGTCCTGCATCGTCACGTAGCCGACGCCCTTGTGATCGAGCGTGGCGAAATCGGGCGCCATCGGCGCCATCGGCGTGCCCGGCCGCGACGACGGCGGCGTATTCGCCTGCGGCGTGGTCGGCATGTCGTTCGGTGGCGTCGTCGTGGGCGGCGTGGTGCGCGGCATCGATGACGGCGGCGCGCCCGTCGGTGGCGTGGTCGGCGTCGGCGTCGTCTGCGCGACGACGTAACCCGTACCGACGGCAAGCGCGATGGTGGCGACTACGGTAGCGGCGGTTTTCATGGATGACCTCGCTTGGATTGCTGGTCCCGATCTCTCGAAACGGGTCTTGGGCTCAGCAACCGATGTGCCATCGCGCAAGGCGGCGCATGCGCGCACGAAGCGCGCTGCGGATGAATTCTTTTGCCCGCCCCGGAACTTTCTTCGTGAACCTGCGGCAACCCGCGCGCCCCGCACGACCAACGCGTGGTGTGCTTCATGCATCGAGCGCGACGGCTCATCCACGAAGAGGAAGCGACAGATGAATGCCTGGCAACGAATCGCACTCGCACCCGTGCTCGCAAGCGCAATGTTCGCGACGGTCCCGGCCTTCGCCGGCAACAACTCCGACCACCCCGTGACGGACACCTGGATCACGACGAAGGTGAAGTCCGAGCTCGCGACGACGTCCGACGTCAAGAGCATGAACGTCGACGTCAAGACCGTGAACGGCGTCGTCACGCTGACCGGCGTGCTCGGCAACGAGCTCGCGGTCGAGAAGGCGATCTCGGCGGCGAAGAGCGTCAAGGGCGTCAAGAGCGTCGAAGCGACCGGTCTCAAGGCCGGCAGCGCCGCGACCACGCCATAAAGGACGACGACATGGACTGGTCCTTCGGTACGCGCGCGGCCAACGGCGCGGGCGAACGTCTGATCGAAGCCTCGCGCGGCTTCGGCGATGCGCTGCGCGATGCGACGACGCGGATCTCGCACGGCGCGAGCACGAGCGCGGACTACGCGCGCTCGCTCGGCGAGGATGCGTACGCCGAAAGCGTTCGCGCGGCGCGCTCGACGCGCAAGCTGATCGAGCAGCGCCCGCTCGAAGCGGTGCTGATCGTCGGCCTCGCCTCGTTCGCGATCGGCTGGGTGCTGCGACGCCTGCAGGAGCCGGCCGCGACGCCGCGACGCGCGACGGCCGCACGCACTTCGCGCCCGTCGCGCCGGCGCACGCACTGACGGGCGGTTCGCGCAAACGGATGACGCCGATGCGGCGCGTTGCTGCGCGTCGCATCGGCGTCGCCACGATTTCGTAACGTATTCGTTTCCCGCCGAGGGAAGGTTCTACGTTGCGCCGGCGTTTGCGCGCGATGCCGGGCGCTATTTCCCGCGCGCCGCCGCCGCCGCGATATGCGTGCGTTCATGCACGCGCATGCACGATCCGATTCGAGCAACGGCATGCGCATTGCAACGCGCCGGCCGTCCGAACCACACGCACAGGGCCCATGCATGATCAGCGCAGCGCATGCCGGAACCTCGCGCAGTCTCCTGCTGGCCCGTCTCGCCGATGCGCGGCGCAGGACCGACGCGCTGCTCGATCTCATTCCCGCGGGACGATTGCTCGAGCGGCCGATCGCCGAGCGCCATCGCTTCGTCTTCTACCTCGGCCATCTCGAAGCGTTCGACTGGAACCTCCTGAGCAGCCGCTTCGAAGGCGTGCGCGAACCGTCCGGCCTCGACGCGCTGTTCGCGTTTGGCATCGATCCGGTCAACGGCAACACGCCCGACGAGCCGGCATCGGCGTGGCCGGACATTGCGACGATCCGCGCCTACAACCGCGACGTCAGGCACGTGCTCGACGCGTCGCTGCCGCACGCGCTCGACGCCGAGCGCTTCGGCGAGCACTTCGGCGACGAGACGCCGATGACGACGCTGATCGATGCCGCGGTCGAGCATCGGCTGATGCATGCCGAAACGCTCGCGTACATGATCAACCAGTCCTCGATCGCGCGCTGCGTGCGCGGCACCAGGCCCGTGCCGGTCGCGGCGTCCGGCTCGGCGCTCGTGCGCATTCCGGCAGGCACGGCGACGCTCGGCGTGGAGCCTGACCTGCGCACGTTCGCGTGGGACAACGAGCACGGCGCGCACGTCGTCGCCGTGCCGGCGTTCGCGATCTCGCGCTGCATGGTCAGCAACGGCGACTACCTGCGCTTCGTCGAAGCCGGCGGCTACGGCGCGCGCGCGTGCTGGACCGACGCCGACTGGGCGTGGCGCGAAGCGAACGCAATCGGGCACCCGGCGTTCTGGGTCGCGCACGAAGGTCGCTGGTTCTGGCGCTCGATGACCGAGCTGATCCCGCTGCCGCTCGAATGGCCCGTCTACGTGAGCCATGCCGAGGCGAGCGCATATGCGCGCTGGGCCGGCCTCGCGCTGCCGACCGAAGCCCAGTGGCATCGCGCCGCTTATGGCACTCCTGACGGCGGCGCCCCGGACGGAAGCGAGCGCGCGTACCCGTGGGGCAACGCGGCCCCCGAAGCGCGCCGCGGCAATTTCGATTTCCGCGCCTGGGAGCCGCGCAGCGTCGACGCGTACCGCGACGGCGACAGCGCGTTCGGCGTGCGCAACCTCGTCGGCAACGGCTGGGAATGGACGTCGACGCCGTTCGCGCCGTTCGAAGACTTCGAAGCGCAGACGTTCTATCCGGGCTACTCGGCCGATTTCTTCGACGGCAGGCATTACGTCCTGAAAGGCGGCTCGCCTTTGACGGCGGCGCCGCTGCTGCGCCGCTCGTTCCGCAACTGGTTCCAACCGCACTATCCGTACCTCTATGCAGGCTTCCGCTGCGTGGCGAATTGAAACGATGAATACCTGGCTCGCTCGATCGTCGACTCCCGTTCCCCAGCCCCAGCCGGCGACGCTGCCGAAGCCGAACGGCTTCCTGAGCGACGTCTGCGCGGGTCTCTGCCGCGGCGGACAGAAATCGCTGCCGCCGAAATATCTCTACGACGAGCTCGGCTCGATCCTGTTCGACGCGATCACGCGCCTGCCGGAATACGCGGTCTGGCGCGCCGAGCGCCACCTGCTGACGTCGCACGCGCACGAGATCGCCGCGATCTCGCGCGCAAGCCTCGTCGTCGAGCTCGGCAGCGGCAGCGCCGAGAAGACGCGGCCGGTGCTCGAAGCGCTGCGCGCGCGGCAGCACCGCCTCACCTATTGCCCGATCGAGATCTCCGAGAGCGCGCTCGAAGGCTCGCGGCGCGCGCTCGACGACCTCGAATCGCTCCAGATCCGCGGCATCGCGAAGGATTACCTGGTCGGCCTCGAGGACGCGCTGCGCGGAAGCCCGCGCGACGAGCCCGCGCTCGTGATGTTCCTCGGCAGCTCGCTCGGCAATTTCGATCCGCTCGCGAGCTACCGCTTCCTGCAGACGGTCCGCCGCCTGCTCGCGCCGGGCGATCATCTCCTGCTCGGCGCGGACCTCGTCAAGCCGCAGGCGCAGCTTCGCGCCGCGTACGATGATGCGCTCGGCGTCACGGCCGCGTTCAACCTCAACCTGCTGCGCCGCATGAATCGCGAGCTCGGCGCGGACTTCGAGCTTTCGCTGTTCCAGCACGCGCTGCGCTTCGACGACACGCGGCACAACGTCGAGATGCATCTCGAATCGCTCTGCGACCAGACCATCCACTTCGCCGAAGGCGGATTCGTCGTGACGCTCTGCGAAGGCGAGACGATCCACACCGAGAACAGCCACAAGTACGACCTTGGCGAGCTCGACGACCTGACCTGCGGCGCGGGATTCGCCTGCGTCGAGCGCTGGTGCGACGACGACGCCGCGTTCGTCAGCGCGCTCTACACGGTCGCATGATGCTCATCGCGCGAAGCCAGACGCAGACGCCCTCGCCCGGCACGCCGCAGCCGGCGCCGTCGCAACCGCCGTACCCCGCGCCGCCCGGCCCTTCGCAGCCGGGTCCCGCGCAGCCGCAGCCTCCGGTCGTTCCGCCCGAACCCGCACAGCCGCAGACGCCGCCGACGCCGTTGCCCGGCATCGATCATCCGCCGCCGGTGCCGAACGATCCGCAGGCGTCTGTTGCGCATGCCGTAAACGATCCGCGCAGGGAGCCTGCGCCCGGGTATGCGCCCGACGAACCGGAGCCGCGCGCGAAACCGCCCAAGGCACCCGGCGAAGGCCGTCCCGAAGAACACCAGAATCGCCCGCAGCAGAAACCCGGTCGCGGCAACGGCTAGCGCGCCGTCGCGCACGGACGCATGCGCTCGCCGAAGTTCCGTGGCGAGCGCCTGAACGCACCCGTGGATTCAGCGGTCGATTCATCGGCGAGTCCGCGTGGCGATTTCATGCTGCAACCGGGCACTTTCGCCCGCTCAAGGAGCAGCAACATGAACACGACGAGCCGACTTCTCGCGCTCAGCGCGCTGGCGTTTTCGGTCGCATGCTTCGCGCAGACGTCGCCGAACAATCCGAGCAAGAGCACCGGCGCGACCGGCCAGGGCATGGCGATGACGGGCGACGCCGACTGGGACGCGCTCGACAGCAACAAGGACGGCTTCCTGACCAAGGACGAGCTGACCGGATCGCCGGCGCTCGTGCACAACTTCAACGACATCGACACGAACAAGGACGGCAAGATCTCGATGGACGAGTGGAAGACGTACGGCAAGAACAAGATGATGAAGAAGCCTTGATCGTCGTCGTGCCGATCGCGAAGGACGGGCGCTCCGCCGGCCAGGCCGAGCGCTCGCCGTTTCGATTCCCGGTTGCTCCCACGTAGGCTGGCGCGACGCCGGCCCTCGCCGCGTTTATGCTCGACCCCCGGACCGGCGCAGCGAAAGCGGCCGGCCAAAAAAGATTCGCGGGGGATGTCGAGAAGCCGCCCCGCGCTCCGACTTACCCCTCGAACCGCCCATTCCGGGCGCGAAGCGAGAGGAGCAGGCCATGAAGTACATGCTGATGATGCACGCCCCGAAGGAAGGCTGGACGACGGCCGGCATCGGCACGTGGGCACCGAAGGACATCCAGGCGCACATCGCGTTCATGCTCGGCCTCAACGAGCAGCTCAAGGCCGCGGGCGAGCTCGTCGACGCGCAGGGCCTCGCCGGACCTGAGGACGCGAAGAGCGTTCGCGCGCGCAAGGACGGCACGCCCGATACCGACGGGCCGTTCGCCGAAGCGAAGGAGTTCCTCGCGGGTTTCTGGATCGTCGACGTCGACGGCGCGAAGCGCGCGTACGACATCGCCGCGACCATTTCCGCCGCGCCCGGCAAGGGCGGCGCGCCGCTCTACATGCCGGTCGAGGTGCGCCAGGTCATGAGCGCGCCGCCGACCGAGCAGTGACCGCGTCGGATATCCGAAGCGACGTCGAGCATCTCCTGCGCACGCTCGCGCCGGCGGTGCTCGGCGCGGTCGTGCGCCGCTTCGGCGATTTCGCGGCATCCGAAGATGCGGTGCAGGAAGCGCTCATTGCCGCCGCGACGCAATGGCCGAACGAAGGCCTGCCCGAGCATCCGCGCGCGTGGCTGATCCATGTCGCCGCGCGCCGCATGACCGACCAGCTCCGCAGCGACATCGCGCGTCGCGAGCGCGAGGCGTTCGTCGTCCGGCAGGAGTGGCCGTTCGCCGATCCGGCAGCGGACAATGACCATGCCGATGCCGCGCCGGACCACGACGACACGCTCGCGCTCTTCTTCATGTGCTGCCACCCGGCGTTGACGCCGTCGTCGGCGATCGCCCTGACGCTGCGCGCGGTCGGCGGCCTCACGACCGGCGAGATCGCGCACGCATTCCTCGTGCCGGAGGCGACGCTCGCGCAGCGCATCAGCCGCGCCAAGCAGACGATCAGGACGTCGGGCGTGCCGTTCGAGATTCCTGCCGGCGCCGGGCGCGATGCGCGTCTCGCGTCGGTGCTGCACGTGCTGTATCTCATCTTCAACGAAGGCTACACGGCCAGCCGCGGCGATGCGCTCAGCCGCACCGATCTTTCCGACGAGGCGATCCGGCTGACGCGCGCGGTGCGCGCGCTGCTGCCGGACGACGGCGAAGTCGCCGGCCTGCTTGCGCTGATGCTGCTGACGGATGCGCGCCGCGCCGCGCGCAGCGGACCCGACGGCGCGCTGATCCCGCTCGAAGCGCAGGATCGCGCGCTGTGGGATCGCGGTGCGATCGCCGAGGGCGTCGCGCTCGTCTCGGCAACGCTGTCGAAGGGCGCGGTCGGCGCCTACCAGCTGCAGGCCGCGATCGCAGCCGTGCACGACGAAGCCGCGCGCGCCGCGGATACGGACTGGCCGCAGATCCTCGCGCTTTACGGCGTGCTCAAACGCCTGTCGGACAACCCGGTCGTCGCGCTGAACCACGCGATCGCGGCGGCGATGGTCGACGGGCCGCGCGCCGGGCTCGCGCTCGTCGACGCGATCGACGCGAGCGGCCGCCTCGCCGGCAGCCACCGGCTCGACGCGACGCGCGCGCACCTCTTCGAACGCGCCGGCGACGTGCAAGCTGCGATCGCGCAGTTCCTCGCCGCCGCCGGCAAGACCGCGAGCATCCCCGAAAAGAATTACCTGACCGCGCAGGCCGCGCGTCTCGCGCAGCAAACCTCGTAGCGATGCTGCGTCTCATCGCGGCGCTCGCCGCTCCTGCAGTATGCTCGCGGCCGACATGGATGCCTTCAGCTATCTCTCCGTCCTGATCTCGCTGATCCTCGGCCTTGCGATCACGCAGGTGCTGAAGGGCTTTCGCGGGCTGATGCACGCGCGCACGCGCATCCGCGGCTATTGGCCGGCGGTGCTGTGGGCCGTGCTGATCATCGTCATTTCGGTGCAATCGTGGTGGTCGATGTTCGGCCTGCGACACCACGAGGACTGGACATTCCTCGAGTTCTCGGCCGTCCTCGCGCAGACCATCGTGCTGTACCTGCTCGCCGCGCTCGTGCTGCCTGACATCTTCGGCGATGCGGTGGCGGACTTGCGCGAGCATTACTACGACCATCGCCGCTGGTTCTTCTCGCTGCTCGTGCTGCTGATCGTGACGAGCCTCGTCAAGCAGCTGACGATCGAGCACAAGCTGCCCGAGCCGACCGATTTCCGGTTCCACGTCGCGTTCGGGTTGACGGCGATCACCGGCATCGCGGTGCGCAACGCGCGCTATCACGAGCTCCTCGCCGCGCTCGGCGCGGTCTCGATCTTCGCCTACATCGCGTTCCTGTTCGAGCACCTGCACTGACGCGGCTACCCGCCGCTGTTGCGTGCGGCGTCGGCGAGCAGCCTGTCGAGCGCAGCGCGCGTGAAAACGCGTCCGTCCAGCACGACGGCGTCGATCCGGCGCGTGTTCCGGATATCGCGCAGCGGATCGGCGTCGAGCAGCACGAGGTCGGCGCGCTTGCCGGCCGCGACGGTGCCGCTCTCGTGATCGATGCCGAGGAACATCGCCGGCGCGAGCGTCGCGGCACGCAGCGCCTCGGCCGGCGCGAGCCCCGAATCGACCAGGCGCTCGAGCTCGTCGTGCAGCGCGTAGCCCGGATAGACGTCGGGCATCGGCGAATCGGTGCCGGCGAGGATCGGTACGCCGGCGCGGTGCAGCGCAGCGACGATCTTCGTCGCGACCGGCCAGCGCTTCGCGGCGACGTCGCGCTCCGCCGGCGTCAGCGCGTCCGTGAAGCGCTGCCAGCGCACGTGCTCGTCGGCCCGCAAATATTTCCAGCGCGGATCGCGCGAAGGATCCGCATGGCGCGGCCTCGATTCCACGTAGTCGAGCACGAGCGTCGGCACCTGCGCTTCGCCGGCGCGCGCGAGCGCGGCGGCTGTGCGATCGCACGTGTCCCGATCGAACGCCGCGAGCACGCGCGACTCGTCCGCATCGCGTTGCGCCACGAGCGCGCTGCCGGCAAGGCCGCGTCGCGCGTCGAGCGCGCTGCGCTCGATCGTCGAGCACGCCTCGAACACCTGCATCAGGTGCTCCTCGCTGCGCTCGCCGGCCTCGGCTGCCGCGACCGCGCCGACGCCGGCCGGCACGTGGCCCATGACGCGGAGCGAACGGCGATGCGCAGCTTCGAGCACGGCGCGCCATGCGGGCTCCGAAAGCTCGGAGAACACCTTGACGAAATCGGCCCCGGCGTCGGCCGCGAGATCGACCTGGTGCGCCGCTTCGTCCGGCGAGGGTCCCCAGGCGACGACGCCGGCCGCGAGGATGCGCGGCGCGACGAGGGTGCCGCCGGCGATCGCCGCGCGCCATTGGCTGACGATCGGCATCGAGGCCGGCACCGCCGCCATCTCGCGCACGCCGGTCACGCCGTTCGCAACGTATAGCGGGAACGACCACGTGTTCGGTGGACGGTGCGTAACGTTGTTGAAGAGGTGCACGTGCGCATCGACGAGGCCCGGGATCAGGAACCTGCCGCGGCCGTCGACGTGCTGCGCATCGTCCGGCACGGCGACGTTCGATGGCGCATCGACCGCGACGATGCGGCCGTCCGCGACGAGCACCGTGCGCGGCGCGACGATGCGGCCCGCCTCGACGTCGACCACGGCCACGTCCGTGATGGCGATCGGCGGCCGATCCGCCGCCGCGGCCGAAGCGCATCCGAGCACCAGCGCGACGGCCAGCCGCTGCGTCGCGCAGGACGAGAATCGCGTCCGTCCGGAGCCCATGCCTTCCCCCGAGTTCATCGAAATTCGCGCAGCCCATGCGATCAGAACACCCCTGTAACGTTTTGCAGGATGCTTTTCTAACGATCGCGCAGGCAGACTCTACGCCAGCTTTACATTCGTCGCCTTGCAAGGCGCCCTGCAACCCGAAAACCGCTGGGATAAAAATGGAAGTCGTCGACCTGGATTCGCGAGAGCTCCGCACCGCCTCGTTCGCGGCGAGACTGCATCGCCTGCGCGTCGCCTACCGCAACGGGGCCGTGCGCGATTTCACCGGCGTCTCGCAGGGCCTCTTCACGGCCCTGGCCAACTGCGAGGATCCGGACACGTTCCTTCGCGAGCGCGTCGATGGCCACTATCCCGCACGCGACGTCGTCCGCGCGGCCTGATCGCTCCTCGTCGGCTATTTCCGGCGCGCGCGTTGCGCGCGCTCGTCCTCGCGCCGCGCTTGCTCGTCGAGAAGCTGCCTGTCGGTCAGCGCGCGGCGCCGCTGCAGGAGTTTTGCGGCAATGATCCGCAACGCCTCTTCGCGACGACGGCGATTCGTTTCGCATTCGGGTGGATCGGCCATCGCGCGTAATAGACCCGATCCCGCATGAAAGCGTCATGAGCGGAAGCGCGCGCGTCGCGCCTCCGTTACGCTTGCGGCAAGGAACGATGCATCATGACGCGGCCGAGTCCGCCGGCGTCGGACGATCGTTCCAACGCTTCGCGACGCCGGCGCATCGGATGATCGGGCCCCATCGGGAACACGACGCATGCTGAAGTCGAAGGGACGGTTCGGTCGCGTGCTCGAGCTCGCCATCGCGCTCGCGGCGCTGGTCACGTCGGTCACGTCGATCTGGCTTTCGCTGAGCCAGGGCGACGACATGGCGCGGCTCGTCCAGGCGCAGTCGTGGCCGTACCTCGAATACGAAAGCTCGAACACCGGCAACGACGGCGCGCCCGAGATCGACCTCATGGTGCGCAACGCCGGCGTGGGACCGGCGAAGGTCGAATCGTTCTCGATCAGCTACGACGGCAAGCCCGTGCGCGGCTGGGCCGCGCTCGTCGCCGCGTGCTGCGTGCCGCCCGAAACGCCGCGCGACAGGATCGACCTGCCTGCGCTGACCGACAATCGCATGATCTCCTCGAAGCTGATCAAGCGCGTGCTGCGCGCATCGGATACGGTCGTGCTGCTGCACCTGCCGAAGACGGCAGCGAACGCGCCGCTGTGGACCCGGCTCGACGACGCACGCTTCAAGCTCGTGTTCAGCGTCTGCTATTGCTCGGTGTTCGATGAATGCTGGGTCAGCGACCTGCGCAGCACGACGCAGCAGCGGGTCAAGACCTGCCCGGTCGATGCGGTCCCGTACGTCGAATAGGATTGCCGCCATGCGCATCGCCGGAAGCTGCCATTGCGGCAACATCGCCTTCGAGCTCGACTGGACGCCCGAGCCGGCTGGAATCCCGGCGCGCGCCTGCACGTGCACGTTCTGCACGCGCCACGGCGGCGTCTGGACGTCGTGTCCGGGCGGCTCGCTCCGCATCCGCGTGCGCGATCGCGCGCGCGTGTCCGACTATGCGTTCGGCACCGGAACGGCGGCGTTCCATGTCTGCGCCGCGTGCGGCGTCGTGCCGGTCGTGACGAGCCGCGTCGACGGACGGCTCTACGCCGTCGTCAACGTCAATACGTTCGACGGCGTCGATCCCGCGCTGCTGCGCCCTGCGTCGGCGAACCTTGACGGCGAAAGCGAAACGGACCGTCTCGCGCGACGCGCACGAAACTGGATCGCGGACGTCGCCTTCGAAGCATCGCGCTGACCGCGGCGATCGCCCGGTTTCGGACGCCGTTTGCGTTCCGTCCCATGTGAGGCCGCATTACGCGGCCTGCTGCTGATGGGGAAATCACCATGGGAACCCGTGATTCGGTCGCGCACGCACGCGTGCGCCGCACACCGCTGGCCGGCTGTCTTTCGGCCGTGCTCGCGATCGGTTCGATCGCACCGGCACCGGCTGCAACGCCGGCCGAAAACCTGCTGCACCGGCAGACCGCCGGGCTCGCGCCGCTGTTCGAAAAGCTCGGCCGCCGCGCAGCCGCCGTCCGCGCGACGCGGCACGGGACGCGCCGGCCCCAGGGCGGCATCGTCATTCCGGTCACGAGCTGCGCCGACGACGGCGCAATGGACACGTTGCGTCACGCTGTCCTCATCGCATCGAGCGGCGACACGGTCGATCTCGGCGGCCTCGCGTGCAGCACGATCACGCTCGCCGCCGGCGCGATCGGCATCGACGTCGACGACCTCGCGATCGAGGGTCCGGGCGCATCGCGCCTGACGATCGACGCCGGTCATGCGAGCCGCATCTTCCGCCACGGCGGCGCCGGCACGCTGCAGATCACGAACCTGACCGTCGCCAACGGCAGCTACTCCCCGCCGACCGGGCCTTTCGGCGGGGCCTGCATCTATTCGGCGGCCACGGTCTCGATGACGGGCGCGGTCGCGACCGGCTGCACCGCCAGCGCCGAAGGCACGATCGCCGGCGGCGCGGTGCTCGCGCTCGATTCGCTGATCATGTTCGGTAGCGCGATCACCGATAGTCAGGTTACTTCGACCAGCGGATACAGCGGCGTCGCCGCGGCCGGCGGCGCCGCATTCGCGCAGCAGGAGATCGTATTCGAGCACAGCATCATCTCGGGCAACTCGGCCGGGGCGCCGCTCGGCAACGTCTACGCCGGCGGACTCGCGACGATGAACGTCATCGCGAAATACAGCACCGTGCACGGCAACACCGCGACGACCGTGACCGGCGCAAGCTACTACGCCGTCGGCGGCGGTCTCTTCGCGACCCAGAACGTGTTCGTCGAGTACTCGACGTTCGACGGCAACACCGCCGACGGCGGCGGCGGCGTTCTGCTCAGGACTTCGCCGGGCTATGCGCAGACGTTCCGCAACACGACGCTGTCGGGCAACCACGCGAACATCCTCGCCGGCGCCATGCTCGTGCAGTCCGACATCACGATCGAGAACAGCACGATCGCGTTCAACACCGGCGGCACCGCTGGCGGCGGCGGCGTCATCGTCGAGGGCACGACGGCGGAGCTGCAAAGCACGATCATCGCCGACAATTCGCCGAGCGCGACGATGGCAGCGGCCGATCTCGACGGCAGCGCCGCCGTGACCGGCGCCAACAACCTGGTCAAGGTGTCGGGCATCACGATGCCTCCCGATACGATCACGACCGATCCGCAACTCGGCCCGCTCGCGGCGAACGGCGGCCAGACGCGCACGCATGCGTTGCCGCCGGCGAGCGTCGCGATCGATGTCGGCAACAACGCGGCAGGCGCGCTTTTCGATCAGCGCGGCCCGGGATTTCCGCGCGGCGTCGGCGCCCTGCCCGACATCGGCGCGTTCGAGCTCGACACCGACGTGATCTTCGACGACGGGTTCGACGCCGGCGGCGGCTAGCGCATCCCCGGTGCAGCCACTGGCAGCATTCGGCGAGAATAGCGCGCGTTCATTGGCGCTCCGGCCCAATGAACGCGCGCTGCTGCGCTCGCCGAGCATCGAACGAGGACATGAGCCCGCACCGCCTGCTGCTGGTGCCGATCGTGATGACGGCGATCGTACTGACGACGGCGAGCCCGGACGGCCGGGCGCGCACGGTGTGGCGCTGCCTTCGCGATGGCACCGTGAGCCTCGCGACCGCGCCCGAGCCCGGCTCGAAATGCACCGCGAACACGCTCGACGACGGCGCCGCGATGGTGCCGAATCTCTGGGGCGCGCTCGGCGTTTTCCACGGCACGCTCTAC
>Ga0068853_100002450_pt1 | contig 13894 bp, 9 predicted proteins | sample KBSCornC32_FD_65655 | JGI IMG/M metagenome (GOLD analysis project Ga0068853, IMG submission 65655) | Corn rhizosphere microbial communities from Kellogg Biological Station, Michigan, USA - KBS Corn C3-2 | ecosystem: Host-associated > Plants > Roots > Rhizosphere > Soil ... | reverse complement strand
TGGGGCGCGACGACTGCCTGGGGAACGATCTCGACTGTCTGATCGCCCGCCGGGACCGTCAACGCGAAGGTCGTGATTCCCGAAGGAGGGCAATCGATTTCCAGGCTGCGGCCGTCGGGGGACGTGCGCACGCGGGTCGAAAGATCCAACTTGATTTTGAACTCCCCCGCTTTGGGGAAGAGGAGCGAGTAAGTGCCGGTTCCCGTCGCCTGCAGCAGGATTTTGTCATCGCTGGGAGTCATTTTGCCAATGGCTGCGTCGCCGAACTGAATCGGCAGCTCAACCCACGGCTTGCCGAGCACTTGGACAGTGAGGACCGCTTCGACCTGTGCGACATCGTCGGCGACATTTCCGGTATAGGCTGCTTCGGTAATGACTGCGCTCACCGGCGGTTTTGCAGGAACCCGCGGGTCGGCCATCCGTGCCTTGTCCCACATCTTCAAGAACTGGCCGTAGGACATGAAAACGGCAGACCCTTCCTTTTCAAAAGCCTGTTTGAGGTTTTTGTAGGGGAGGTAAATCAGGCGTTCCCAGTCATTGGGCGCAGCCGCGTTTGCCGGCGGCGGCTGTTCGCCAGGCTTGGCCTGTGCGGCCGCGGCCCCGTTTTCCTGGACTGCATTGTCCTGCGCAAACAGCGGGACGGCCTGCACAACCGCCGTCCATGTCACGGCGATGAGCAGAAGGAAGCAAAACTTCGACGACGAATTATGGGAATTGCGGCGACTTGAAATGATTGGTGAATTCCTAAAGCACTCCGCGAGCGCAATCTCGGCGAGTTAGGCGATGTTTGCGGCCTGCGTGGTTTCGAATAAGTAAGTAAACTGGCGCACCACACTAATTTACATCAACTGGCCAGCCGGATGCAAAGCAGTAGGAACGTCGGGCAAGCGTTTTCGCAAATCTTCCCCGTTTAGCGGTGAGGCGCAGCCGATCACAATTTCCGTTTGGCCACCCGTTAATACACCCGGCTTTCCGGATAAAACCTGCGCATCACCGATCGTCTCAGGCAAAACAGGGCAAACAATATCGCCAGCTTGAGCCAGAGCAGCCATGACTCGACGAAATACGCCTCCCGGAAATCGGTCAAGCCGAAAGCGACGAACGTCAAAGCATAGACGACCTCAATCCGATTCCGTCGAAACTTGAGGTGCCTGCGAAACACGAGTGCCGCGAAAATCAGCCAGGCAGTTCCTTCGAACAGGTTGAACCAATGCACGAAAATCGAGTGTGCCGACTGATCTGATGGATCGTAGGTCCACCAGGTCGTCAGGAACAGAATTTCGCAAATGCGGTACATGCCACCGCATTATACGCAGTTGAATCTCTATTTATCCCGTGGCTTCTCGGTCGCCGTATCTTCCGCCGGCGCCGGGTCGATCTGGTAGGTCTTCGTTCCCAGATTCACGAGTACGGGCTCGTCAAACGCCAGGTACTTGGCCAGCGTCCCGCCATGCGAGGCGGCCAGCTCGAAATACTCGGGGCTGAACTGCACGACGCGCACGGCGTGCTTCGCCTGCTCGGGGGTGACTGTCGAATCCTGCCAGACCTTCTCCTTGTAATAGAACGATTTCTGGCCCACGTTGCGGACCGATTCGAGCACTTGGACTTCGCCTTCCGCATCGAGCGTGACGACAGCCAGTCCTTTGGCTTCGTTCATTTTCTTGACTGCGTCGAAATCTGCTTTGGAGGACTTTGCGCCCAGGCCCGAAGCTCGGCCCGCAAATCCAGCCGCAGGGGCTGCGCCGCCAACCCCGTTACCAAAACCGCCATTCCCGCTGGCTGGTCCTGAGGCATCTTTCAACCGGCTCTTGTAATACCGCTGTTCGACCGCAGGCTTGCCCGCGACCCCGGCCAGTTCCCGCCTCAACACTTCTGCACCACGGCGGCTGTTGTCGCGGCTGTCGGCCAGCCGAGTGTTTTCTTCGGCCAGAAACGACGTGTACGGCGTGATGATCCCGTGCCGCATCGACAACTGCACCATCTCGTCGACCAGTTCCTGATTATGCCCCTTGAGGTCAAGCTCGTCGATGAGCTCGCCGATCCGCCTCGTGGCCCACAGTTTCTCGACGAAACCGTTGGTTTCATCGAGCGACCGTTCCGCGAGTGTCGCAGGGAAGGTGTACGACTTTCGCTCGCCGGCGACCGACCCGGTCAGCGTGACCTTGATCGGGCCGCCGTATTTGTAACGCCCCACCCACACGAGTTGCTCACCCTGGAACAGGTCGGTGAGTTGCCGCGGGTATGTCCGCGAAATCGGCGAAGCCGAGCCGGCCGGGATGACCCGATCGAACTCGAAATTGACGGCCAGATCGGTAAGCAGCGGCGACCCGATCTTCGTGTGGAGCGCCGCAACATGCGCTTCGATGTTTTCGTTGGGACGGACGTAGATCGACTGGCCGCGCTGCTCGTTCGAAAGCCGGTCGAGCAGCCGGCTGTTGACGTCGAACCCGACGCCGAACGCAAACAGCCTCGCATGCACGCCATTCGCCAGCCGGGCATTGGCTGCTATTTTCAGTTCGTCGCGCTCACCCACGGTCGGCAATCCGTCAGTCATGAACAGCACATAGCTGGGCCGCTTAGGATCATTGAGCATCTTAAGCGAGGTCTGGAGCGCCCCGTCGATGTTCGTGCTGCCGCCGGCATAGAGGCCATCGGCAAAGCCCAAAGCCGCTTTGATCGTCGGCTCGTCGGCGCGTTGCAGCTCGGGGCGGAACGACTCGACCGCCGAATCGTACGCGATCACGTTGAACGTATCGCCCGGCTTGAGCTGGTTGATCAGAAACTTGAGCGCCTCTTTGGCCTGTTCGATCTTCTTGCCGCTCATACTGCCCGACTTGTCGAATGCGAAGATCATCGTCTTTTCGACCTTCTCGGCCAGGGCGCTTTTGACTTCGGGGCTGGCCAGCAGCACGAAATATCCGTCGTCCCCTTCGCTGGGCCTGTAACTGACCACGTTCATGCCGACCAGGCCATTGACCGTGCCGTAGAGCAGGCGGAAGTCATCGGGGCTGTAAGCGTCGCGCAGCGACAGCTTACAGACCGCGTGCGTATTGTCGGGGCGCTGAATATCCAATTGATGGGTCGGGCTGTAGACCGTTTTGATCTGCTCGGCCGCTTCAACGCGGACCGTGACGTTGAGCGTCTCGACCGGTTTATTGGAATGCTTCGTCGTCCCGATCGGCAGCAGGAGGTCGATCAGGCCGTTGTCCTTTTTAAGGAGCTGCGTATAACGAATCTCGACCGTCCGCTCGGCCTGGGCCGGGATCGGAAAAACGCTCGTCTGGAACAACCCCTGTCCCATGTATTCCAAGAGCGCCGGGTCTCGCTGACGGCGAACGGTCTCTTCGTAAATGCGGCGAGCGTCCTCTTTCTTGAGCAACTTGCCGGTCATTTCCTGCCCGTCGACGAGCAGCGTCAAGCCGCTGATCGCGGCATTTTCCGGTACGGGGAACACAAACTGGGCTTCGAGAACCGTGCTGCCCGTATTCTGGAAGACCTGCGACATCTGAACCTTCGCCGCCTGGTCACGGATCGAGGCCTGCACCTCGACCGTGCGGATCTTGTATGACGACGGGATCGGCGTCGGGCGCGGGGTCGGCGGAATGTGGATCGGCGGACGGGGAGGCAAACGCCGGTTGTGTTCGATAATAATGACTTGTGCCTGCCCCAAAGAGGGAGCCAGCGACGGAACCACGAGCGCCAACATGGCCATCGCCAGCACCAATCGCCTGCCCCGCCGCGGGGCCTGCGCTGGAAACGAGATCGGGACGCGAGGCGGTATCCGAGACTGCCGATGGAGCCGCAAATTCAGTGAACGGAATTCCATGGAATATTCCTTTCCAACAGCCATGCCGGCAATACGCAGCCACCACTGCAATTGGGACGCCCGGATGACACCGAGAGTTCCCGTAAACACGACTATCTCTTTTAACGGATGAGTCGCCCTTTTATTAACAAACTCAAAGAATCGTGAACGATCAGCGATTTTGGCGATTGGATCGCGGATTCGCTGGCCGATGAATGGGAGCGGTGGGCCAGGGCGAAGATAATATGTCCGACGATCCCGACGAAAGCCGCCGATTGGCACGAATTCGTGACAACCAGGCTGACGTCAACATCATGATCGCCAAGAACAAAGAAGAGCTGCGATCAACCGGCCGTAGATTTTACGCGGGATTTCGCCTGGTCAAGACGGCGGTCAAACCCACGCCGGAGGAGGAGCCGTATATCGGCGCCTTTCTGCCGCTCGACGTCGCCAAAGAGCACCCGCAACTCTTGGGTCTGCCCACGCTGCACTACCAGACTGTCTATCACAACGAGAAGCGGAAACGAGCCATCAGGATCATTGCGGCTCCCGGAGTGTTTACCAAGTCGATCAACCGCAAAAAGATTTGGCTGTTGGCCTTTATTTCTTGTGCCATCCTGGGGGCTCTGATTTACGCGGCCATGGTCTGGCAATTGTCCCGGTAGTGCGGACATGGCCAGGTTTTGATCGAGGCAGGTTGAAAACCTACCCCACGGCTTTCACTCGACCGGTACGAGTTGAACGGCGTCGATAATGACGTAGCCATCGGTGCCCACATTCGACACCGTAATCGCGGCCGTTTTGTCGAAGCGGTAAGGTCCCACCGAGTGAAAGCCCTCCAGCTTCGGCTTTTCGCGCTGGTTGACGTAAGCCGTCTTCTCGCCGTCCGCAGCCTCGATCGTGATAGGCACGCGAGTGGCGCGGTTCCCATCGGGTGGTGAAGCAATCCGCACTTCGTAGCGGCCAGGTTTTTCGATTTTGAAAGCGAACTTCGCCGACTTCTCTCCCTTGCCTGAATTCCCATCGTGGCGATAGCCATTACCAACGAAGCCGCCGATCGCCGTGCTGACAGTCCAGTCGCCGGTCACGACTGCGTCCGCATCGTCGATGACCAGGCCGGGCAGTTTCTTCGGATCACGGCCGGTGTGGGCTTTCGGTCCCGTCCATTCGAGAACCTGCCTGTCGGCGAGCAACCGGACTTGAAGCTTTTTGAAATCGACTCGTTGGACCGGCTGCTGAGCATCAATGGCGAGCGCCGCGGCCGTGGCGGCTGACTGCCCGAGAACCATGAACACGGGTTCCATGCGGATTGAGCCGTAGGCAATATGCGTGGCCGAGAGGCACACGGGCACGAGCAGGTTTGTGCACTCCGCTTCTTTGGGCACCAGCGAGCGATATGAGATCGGATAAGGCGAAAAACCGCCCACCTGCACATCCCCTTCGTTAATGGCCTTGCCGTCCTTCACGTAGCGCTGCGTGTTGTGCGAATCCATCGTGTACGCCGCCAGCCCGACAGGATCATCGGCGACCTTGCGTCCCTGGCAGTTGTCCTGCGTCATCACGTATTCGCCTTCCATCCGCCGCGCTTCGCGAACATACAGTTGGTGCGGCCAACCGCCCGTTTCCTGAAACTCGTCGCGGCACAAGCCCCAGCGCCCGATTTCGCCGCGGATTTTTTCGGGCACGCGCGGGTCGTTGGCTAGAAACCACATCAACCCCTGCTGATAGACGACGTGCTCCTGGAAAATCTTTTCGCGCGTGGCGTAGTCGCCGTCCGGGTAGTCGTAATTCATGTTGATGTTGTCGGTCGAGAACGCGCCGCAGTTGTTGCAATCCGATTTTCGGTTGGGCATGGGAAGGTTCGAGCAGAAGGCATCGAATACGCCGGCCTGAATGTAGCGCAACAGCAATTCGTACCGCAGCGGGTCGTAGCCGGCCGGCTTGGGAAACGGAATCCTGTTCTCAGGGGAGTCGGTCAGGCACATACGGAAGTTGTACGCCTGGACGCGGCGATTTTCGTCACCGTCGTGACCCGGTTCGCCTGCGTGGATGCCCGGCAACAATCCACTGGCCGGGTCGCCGGGCTTGATGAACGGATCGACCGGCTTCATGAACTGATGCTTGACGGCATGGGCCGTCTGCACGCCGTTGAGTGTTTCTCCATACTTAGAGTTCGCCTCGCGACCGACGGTGTACGCAACTCCTGCCTTCGCGAGCAAGTCCCCCTCATAGGTCGCGTCGATGAAAATTTTGCCGCCATAATTCGTGCCGTCGTCCATCACGATCGTCGAAATTCGTCCGCCGGACTTTTTCACACCGTTTGCAAGATCCAGCCGTTTCCCGAACACGACCGTGACGTGTGCTTCATTGAGCATGTCCCGCAGCGTGGCTTCGGCTACGTGCGGTTCGAATGTCCACATTTCATTCTCGCCCGCCTGCCGGCCGCTTTTGTAGGCGTCTCGCTTTTGAAATGTCCAGGCGCCGTCATTCGCATAGTACAGTCCGAGCCGGCGGTAGAATTCCCGCGAGATGCCGCCGATGGCGGCCTTGTTGCCGATGTCGGTCGCCCCCAGTCCGCCTGACGTCAGTCCGCCGACGTGCCGGCCCGGTACGATGAGGACGACCGATTTCCCCATCCGCGCACCTTGCACCGCCGCCGCGACCCCGCCGGCCGTGCCGCCGTAAACGACGATGTCGTACGATTGCCGGTCCGCGGCTATGGCAGTAGGACCAGCAAAGGTGATGGCGACGGCGGTGAATGCACAGACGAAAGTGATGAAGGCTCGCATGGTTGAGGTCTTTGCAATGTTTCGAGTGTGGCAAGTCATTTAGCCCCGGATGGGGCGGCATATTTTAGCCGGTGGCGCAAGCCGCCGGAAAGTATGGAAACTACGCGAAGCCCCGGAGGGGCGACATAGCGGCGCCGGTAGCGAGTCGCCGAATCCAGTTGGTCCACCGTCTGCTTTCAAGCAAATGGAGGGGTCATCTGACATTCGTATGTCGCCCCTCCGGGGCTTGTGGACTGCTGGCTGCGTCCCGGTGGCTCGCGCCACCGGCTAAATTATGTCGCCCCTACCGGGGCTTGACGCATTCCTTCGGAATGCCGGGTCACGATCACATTCGGTTTTGCTGCTGCCTGTAATACTTCAACCCGGGAATAAAAAAACTCGCCGCGGCGACGAGGCCGTACAGTGTCAGGCCGATATCGGGCAGGCCCGATTCGGGCAACCAGGCCATGACGATCGCCACGGCGAAATTCGCCGCCGCCTGAAAATAAAATGTTCCTGACAGGATCCCCGCCTTGATCACGAACACCATCGCGCCGATCAACGGCAGCACGGGTGACAACTTGAGAACGGGCATTCCCAGCAGCGTTTCCACGACGAACAGCAGAAAGCTGGCCACCATGCTGGCCCCCCACACGTGGGCGATCTGACGTTCGACGAACGTGATGGGACCAGCCCGTCGGCGCAATGACCAGAAGATTCCGGCCCAGGCGGTGAGCCCCACGACCCACAGGCCGACGTAGGGTTCGCGCGAATCAACGTGCCGCCATTGCAGCCAGTTTGTCAACAGGCACAGCACCAGCAGCACCAGGCTGTGCCACATCCAGAGCACCCCCCAGTTTTCGAGGATTCCGGCGTGATGCGTCTCACGCAAGATCCGACTCACAAGCTGCGTGACGTTCGTCGAGCGGGCCGAAATCGGCTCGTTCGCCAGATACGCCGCCAGGTCGTCGGCCAGAGCAGTTGCGCTCGCGTACCGCAAGTCGGCCGGCTTTTGCAGGCACTTGAGGACAATCATTTCGAGGTCGGCGTCGGCTTTGGGATTGAGGACGCGCGGGAGTACCGGATCTTGTTCGAGGACCATCATCACCACGTCGAGCGCCGACGCGGCCTGAAACGGCGGACGTCCCGTCAGGCACTGATACAGAATCGCCCCCAGGCTGTAGATGTCGCTGGCCGGCCCGACGGTGCCGCGGCTGCCGGCGGCCTGTTCGGGCGACATGTAGCTGGGGGTCCCCAAAATCGCGCCGGTGCGGGTGAGGGACTCGATTACTTTTGCACCTTCGTTTCGCGTATGCGGCGAGGCACTTTCATTTCGCTCGATCGCGATTTGCTTTGCCAGACCAAAGTCGCCGACGACCGGCGCGCCGTCGGCATCGATCAGGATATTCGACGGCTTGAGGTCGCGATGAATGATCCCCTGCTGATGAGCATGCGCGATCGCCCTGCAAATCGGCAGCAGCAAGGCAGCCGTCTCGCGCGGTGGCAACGGACCGTCCGCAAGTCTTTTCGCGAGCGTCGTGCCGGCGATGTATTTCATGCTGAAATACGCGAGGCCGTCGTGCTGGCCAGTTTCATACACGGGGACAATCTGCGGATGTTCCAGGTTCGCTGCAGCGGCGGCTTCAGCACGAAACCGGGCCACGTCGGCAGCCGATGCCAGAGCGCCGCGCTGTATCATCTTGAGAGCGACGATCCGTCCCAGGCTTTTCTGCCGCGCGCGAAAGACGACCCCCATGCCCCCTTCGCCAATTTTTTCGAGCAGCTCGTAGTCGCCGAATTCGCCAGACGCTGGCTGATGTACGGCGACACGGGTCACGCCTGCCGGCCCGGTTCTGCTCAAGTCGCCGCCATCGTCAGCGCCGTTCAGCGAGGCCAGATCATCGGCCATCGCCGCCACTGTCCACAATTCGCGCAGCTCAACCGCCAACTCAGGATGATCGCGAGCCGCCGCTTCGACATCGGGCGTCTTCCCCTCGCGGGCCTGTTCGACGAACCCTGCCAGCAACTCGGCCAGTCGTTCGTCGTGGGATGTGGACATTACAGGGATTCTGCCAAAGTACGTCAGCCTTTCCAGGCTGACACAGGCGCAGGAAAATGAACCGCATTAGGTGCCGCGATGTCAGCACCGATGTCTGCCAACCCTACCGTGAAACGTCGATTTGCGCTCGTGTCAGGCTGGAAAGCCTGACGTACTTGGCAGGCTGACACATCCTACGAACGCGAATCTCGCCAGACCTTGTACGGCAACTCCTTCACCTGCACATTCCGAAACCGCACTTTGGCGCCTTTGGGCCAGGCGCCGGTGCCGCCGTGGACTTGAAACGCGATGTGCCCTTTGTCCCCGATCTTGTCTTCAAACTTCTTGTCGCTCGTATATTCGGTGATTTTCGTGCCGTTGATCCAGGTCGTGATCGTGGGCGGATTGCCGACGACTTTGCAGCGGATCTTGTTCCACTTGCCGTGCTGCCAGATCTTCGACCAGTCGGCCAGGTTGATCTGCGGCTCGCCGATTTTTTCGTCGTCGGACTTGGGCTTGAGTTTCGAGGCCTTGATGTCCTTGAGCACTTTCTTTCCGTCCACGTCTTCGAACACTCCGTCGATAACGAACGTGCGATTTCCTTTCCCGTCGAGGCCTTCTCGGTAAATCTCGCCGACGTTGCCGGCATCGTGGTAGTCGATCATCATCTGGTAACAGCTTCCCTTTTCGTTGCTGCGCATGAAGAACCCCGAGCACGGTCCCCAGTCGGGATTGGTCTCGAAGATCACCTCGAAATTGCCGAATGTCTCGTTGGTGAGCAGAATGCCTCCGTTGCCGCCGCCCGGCGGATCCTGCTCGCCGGTGATGGCGCCGTCTTCGACGAGCCAGATGCCGCCCGTGCCGTGCCCGATCTTTTCCGGGTTCTTGTGCCAGCCCGTGAGGTCTTTGCCGTTGAACAGAGAACGAAAACCGGGTTCGAGTTTGGCGGGCTCGTCGCCGGCCGCCTTGGAATCGACCGTGGGTCGAAGGAAGACAGTCGCCGTAAGGATAGTCATTGTCAATGAGGCTGCCACGCAGCGCAAGTGTCTCATGGGATGTTCCTTTCTCAATTGCTTTCACAGACCAGCCGGCGGATGGAATAACCGCCACGACGAGTTGCCAATCGTAGCAAGATTCCTGCCGGTCGTTAATTCACTCGAAAGCAGGTCCCACCTGCCGAGTGGTGATTGATTTCGCAACACTCGCAAGACAGCTTTTTGCAGTTGAGCTGTTAGGTTCGATCTGCTACAAGCCGCTCCCCTCGACCGGCCTCTCGCGAATCCCTCTCTCCACCCACCCATCCGGCGATTTTGTATGCGGCCTTTCGCCCTGGCATGCGTTCTGCTTTGGGCAGTCGGATGCTCGCACATGCCCCGGACCGCAGCACGCGCAAAACCGGCTCCCCGTTCCGAGATCGAGCTCGCGGCATATTCTGACGAACCACAACTGCGAACTCTGTACGTGATGAGCAATGGCTTTCACACCGGGCTCATTATCAAGACGGAAGATGTGCCGCGCGACGCCTGGCCTGAAGTGGACGCAATCCCCGAACATCCCTGGGTCGAAGTGGGTTGGGGAAGTGAAATTTTCTATCGAGCCAAAAAGATCACTGCGCCGGTCGTCGTGGGAGCGTTCCTGCCGAATGCCAGCGTGTTGCACGTCGTCGGCTGGGACGCGGCGCCGGAAGAATTGTTTACATCTGGCGATCTGATTCGGCTTGAAGTTGACGAAGGCCAATTCGCCGCACTGTGTCGTTACATACACGCCAGCTACGTGTTCGACAAGGAAGATCATCCGCAGGACCTGGGCCCGGGAATCTATGGCGATAGCAGATTCTTTCGGGCACGGGGCAAATACTACTTCCCGAATACCTGCAATGTCTGGACTGCGAAGGGCTTGAAGACCGCCGGGTTGCCGATCGTTCCCGAACTCTGCGGCGCCGCCGATGCCGTCCTGATTGCCGCCCGCGCCAACGGCACGACGATCCGCCGCCGCTGATGGCGAAAAGCAGGTCCTCACCTGCCGGGTGGTGACCCGCGAGCGGCGGGTACAAAGTGAATGCCGCGCTTCACGAGGGCGAAGAGTGCCGAGCCAGGCGTTCTTTAGCTTGCACCAACACTTTGCGCACGCGGTCACCGCCCGGCAGTCGGGACCTACTTCGCGCGACCTTCAATTGATATTATGGACAAATCCCCAAACGCAATGCTTTCTCGTAATCAACTTCACAGGAGCCGAGCACATGGCGGTCAGACAGAATCGTCGTCAATTCCTTCAGGCCACTTCCGCGATCGGAGCCGGGGCTTGGATCGTCGGACCGGATCTGTTCGCCGGCGCGCGGTCGGCGAATGAGCAACTCGACATCGCTTGTATCGGCGTGGGTGGCAAAGGGTCGAGCGACACCGATCACGCGGGCAACCACGGGAATGTCGTGGCGATTTGTGACATCGACGACAACCACTTGGCCGCCAAGGCGCAGAAGTTTCCCAAGGCGCGTAGGTTCAATGACTTCCGCCGCCTGCTTGAAGATATGGAACGCCAGGTTGACGCCGTGACCGTCAGCACGCCGGATCACACGCATGCCGTCGCGACCATGATGGCGATCAAGCTGGGCAAGCACGCGTACACGCAGAAGCCGCTCACCTTCAGCGTTTTTGAAGCCCGCGCCCTGCGTGAGGCGGCCAAGAAGTACGGCGTCTGCACGCAGATGGGCACTCAGGGCGGGGCCCTCGACGGTTTCCGTACTTCGCTTGAAGTGCTGCGCAGCGGGGCTATCGGCGCGGTCCACGAAGTGCACGTCTGGACCGATCGGTGCGGCAAGTTCTGGAAGCAGGCCCCAGATATCGTCGCGCGGCCGAATGACAAACCCCCCGTGCCGCCGCATGTTCACTGGAACGAGTTTCTGGGGCCGGCCCCCGAGCGGCCGTATCATCCGGCGTATCATCCCTTCGCCTGGCGCGGCTGGCGCGATTTCGGAACCGGCGCACTGGGCGACATGGCCTGTCACCTGGCCAACCTGCCGTTCATGGCCCTCAAGCTCGGCTATCCGACGAGCATCGTTGCCGAGAATTCCGAATTGAATCCCGAGACGTTCCAGCAGTGGGCGACGATCACGTTCGAATTTCCGTCGCGCGAAAACCTGCCGCCGGTCAAGCTGGTGTGGTGGGAAGGGATTCGCAACGGCGGTCGCAATTTGCCGCCCCAGGAACTGTTCCACGGCCAGGAGCGGCCGGACAACGGCCTGTTGTGCATCGGCGAGAAGGGAACGCTGTTCACCTCACATGCCCAGGGGGGCGCGTACAAGCTGCTCCCGATGCAGAATTTCGAGGGTTACAAAGAACCCGACAAATTCCTCCCGCGACTGGGGGCCACCGACGCGAACGCCGACGACAGCCAGAAGAAAGAATGGATCGCCGCCTGCAAGGCCGAAAAACCTGGGCAATCGCTGTGCAACTTCGAGCACGCCGGCCTTTTGACCGAAGCCGTCTTGCTGGGCAATGTGGCGATCCGGGCCGGCAAAAAAATCGAATGGGACGGCGCGAACATGAAAGTCACCAACGCGCCCGAGGCGAATGGATTTTTGCACCGCGAGTACCGCAAGGGGTGGACGCTGTAGCCCCACCTCGTTCCCAAGCTCGCTTGGGAACGGCGCGTCCGAAGCTCCGCTTCGCGTGTCTGTGACGTGACAGTTTGAGCATGTCACTGAACCGTCAAGTCATTTCGCGCTCTCCAGATTCGGGACCGTCCTTCTCATGGCCAGAGTCAGGTTCCGTCGCCGCAACCTGTATTTGGTGATTTGGTCAGGCGTCAGACAGTTTCTCAACACATTTGCGAACAATGAATTGTCTTGCAGCGATCCGGAATTTAACGGGTTCCGCAGCGAGTTTGTCTCGCGAATTACTACGTCGAGGCCGGGCCCATCCGCGTCGCTGGCAATCATCGTGACGAACTTATTCCTCTGACTTTCGATTTGGTCGAACAGCCGCTCGATTTCGCCATTTCCCGCGAGCCGGAGTTTCTCCTTTTGTCCCTGGCTCAATCCGCACATTCGATCGACTAAACTGATTCTTTGCCGCAAGAGCGTTTCCAACCTCTGCCTTGCACCTTCATCACAATTGACGACGGCATTATATAGCAGGCAATTAAACACGGCGGCGGCGACATCGGGCTCGCGTCGTTGTTGCCGCTCGATCACTCCCGGGATCTCATCTTCGTCACCCGCCTCGGAGTTGTCCGCCCGAAGGCCAAAGTGAACTGCGGTTAAGACTGCAACGTCTAATTCGTGTCGTCTCGGCAGGTTTTCCCTGTCAAGTAGTGCTTGAAACTTTCTTACCAGCGCCTGTTCCGCTTGTAATTCCGTTTCCCGCCCAATTTCGGCGACCGGTTGGGCACGTGCGGAATCAGAAATGGCTGCGATCCCAATTAAGAGTAATGCTGGATACCGCAAGAGTTCGGACGGCTTTATCGACACGTTTACCATCATCGTGGCACCATCCGTAAAGTATGCTCTGACGTGAGCAAGTCGCGCGTAGTTTACTGCCGTTCGATTCCGGCAGAAAGGCCAAACGCGTGTCATTCGCCGACGCGAAGCAGAGCTTCGGACGAGCGTTCCCAAGCGGAGATTGGGAACGGGTGAAACAAGAGAACGCCATCTTGCCAGCGCCAATTCCGAATGTTAGGATAATTTCTGTTGAGTCTTCCGTGACTTGACATGCCTCTGCCATGTTCGTCACGGGCCTCGTATTGTTGACCCTATAAAAATCCGCTGGGGACCGTTTCGACTCGGCCGCGTGTATATCCGACACCCGCTTCGGCGGGTCTACGGCTCACACAACCCGGGCAAAGGTTCCCACCTTGTATTGCGGGTTCAAACAATTAGGCCCGAACGGCATTACGGTGGAGGTTTTTCTTTGCCGTCGCACCGGCAGTTGCCGAAGCGGAAGCCGAGTCCTCACGTTTTCGCAGGTACGCCTTCGCCGAGTCGGCCATCGTGACCAGGGCCGCGCCCATCATGATGGCGTCCTTGAGCACGAGCCTTCCGGCCCCGCTCAGATAAGGGAATCCGTGCTGGGCATCGCCGAGAGCGGGCACCCAGCATTCCGGGGTCGTGATGAGGAATGACAACGTGACGAATGACATCACGAACACCAGAACGCTGCCCAGCGCCGCGGCCTCGGGCTTCCACGGATGCAGGCAGAGCAATAGCCCGTACAGCACGATCACCGTCCCCAATCCGAAAGCGAACTCATAGGTTCGATTTGCTTCGTGCCAGGCGCGAAGCAAATC
>Ga0068853_100002449_pt1 | contig 13896 bp, 13 predicted proteins | sample KBSCornC32_FD_65655 | JGI IMG/M metagenome (GOLD analysis project Ga0068853, IMG submission 65655) | Corn rhizosphere microbial communities from Kellogg Biological Station, Michigan, USA - KBS Corn C3-2 | ecosystem: Host-associated > Plants > Roots > Rhizosphere > Soil ... | reverse complement strand
CGATCCATCACCTTTCTTAAATCGGGGTCTGCGAGTTTGCCGCCAAATTGCCCTTCTTTGCCCAATCGTCTGGGGTAGAGAGATGCAAGCAAAGCGTAGTCGACGGGAATGGTGGCCTGATCCATATGAAATCCTCCGGTCTTTGCTGGTAATACCAGCCGATCATATATCTCGACACATTCACAGTAGCGGACTACTCGGCAGTCGAGCAAATCCTTACCGGACGAGGAAAATTAGCGAGCCAGGGGTGACAGAACCCCCCTTTGCGCCACTTATACAATTCACCGCGTGATAATATGCGGAAATTCCTATTATTGTCAAGAAATCTAGTTTATAAGTCATTTGATAAAAGCCGAGAAGAAAAGCTAAAGTTACTTGGGATCGTGCGGCGTGCTGCTAGGCGGGGCATCGTACCTGAAAGAATCGGTATGTAGCCGATGTTCGGCGACCGTAGAACTACACTCATGTCGTTCAAAAACGAACTTTTTAAAGAGTCTACTCGATGCCTGAGACAATTGTAGCTTTAGCAACTCCATTGGGCCGCAGTGGAATCGGCGTTATCCGCCTGAGCGGTCCGGATGCTCTTTCTATTGCGCAAAAACTCACTGACGCAACCGAATTAAAACCACGATACGCTCATTTGGCCGAACTTCGCGATCTGCAAACCAGCGATGCGATAGACGAAGCGATCATAACGTATTTCAAAGCACCGCATTCGTTCACCGGCGAAGACGTTATCGAGATCAGCTGTCACGGTTCACCTGTTTTGCTTCGGCAGGTTATTGATATTTGTCTGAGGCTGGACGCTCGGCTTGCCGAACCGGGCGAATTTTCGCTGCGGGCTCTTGCGAATGGACGAATGAACCTGGCGCAGGCCGAGGCGATCCGCGATCTTATTGACGCGCAGACGACGGCTTCGGCACGTCAGGCTGTCAGGCAATTGCGCGGCGAGTTTTCCAACCGATTGCAGCCGATAAAGGACGATTTGCTGAATGTCATCGTCGTGCTTGAATCGGCGCTCGAATTCGTCGAGGACGATCTACCCGAAACGCAAACCGAAAATATTAAAAAGCGGCTGGAAGAAATTGCCGCTGAGATCGGCCGGATCGCATCGACATTTCAAGCCGGCAAACTGATCCGCGAAGGGTTAACGGTTGCGATTGTCGGGCGGCCGAACGTCGGAAAATCGAGCTTGTTTAACGCCATGCTGGGTTCGGAACGTGCGATCGTGACCGAGATCGCCGGCACGACGCGTGACCAACTTCACGAAAAATTTACGATCGATAATATTCCGATCTCGCTGATCGACACTGCCGGCTTGCGCGAAACGTCAGATACGGTCGAGAGTATCGGCGTCGAACGCGCGCGGCGCGCGATGGCCGACGCCGACTTTGTTATCGCAATGCTCGACGCATCTGAAGCCTTTACGCAGGAAGACGAAGAAATACTCGAAAGCGTACACGCCTTGAACCATCTGATCGCAATTAACAAGATCGACAAGACAAACGACGTTGATGATCTGGTAGCACGGCTGCAATTCAAAATCCAAAATCCAAAATCCAAAATCGCAGCGGTTTCTGCCAAAACCGGCGAAGGCCTCGATACGCTGAAACGCTCGATCGTCGAACCGTTCGAACCGCAGGAATTTTCCGACGCAGGTTTTCTCGTGACCGACGCAAGGCACCATGACCTGCTTGTGCGAGCGCAAAACGAGATCGAAAATTCACTGTCGCAGTTGGAACAAAAAATGAGCGAAGAGATCGTGCTGATCGGCTTGCATAACGCGCTTCGCTACCTCGGTCAGATCACCGGCGAAACGACTGCCGAAGATATGCTGACACGGATATTCTCAACATTTTGCATCGGGAAATAGTCAAAAACGTGATCTAATTCTTTTAACCACGGAACGACACGGAAAATCACGGAAATACAGAACTTCACACCGTGAATAGATTTACATTCTCAGTTGTGAAAACTCAGAAGTTCAAGAGCAAAGTCTCCGGAATTTGCTCGCTTGTAGTTCCCTGCGGCAGCCAGACGGTTTGGTTGTAGATTTCTGCATTTGCAAGGAATTCGCCCATGGCTTCACAGTCCAGTGGCTTTGAAAAATAGTAACCTTGTCCCGATTCGCAGCCGAGACGTTTTAGTGCCGACGCCTGCTCTTCATTTTCGACGCCCTCGGCGATAACGCGCAGGTTGAGAGATTCGCCCATCATAATTATTGCGCGGGCCACCGCAGTGCCTTCTTTTCCCTGGCAGACCTTTTCTATGAACGATTTGTCGATCTTAAGAATATCGACCGGAAAGCGGTGCAGATAGCTGAGCGACGAATAGCCCGTACCGAAATCGTCTATCGCGAGCCGGATGCCTAGGTCTTTGAGCCGCTGAAGCTTTTCAATCATCGCCTCTGTGTTCTGGATCATCAGGGTTTCGGTAATTTCCAGAATTAAGCATTCGGGCGGCAGGGCGGTCCGTTCAAGGGTTTCGGCAACCAGCTTGAACAAATTCGATTGCTGAAATTGCCGTATCGACAGGTTTACGGTTACCGACAGATGCCATTCCTTACCGTACTGATTTATCCAGCGGCTTGCCTGGCGGCAGGCTTCTTCGAGAACCCAGACGCCGATCGGAACTATCAGATTTGCATCCTCAGCGATAGGGATGAATTTGTCCGGAAAAATGAGGCCCTGTCTTGGATGATTCCAACGGATCAGAGCCTCCATCCCGGTGACGCGGTTGGTTTCAAGTTCGATTATTGGTTGATAATTTAATTCGAGTTCGTGATTTTCGATCGCGGTTCTCAAGTTGTCCTCGAGCTCGATGCGCTCCATCAGCGCTTCGCGCATCTCATTCTCGAAAAATATATAGCGGCCCTTGCCCTGGCTTTTTGCCTTGTACATTGCAACGTCGGCGTTTCGCAGCAATTCCTCGGGGTTTTCGGTGCCGGTGATCGATGCGGCAATGCCGATGCTCGTTTCGACAAACACCTCCTTCCCGTCAATGGTGAACGGATCGCGCAACGCTTCCGTGATTCGCTCGACAACGTAAATTGCATCCTCCGGGTGACGGGCATTCTCGATCAATACTGCAAATTCGTCGCCGCCGAGCCGAGCCGGCGTGTCGGTGCTGCGCAGGCAGGTTCGAAGCCGTTCGGCGACAGAGACAAGCAGCATATCGCCGCGTGCGTGCCCGAGTGAGTCATTGACCGTCTTGAAATTGTCAAGATCGAGGAACAACACGGCCATCGCCGTTTTGCTGCGGGCAATTTTAGCTAGAGCATGTTCAACACGGTCGCGGAACAGAACGCGGTTTGCTAGTTTTGTGAGCGGATCGTGCAACGCCTGGTGCGTAAGCTGCTGCTCGAGCGATTTTCTGTCCGTGATGTCGCGAATTATACCGCTGTAAAACAAACCGTCAATGGTTTCCCATGACGAAAGCGAGATCTCGAGCGGAAACTCCGCGCCGTCTTTTTTGATACCCTTTAATTCGATCGCCTTGCTATTTGTATGCAGCAACTCGGTGGCTGTAAAAGGCTTAACGTTTGTCTGGCCCGAACCTTCACTCTCGGGAAAAAGATCGGATAAGGAAAGTTGTAAGGCTTCGTCGCGGCTATATCCGAATATCATTTCTGCGCCTTCGTTCCAGGATATGATCTTGCCCTGAAAATCGGTTAGCACAATGGCGTCCTTGGCCGATTCGACCAGCGACCTGAACCGCGTTTCCGATTCCCGCATCTGCCTTATCATCCGCCCGTTGGCGATCGCATATCTTATCGCGCGTTCCATAACGTGGGCCTCGACGTTTCCTTTTACAAGATAATCGGCAGCGCCGGCGTCTGTCGCTTCGTTGTCAATGTCCTTACCGCCCTGGCCGGTGAGTAGGATCATCGGTACGGGACACCCGTTCGCGAGCGCTTCGCGCATCAGGTCGATGCCGTTTCCGGGACCAAGTCGGTAATCGATCAGGCAAACATCGAAATCGCCGCTGTACAGTGTCGCAAGCGCGCCATCGTATTGTGATACCCATTGGATGTCGTAACGAACGTCTTTAACCTCGCCCAACAGATCGGAGGTCAGCAGATAGTCGTCTTCATCGTCTTCTATCAGCAGTACTTTAATGGTTTCCTCTTTCATGACACCACGGCCTTTTCCGGGGGTAGCTCTACGATCTCAAACCAATATCTTCCGAGAGTTGTGAGAACCTCGACCAATGCTTCGAACGTAACGGGTTTTGTGATGAACGAATTTACGCCAAGATCATAGGTGCGTATCACGTCTTCGTCCGCCTTTGAGGTGGTCAGAACGACGATGGGAATTCGTCTCAGCTCGGGCGAGCTTTTTATCTCGCGCAGTGCTTCGCGGCCGTCCTTGCGCGGCATATTCAGGTCAAGCAGGATCAGGTCGGGTTTCGGCCGCTTGTTCGCACCGGAATATTTGCCTCGTCCGTTGAGATACTCCATCAACTCCTCGCCGTCCTCGACCATCTCAAGCCTGTTGCGAAGCCGGCTTTCGACGAACGCCTCCTTTGCAAGCATCCGGTCGTCCGGGTCGTCATCAGCCAGCAGGATAGTGATGGCATTGCCTTTTTTATTCATTGTTAGAACCCTCGTTTATGTATTGTTTTAATGGAAGAGTAACCGTGAAGATGGCCCCCTCGCCCGGAGTGCTCCGGGCAGTGATGGTGCCGTTATGACGTTCGGCGATCTTACGGCAGACGGCGAGGCCAACGCCCGACCCTTCGTATTCCGCGCGTCCGTGCAGCCGCTGAAATACGGTAAAGATCCTGTCAAGGTATTTTTCGTCAAAGCCGATACCGTTGTCCTCGACCGAGATTTCCCACATATCCTCTCTGCGGCCTGCGCTCTTAGTGTGGCGTCCGAAGATCTTGAGTTTTGGCGTGACCCCGGGCTTTCTGAATTTGAGCGCATTGCCGACAAGATTTTGTATAAGCTGCCGCATCTGCAGCGGGTCGGCCTGGAGCATAGGCAGATCGACAATCTCAACAATAGCTCCGGCCTGTTCGATGCTTACTTCGAGATCGGATAAAACCTCGCGTGCCACTTCATCTAGATTTACTGCAATGAACGGCTGGGCCTTGGTCGAAACACGTGAAAATGTGAGAAGGTCCTGAATGAGCTTTTGCATACGCTCGCCGGCACTTCGCATTCGCTCAAGATAATCGAGGCCTGTTCCCTCAAGAACCGAGGCATATTTTGAGCTAAGCCGGTCGGCAAACGCCTGGACCTTTCTGAGAGGTTCTTGCAGATCGTGCGAAGCGACGTAAGCGAAATCCTGCAATTCGCGGTTGCTCTGCTGCAGCTTTTCGTTAAAAAGCTCGAGCTGCAACTCGGCATTTTTATGCTCGGTAACGTCCATAATTGAACCGAGCATTCGCAGGGGTTTACCGTTGTCGTCATAAACGACATAACCGCGGTCCTTTACAAAAGCATAACTGCCGTCGCTGCGCAGAAACCGGTATTCGTCGGCCCAGTTTTGCTGGCCGTTTTCGATAAGCTGATAGATAGCATTGTTCACTCGCTCAAAGTCGTCAGGGTGTACGCGGCCTGTCCATGAATCGACTTTCGTGCCGACTTCTTCGGCTTTATATCCGAACAATTTCTGAAATCCGACATTCCACCAAAGCTCGTCGTTTTGCAGGTTCCAGTCCCAGATGGCGTCGTTCGTCGCACGCGTGACAAGCTGAAAACGCTCGTCGCTTTTACGAAGCGCTTCCTCCGACCGCTTGCGTTCGATTGCAAGTGCGATCTGGTCGCCGACCGAGGTTAAAAAATCAACATCCTGACGGCAGTAGGCATTTTTGTCCTCGTAATGCTGCACGACAAGCACACCGATTATTCCGGCCGGCGTCCGCAACGGAATGCCAAGCCAGATCGGCGAATCAGTGCCGACCGATTCGACCTCGCCCTGTTCGATCAGGCTGTTGACCACATCGGAGGTCATCAGCATCGCATGGCCCTTGCGAAACACATACGCTGTCAATCCCTTGCCAACCTCGAGAGGCGGCGGCGGCGGATCGTATTTATCGACAAAAAACTGCATATGAAGCAGCTTGGTTTCCGGGTTGTACAAAGCGACAAAGCAGTTTTCCGCGTAGAGAATTTTTCCGATGGCTTTATGAATAAGCTGCAGCAACTCTTCCAGATTTGAGGTCGTCGTCACGCCGCGAATGATCTCGGAAATTATCCGAAACTCGGTTTCGACCCGTTTGCGGTCGCTTATGTCCTGTGCAAAACAGATGATGCGGTGGCTGCCGGTTTGTGGGTCCATCGCCCTCGAGAGCGAAAGCGAAACCAGAAACGACGTTCCGTCCTTTCTAAAGAAAAGCGTTTCAAAACCGGTGATTGACGATTTGTGTTCCAGTTGGTCGACAACCGTTTCGCTGAAAAAAAGACTGTCTTCGGAAAGGCGATCCGCCGGCTGGCCGATCAATTCGTCTTCGCTAAATCCTGTCAGCTCGACCGCGCCGCGGTTTACATATTCGATCTCGAACCGCGTCCCGACAACGATCAGCGCGTCTGCAACCGAGCCAAGAATGCTGTGTTCGAATTCTGAAAGCGGGCGCTTCGCTTTGCTGTCAAGCGTATGATCCGTCACGGAATACAAACCTACGGACGGCAGCGAGCAACCCGCGGACGCAGCTACTTCCTCAGATGGGATCGAATTCATAAGTTATAGAATGCGGATTTCGGCAGGGTGAGTTCGGCGAAAGCCTTGTTTAGCTTTATCTTTTGTCTCTGTCTCAGGTGAAGCGCAAAACTACGGCTAACTGATGCTGCCGTCAAAACAAGTATCACCTTAAACATTGTTAAATGTCAATAAATTTGTTTGTGCTCACAGCTCTTGCTGCCGGCTCGCTTTAGCTTGCCGAAAGGGCGGGAAAGCCAAGGTAAAATTTTATTGACAATAAGTACACTCAGTAATAAAATCCTGCGCATTCACAACGATCTGGAGGTACTTGTATGTCTAAAACTTTTCTGGGAAATTTCGATGACCCGTCTGAGGTTCGCAATATTCCGAAAGGAAAGGTCGAGGTCCTTAATCTCGGTGATATGCCGGTGATGCGCGCAACATTCGAACCCGGTTGGAAATGGTCGGCCGATATGAAACCGGTTGTCGGAACTGATAGCTGCGAGGTTGCTCATTTCGGCTATATGCTTGCCGGAAAAATGCACGTCAAGATGGACGACGGCACGGAATATACGCTTGTTGCCGGTGACGCGGCAAACATAAAACCTGGCCACGACGCCTGGGTTGAAGGCACCGAAAACTGCGTCTTTCTCGACTTTCAGGGTGCGGCAAACTACGCCAAGCCCCAGGAAGCCAGGAAGACGGCTTAGTCTGTTAAACGATCTGTTTCTTTATTAGGCTTAATTGCCCTCGCCGTAGCGGCGCATGTGTTTAATTGCGCCTGTTACCGCAAATATTTCTCTGTATATCACCCCTGTAAAACTGTTATAATTATCCAGGCCATCCTCTAAGCCCACGTTTCCTTTATGCCAAGACAGCAAGAACGTATTACATACCTGATCGAAATTGTACTAGAATGTGCCTCGGGCAAGCGCGAAGCCCGCATCAGCGACCTAAGTCCCGGCGGGTGCTATATCGACAGCATCGTCGCCGTGCAGGAAGGCGAACCCGTAAGCTTTTCGCTAAACTCGTCCGGCGACACATTGCCGTTCACCGGCAAAGTCGCTTACGTGCTTGACGGATTTGGCTTCGGCGTAAAATTTACAGATCTTACCGACGAGCGCAAGGCGTTTTTAGATAACGTAATAAAAGCGCACGGCGGTTAGCCTTGTGTTATCTCACAGGTTCTCGACAATTTCTGGAAGAACGTCCATCATCCCCGCAAATACAAGTGCGATTCCGAACAGACATATCACAACGACTGCGGCAAAAGAAAAGTCGGTCAATACAAATACTACGACAGCGATCACGGCAAAAGCCGCCCACAAAAACTCATAAGCTCTGACCATACGCTTGTTGGAAAGAGAGCGTGATGTTCGCATAGTTAAACTCCAATTTTCAGCAAAATACATTTTCGCAATCGGTGTGCCAGTTGGTACGGCGCAACGCTCTTTATCGCTAAGCCTGTTTTATACAGGCGCTTGCCACAATTTCGCCCGCGCAAGCCGGAATAGGTTAGTGTGTTGGAACGTTACTTGCATTCCTGACAGATATAACAATTCTGTGTGGTTTTAATACGATCCATAAGGAGCAGCCTATGACGCAAGAAATACAAAAAGGCGATTGGAGATCTTTCTTCGATAAGCTGAGCAAGGAGAAATTCGGCTGGGAAACCAACGTTCGGGTCCTGAGCGACGCCACCGGAGCCAATATGCTTTCCGAGGGAATGCCGTTCAACGGCATCACCTATGAGGAAAATGAAGAGGGAATTTCGATCGAGATACTTACAGGCAAAAGCGCCGACCGGCATGATTCGCATACAATCACCGATCCTCAAAAAGTGGCCTTTGAACCTGACCCAGGTGGTAAGGGCGGAACGCTCGATATCGAGGATGCTGCCGGCACGAAAACCCTTGTAAGCTTTCTAAGCGAGCCAGGCAGAAAATCGCAGGACGCGGCAACCGGCTAACTGCGGCCGCGCAGCAGCATTGCTACAGAATGTCCGGCGGGCGATCTTTACGTTTAGATATGATCGACGCTCGCATTTCGGCCCGATTGATAGTTGCGCGTCCGGTCATTTCCGTCGGCGTGACACGATAAATAACCTCGATATTTTCACGGACCCAGCTATCCATCCAACGAATGCTCACAGCGGGCGTCAGCGTCGGATTTGTTGCCGTGATCGCCTTTAACGCTATCTCGCGTTCCGACTCGTCGATCAATTCCTCGGCCGTTCCGTAAACGATCACGCTGTGCCAATGCTTGTTGTCCGCGACCTCCTCAACCTGTAGGCAGACTCTTGGGTTTTCTTTTATGATCTCTGCCTTTTTGCCAAGAGTTGTATAAATATAGACATACGGTTTTGCATAGGCGTAATGAATCGGTACAACGTAAGGCTCATTATTTCTCGCGCAAGCCAAATGTCCATAACCCGTTTTTGCCAGTAGGGCGTCGATCTCACTGTTCCCCATTTCCTCGATCTCGATCATGCCTAACCTCCTGTTTATTTTAGGACTTATATTCTTTCAGATAATAGGTTTACTCGGCCCCTAAATCAATTCGTTTTCCATGAAGCTGTGTCGGGCGGCAAAACCCGTTGCGTCCGGGCGTTTAGGAACGGAATTTGCGAGTAAAGCATTAGGTTATGCAGTATCAGCCCGTCTTCCAGGACAGAATTGACGCCGGCAAGGCTCTGGCGCGTGATCTGGGAAACTATGCTGGCCGAGATGATGTCATAGTTTTGGCATTGCCGCGCGGCGGCGTCCCCGTGGCCTATGAAGTTGCGCGGGAGCTCCGGGCGCCGATGGATGTATTTGTCGTGCGAAAACTAGGCGTTCCCGGCCAGGAGGAATTCGGCTTCGGCGCGATCGCGTCGGGCGGCACCCGGTTCGTGAATGAGGAAGTCGTGCGTGCGCTTAGGATGCCGGAAACGATAGTCGAGCGTGTTATCGCACGCGAAGAGGCCGAGGTTCAGCGGCGTGAGCGGTTGTATCGCGGTGACCGCCCTGAACCCGAACTTAACGGCCGCTTAGTCATTATAGTCGATGACGGACTTGCGACCGGCTCCACGATGCGGGCCGCCGTCACGGCGCTCAAAACACGAGATCCAAAATTGATAATCGTCGCGGTTCCGGTGGCTTCGGAACAGGCTTGCGAGGATTTTAAGCATGAGGCCGACGTTATGTCGGTTTGCGCCGTAACACCCGAACCGTTCTACGGCGTCGGCATGTGGTACCGAGATTTTTCGCAAACGACCGATGAGGAAGTAAGACAATTGCTGGGCAGTGCGAACGCCGCGGCAACGGCAGGATCAAAATGATAGTCAAGGAAAGGCAAAAAACTTCAGTAAAGGATGCGGTGATCGGCGATGCGATACCGCTGAGGCCAAACGAAACGACGGATTACGATTCGCTGATCGACCAGATCGCCGACGCTCGATTTGTGCTCATCGGCGAAGCGTCGCACGGCACGCACGAGTTTTACCGTGAACGAGCGCAGATCACTAAGCGACTGATCGTGGAAAAGGGCTTTTCGGCGGTCGCCGCCGAGGCCGATTTTCCCGATGCGAATAGGATAAACACGTATGTTCGCGGTGGGGAAAACGACCCCGATGCGATTGATTCGCTTGGCGGATTCAAGCGATTTCCCGCGTGGATGTGGCGTAACGCAGACGTGCTGGATTTTGTCGGCTGGCTTCGTTCTTACAACGACGACCTTTCCTGGAACACGGCGAAGGTGGGGTTCTATGGACTTGACCTTTATAGCCTTCACACGTCGATGGATGTGGTCATTGCCTATCTTGAAAAAGTCGATCCGGCATCTGCAAAACGCGCAAAGCAGCGCTATTCCTGCTTCGATCATTTCGGTGACGATGTGCAAACCTACGGTTACTCGACCGGTCTCGGCCTGGCAAAATCATGCGAAGACGAAGTTGTCAGCCAGCTTACCGAGATGACTCGTCACGCAGCTGACCTTGCCGAGCGAGACGGACGTGCCGCTGCGGACGAGTTTTTCTCTGCCGAGCAAAACGCGCGGCTCGTCAAAAACGCTGAGCAGTATTATCGGATGATGTACCGCAGCGACGTATCGTCCTGGAATCTGCGTGACCGTCATATGGCGGAAACGCTGGTCGCGCTTGAACGCCATCTTTCAAAGGGCGGTAAACCGGCGAAGATCGTTGTATGGGAACACAACTCGCATCTCGGTGACGCTCGCGCAACGGAAATGGGCGCGCGCGGCGAGCTGAACGTTGGCCAGCTCGTCCGCCAGCGATACGGCGAAGATGCGGTTCTTGTAGGCTTTACGACCCATCACGGAACGGTGACGGCTGCGTCAAATTGGGGCGACGATGCAGAGCGAAAACGCGTGCGCCCGGCCCTTGCCGGCAGCATCGAGGAAATTTTTCACGACGTGGATCTGGAGCGGTTTATGCTTTTGCTCAGCGGCGAGAACGCGTCCCGGACTGCGTTGACCGAACCGATGCTGGAACGCGCGATCGGTGTTATTTACCGCCCCGAAACCGAAAGGTTCAGTCATTATTTCAGAACGATATTGCCCGACCAGTTCGATGTCGTGATCCATATGGACGAAACCCGCGCCGTCGAACCGCTCGAGCGAACCGGCCACTGGGAAAAAGGCGAGGGGCCCGAAACGTTCCCGCTGGGAATCTAGCCTGCGTTAACGGCTGGGTTCTGCAAATGCCGAATTCAAAAGACTTATGCTTAGTCAAACATCAGACAGAAAGTGTGCGAATCCTCTATGCAGCTGCCGGCCAGAGCCCGCCAGCGATTATTGCGGCCCGCATTGCGAGCAGGCCCGCGACGAAAGCGACTGCGGCTGCGGCCACGTCGAATGTAAGGCAAAAGCTTATCGGGAGGTAAAGCGATGACGCGAATCAGAGAAGAATTTGACGCCGACCGTTTCGGAGCACGAGAAAAAACGTCGGAGTTTCCTTTCGGTGACCAACAATCGCCTGTCACCTGCGGCATCTGCGGCGCAACCCGTTATGCTTCAAAAGAATTTGCGGAAAAGATCGGTCAGGCGATCGGCGAGGGTATCGACACGCCATACGTTTGTTCAAAATGCGAACGGGACCAGGAAGAAATGGCACACGCCGGCGGATAAAAATACAAAATTCATTTTTTCCGAAAATAATTATGACTTTATAATTAACATATGTGGTCCGTCTTGTCCCGGCTGTCCCACCTCTGTCCCACGCCCTAGTGGGACAGGGAAACCATTGACCGCATTGCGCTTACCAGGTTCTCCACAGCAATTTTCTCTAAATTTCGAAAACTTTTTGATACGAAAACGTAAGTATTGCAGCCAAAGGGCTTATCTCTTTTGCAGCTTTCAGGAGGTCCGGGACAGTGGGACGGATCAAGGTTTGGTTGAATTTAAAAACTAGTTGTCAAAGAGCGGGCGGGCAAAGGAAGCCCTTCGAAACTATTGTATCATACTTTGTCGAATATATTGTAGATGCAACACTTTTTAGAGATCGATTCCCGTTTAACAATAGCAACATTTTATTGACAATTTCTCAGTAAAATATAATAGTTACATCAAAAATATTTCCGGAGAAAAGAAGATGCCAATTTCGGACGAAAATCTTGAAGCCATGTTCACCTTTGGAGCCGAGACAGGCGGCGTTGTCGACCAGCCGCCCTTTCGTATGCTCGTTCTCGGCGACTGGAGCGGCGACAGGGAAAAGAACGACCTCGCCGACCGCCGACTGCTCGAAATCGACCGCGACAATTTTGAAGACGCGATCAGGAAGATGGGAGCGTGCGTGAATCTAAGCCTCGGTGACGAGCAGGAGATAAGCTTGCGGTTCGAGGAGCTTGACGATTTTCATCCCGACCGTATTTTTGAGCGCGTCGCCGTTTTTAGCGAACTTCGCGACCTTCGTAAACGGCTGAAGGACCCGAACGAATTTAACGCCGCGGCAAACGACGTTCGTTCGTGGATAGGAAGCAAAACGGAGGCCGAGCCAGAACCAGCGCCGGCAGTTGCCGCTGCGGAGCCAGTTGACGCAGGCGATGGAAACGACCTGCTTTCTCAGATATTGACGCAGCCCTCGGGAGGTGCAGCCGCTGCGCGTGCTAAAGGTTCTGACGAGATAAACAGCCTGTTGCGCGAGATCGTTACGCCGCATGTGCTCCGCATTGATGAAAATGAGCAATCGCAGATGATCGCCGCCGTCGATCAGGCGACGAGCGAAGTGATGCGAAAGATCTTGCACGATCACAAATTCCAGGCTCTTGAGGCAGCATGGCGAGGCATGTATTTCCTAGTTCGCCGTACCGACACGTCACCCGACCTGAAACTTTACATTCTTGACGTTTCAAAAGACGAGCTTATCGATAGCTTGAAATCAGCCGACAATTTATCCGCAACGCCGCTGTATAAAACGCTGGTTCGCGACACCGTCGAAACGCCCGGCGCCGAACCCTGGGCCGTTGTTGTCGGAAATTATGCTTTCCTTCCGGAAAAGGATGATGTAGCTGCGCTGATCAGGATCTCGCGTCTTGCCCAAGCCGCAGATGCCCCTTTCATCTCGCACATGCGTCCCGAAGTTCTCGGTGTTCATATCCTCGACGGTAACACCGATCCGACGGAATGGGATCTGTCACCCGGTACAGACGCCGGCAAACTGTGGGCGGCAGTTCGCGGGCTTGCTGAATCGAGATATCTCGGCATGACCATTCCGCGCTTTCTGGCACGCCTGCCGTACGGAGCCGATACCGATCCGCTCGAGCGCTTTTCCTTTGAGGAGTTTGACGGTAAACCCGCACATGATCTTTACCTATGGACAAACTCAGCGTTCGCCTGCGCGCTTTTGCTTGCACAGAGCTACGCCGAATACGGCTGGGAAATGGGCGAATCGCTTATGCAGGACCTCGACGGCCTGCCCGTGCATATGTACAAACAGGACGGCGAAACGGTTTTCCAACCCTGTGCGGAGGTTCAGCTTACTCAAAATGCCTGCGAGCAAATAATGGAACACGGCCTTATGCCGCTCGTCTCATACAAGAACACCGACCGCGTAAAACTCGCACGCTTTCAGGCAATCACCGATCCGGTAAAAGGTTTGAAAGGAAGATGGAGTTAATACGCGCTTCATGAAATTCTTCGTTTTCGCGTTAAGGTAACACGCGGGAACGATCACCCTCCCATAAAAAGTTGCTCCCAGAAACCGGAGGCGGTTAAACGGAAGAGCTTATTGTCCCGCCGCCTCATATAAAACCTA
>Ga0068853_100002448_pt1 | contig 13902 bp, 10 predicted proteins | sample KBSCornC32_FD_65655 | JGI IMG/M metagenome (GOLD analysis project Ga0068853, IMG submission 65655) | Corn rhizosphere microbial communities from Kellogg Biological Station, Michigan, USA - KBS Corn C3-2 | ecosystem: Host-associated > Plants > Roots > Rhizosphere > Soil ... | reverse complement strand
CGGACCTGGGGCCGTCCTCGTCCGTGGGCAGCCGCTTCACGGGCGGCCGACTGCCGCTGCGTCCCCGGCGCATCATCGTCGGGCTCGACTTCTCCTCGGTGTCCGAGGGCGCGCGCCGCCTTGCGCTGGGGCTCGCCCGTACCACCGGCGCCGTGGTCGATCTGGTCGGCGTCCTCGACGCCTTCGACGAGCTCTTCGTGCGCCACAACGATCGCCTCCTGGGAGTGAACAGCGGGGAGGGCGGCATGGAGCTCGAAAGCGACGCCGCCGTGGACGCCCTCCAGGCCGAGGTCGAGGAGGCGCTGTTGTGCCGGGAGCGCCTGGCGCGCGCGGCGGGCATTCGCTGCGAGCACACGTTCCTGACCGGCGTGCCCGGTCTGGCGCTCAGCGATCACGCCATTCGCACCGGGGCCGACCTCATCGTCCTCGGCGCCGGCCCGGCGGAACCCGCGCGCTTCGGCTGGGCCTGGGGCGCGCGCGCCGCCGAGCAGATCCTCCAGTCCGGCAAGTGGCGAGGCCCCGTCCTCCTCCGCCGCCGGGCCTGAGCGCAGGGGGGCGTTGCCCCCCTGCGAGACCCCCCAAGATCTCAGCGCAACGCCGGCGCGGCGAAGCCGCGCCTCCCGGTTCCTTGGACTTGCTCGCTGTGTTCGCTCTGACGCCGCCGAGGCCGCCGAGCTAGCATTTTAGGGTTTCTTTCGGCGATCCGGACATCAGAGCGAGCGTAGCGAGCGGGTCCAAGCACCCGGGAGGCGCAGCTTCGCTGCGCCGGCGTCGTCGGCCTACTCTGGGGTGGGCCCGCGGGAGGGGCCTGCCCCTCCCGCGCGCTATCGCTGCATCGTGAAGAAGTCGGTCATGGACTTGAGGGCGAAGCAGGGGACGCCGTGCTGGGTCCCGCTGTAGCTCGGATCGTTGTGCGAGCACCAGATGGTCGGGACGCTGCACCCGTCGTAGATGATGCAACCCGGATCCACCTGCGGTCCCTCCGAGCTCTTGCACCCAGCGATCGCCGCGTAGGGCATCGAGGTGTCCTTGCACATGTTGGCCGTCCGGAAGCGGGCGACGGCGTTCTTGGCCGAATCGGCGCTCCGCTGGTTGTCCATCTTGCCGTCGATGTAGAGGACGGGCATGGGGATGGCGACGTTGTACGGATCGGCGGCGACCGGCGAGACGGCGCGCAGCTTCAGGTGTTCGGCGTCGCTCTTGTGCGACAGCATGTTCACCAGCATCTGAGCGCCGGAGCTGTGCCCGACGGCGTAGACGTGGTTCATGTCGACGCAGTAGGTGGCCATGATGGTGTCGTACTGCATCAGGACCCGCTTGCTGTTGTTCGCGTAGTTGTTCCAGCACTGCCCGCTGTCGGACGTGTTCGGCATCCACCGGACGTAGTCCGTCTCGAACGCGCTGCCCTTGGTCAACCCTTCCCATTGATTGTTCGGGTTCCCGCAAGCGTGCATGGCCAGCAGCAGCGGCATGGGCTTCATGCCGTCGTAGCTGGTCGGGAAGTCGATGATGATCTCGTTCGTCGTGGTGACCTTGCCATTGGCAGGTCGCCCCGACTTGCCGCAGCCGGGGCTCGGCATGACCACCCCGGGCTCTCCCGAGCCGCCGCTGCCGCTGCCGGTGCTGCCCCCGTTCCCGATGCTGCCTCCGCTGGCGGCGCTGCCGCCGCCGCGTCCGCTGCGCCCGCCGCCCCCGACGCTGCCCCCGTTGCTTCCACCGTTTCCGGTCGCGCCACCCGAGCTGCTGCCGCCGGACGCGGTCATGCCGCCGGACGCGGTCACGCCGCCGGACGCGGTCACGCCGCCGGACGCGGTCACGCCGCCGGACGCGGTCACGCCCCCGGATCCGGTCTTGCCCCCCGAGCTGCTACCACCCGACGCGGTCGTGCCGCCGGAGGCGGTGCCACCGCCGGAGCCGGTCGATCCGCCGGAGCTGGAGCCGCCCGATCCTGGCGGTCCGTTGTCGGCGGGCGAACAGCCCGCGGCCGCCGCACCGAGGGCCAAGGCGAACAAGACGTTGCAGAGAGACGAGGCGGAGGTGTTGCGGGCGTGGAACTGGTTCTCGTTGGCCATTTTGCTACCTGCGTCAGGGGGTGGGGGGCCCTGGTGGGGCCGTTGGCGCACGATGAGTAGGTATTGCCGCCCGCGCGATAGTTTGTTCGATTCGCGCTGCCCTCGGTAGGTTCCCCTCGGTGCCTGTAGGTTATTGTCGGAGTTCGACGAGGGTCGGGCTTGGCACATCATGCCTTTCGTAAGGGCGGGATGGAAGGCCGTTTCGTGCATTTGATTCGCGAATTCGGCTCGTTCGATACGAATGGGACGCGCTGCACCCGCGCCCACCTTCTGCGTGTATTTTCCGCCCTCCCAACTCCGCTCCGGTTTTGGGATAAGGTGCGTCCCCTACCTCAGGAGGAGACGATGGGAAGATTGCCCCGATCCGGTAAGGCCCTCACGCTTTGTCTTGCAGTCCTGTTTGCCTCGAGCGCGGCCAACGCGAAGAGCGCCGCCCACGACGAGAAGCCCGAAGCGCCGGCTGTCGAGAAGGTCAAATGGGGAGAGGCCGATGGCAAGGAGGTCGACCTCTACACCCTGCAGAACAAGAACGGGCTCGTCGCCAAGATCACCAACTACGGCGCCATTCTGGTCGAGCTCCGCACGCCCGATCGGGACGGCAAGCTCGGCGACATCGTCGTCGGATACGACAACCTGGCTGACTTCATCAAGAAGACGCCGTACTTCGGCGCGACGGTCGGCCGGGTTTGCAACCGGATCTCCGGCGCCCAGTTCGAGCTCGACGGCCAGACGTACAAGCTGGCCGCCAACAACGGACCGAACTCGTTGCATGGCGGCAACAAGGGTTGGGACAAGGTGGTCTGGGACGCGGAGCCGATGAAGGCCAAGGACGGCCAGGCCCTCAAGCTCACGTACCTCTCCAAGGACGGCGAAGAAGGCTATCCCGGCAACGTCAAGGTCACCACGATCTACACGCTGACCAAGGACAATCAGCTGCGGGTCGAGATGAGCGCGACGACCGACAAGGCGACGCCGATCAACATGTGTCATCACACCTACTGGAACTTGCACGCCCAGCCGGAAGGGGGCCCGACGGGAGACATCCTCGACCACGAGCTCACGCTCCACGCCGACAAGTTCACCCCGGGGCTGCCGCCCGACGGGACGATCAAGCCGGTCGCCGGGACGCCCTTCGACTTCCGGAAGCCCAAGCCCATCGGCCAGGATCTGAAGGCGGCCGGCTCACCCGGCATGGACGCCCCCATCGGCTACGACCAGAACTGGATCGTGAACGGCAGCCCCAGCAAGCTCCGCTCGGTGGCGAAGGTGCACGATCCGAAATCGGGTCGCGTGATCGCGGTCGAGGCCAATCAACCAGGCGTGCAGTTCTATTCGGGCATCTTCATGGACGGCAAGACCAAGGGGAAGGGCCAAGTCCACAACCAGTACACGGGCATGTGCATCGAGACGCAGAAGTTCCCGAACTCGATCAACGTGCCGGCCTGGAAGAAGGAGGTCGTGCTTCGCCCCGGTCAAACGTACAAGCACGTCATCACGCACAAGTTCAGCGTCGAGAAGTAACGACGTCGAGCTCTTGCCCGTCGCGTCGCCCCGCTCTGGCTCAGAGGGGCAACGCGAGGGGGAAGGCGTCCAGGTAACGAGTCGTGCTGGCGGGGATCAGATCGCGCCGGAGCCGGCGCGCGGTCGTCGCGATCGAGGCGCGAATCAGAGGCCGCCGCATGTCGGCCGGGTGAACGGCCAGGCGCGTGTCCGCGGGCGCGCGGTGGCGCTGGAGAAACGCGAACGCCGCCGTGGCGGCCGCCTCGAGCGCGTTCAGCGAGCCCCAGCCGATCAGGCGAAGCGGCCGCGAGCCGGCGCCTTCGGGGCCGTGCAGCCCGTCGAAGAGCTCGGTCCACGTGAAGCCGGCGGCCCCGACCGCGGCGCGGGCCTCGCGCGACAGCAGCCAGGCCGGCGGGACGAAGCGCGTCCCCGCTTCTTCCAGGCCGATCCGCAGCAGGATGGCGCGTCCCTCGTCGAGGCGACGGGCGGCGTCTTCTCGCAGGACGCAACAGAGCTCGCCCTGGCCCCGCGCGAAGCCGTAAGCAGCGGCGAAACGCGCGGGATTGAAGGTCGGGCGCGGCATGCGATGGGTCAGGCCGTGCAAGACGACGGTGGCGCCCGCGTCGGCCATGGCGCGCAGCCAGGCCACGGTGGCCGGGTCTTCGTCGAGGCGCACGCGCCCCTCGTGGTGGGGGATCGCGAGCAGGGTGAGGTCGGCCGGACCCAGGCCGGCCGCCTGATGCAGCAGCGCCACCGCGCGCTGACAGGCCTCCAGGGTCAGCGGCGAGATGTCGTGGACCGAGGCCAGCAACGTCCGGCCGCGAGCGGGCGCGAGATCAGAAGTGGGCGACGGCTCGTCTCGGCTCACGTCGGTGGGCGGGTGAAAGATTCCCAGAGCGCGTTGAACGAGTAGTTGCTCCAGCGATCGATCATGGCCATGCGCGCGTTGGCGGCCAGTTGGCCCGCGTACTCCGGATCACCGAGCACCCGCTCGAGAGCGCGGGTCAGGCCGTCGACCCCGAACGGGTAGAACTCGGCCGAGACACCGTCCTTGGCCAGGTCGGTCGCGTTGGCATCCGACGGGAGGACCACGGGGACGCCGCTGGCCATCGCCTCGAGGTTGACGAGCCCGAGGGTATCGACCTGGCTGGCGAAGGCGAACGCGTGCGCCGAGGCGTAGATGCGCTGCAAAGGTTCGCCGCGCTGGAGCCCCACGAAACGCACGAAGGGCTCGCCCCCGAACTTCTCGTGCAAGGACGGCAGCTCGGGGCCCTCTCCGACCACCACCAGCAGGGGCCGTAGGGGGCCCTGCTGCAGCCGCCGGACCGCCTCCACGATGGTCGGGATGTTCTTCTCCTCCGAGATCCGGCCCACGCTCAGCACCACCGGCCGGCCGTCGAGCTCGATCCCCAGCTCTCGGAAAATGGAGGGGGAGCCGAGCCGCGGATTGAAGTGGTCGGGATTGACCGTGACCGGGAGGACCTCGATGCGCGACTCCTCGACGCCCAGATCCGCCAGGCACTTGCCCGCCTTCCTGGAGAACACGAACGCGGCGTCGGCCCGGTTGTAGAACCAGACGAGGTAGCGGCGCGCCGCTTCCTGCAGCATGCTGCCGCCGCCGAAGATCGAGATCAGCGCGGGGATCTCGGTGTGGTAGGTGGCGGTCACGGGGAGGCGCAAGATCTTGGCTGCCAGCAACCCCACGAGGCCCATGGGGCCCGGTGTCGACAGCTCGACGTTGGAGACCTCGTTCCGCCACATCCAGTCGACGGTGTGGACCAGCGAGGGAATATAGAGGCGCATCTGTTCATAGAACGGTAACGACAGGCTGCGCACCGCGGGGAGCGGATGGAACCGATGCCCGTCGCGGTGCGCGGCGCGGTCGCCGCAATAGGGGACCAGCACGTCGCACCCGGAGGTCTTGGCCTCGTTGGTGAATCGCTCGCACCAGGTCGAGACGCCGTCGACCTGCTCGAGTGAGTCGGAGAACACGGCCAGCCGCTTCCGCCGACCCGGAATCTCCCAGGCGGTCCAGCTGCGGCGTAAGGCCACCGCCTGGGCGTATTGCTTGCCGAAGTGATGCGCGGCGAAGAAGAAAGGCGCCGCTGCGGCGCCGGCCGCCGCGAGGTCGTGAGCGGCGTCCAGGATCCCATAGAAATCGAGGGCCGAGACCGCCCCGATGAGCCTGTCGAGGGCCGTGTTCGTGGCCGTGTCGAAGGCTTCGGCGGTCAGCGTGGTCATGGCCGCGTCCTCCGCGTCGAGGGCGCGGGCGGCCCATTCACCGCAGCGACCGTCGGCGTCGCTGGCGCCGATCACGGGCGAAGTGAGGGGCGCGGGCGAGCTGGCGGATCCCGCCGAGGCGGCGCTGGCCAGCCGGGCCACGAGCGGCGCCAGGAAGGAAGCGCCGCGCCCGCTCGGGCGCTTGCCGAACGCGGCCTCCATGAGATCGCTGACCGGATCGCCACCGTCCATGGGCTCCGCTCCGTCGCGACGGCGCAAGAACCCCGACGTCGTTCGCTGGGCCCCCACCGCCAGGACGTTCAGGTCGGCGTTGTGCCCGATCGCTCGACTCGCCCCCTCGCGCACGCCCGACAGGAACATGGCGGGAGACAGGCCCGCGCCGTCGACCTCGGTGCAGACCGTGCCGTTGCGCCGGTGTACGTGGTCGTCCGAGCCACCGGTCTCGGCCTTCACGTGGGGACGCGCGCCGCGCGCGGGACGCCCATGCTTGAGGGCGAGCCGCGCGAGCACGGCTTCATCCAGGCCGCCGGTGAAGGCTGCCAGATCAGCTTCGATGCGTGCGTCGGTCAGGCCGTTCGCGACCTCGAAGGTCGGAAACAGCAGCAAGACCTTCTCGAACGTCTCGCGATCCAGCTTCCAGTTCGGGCTCAGCAGAGGGTGGGCCAGGCCATACGCGATGCCCTGATCCTGCAGGAAATCGGCGAGGGCGTAGATGTCGTCGCGTCGCTCCTGGAAGGCGGCGTGTTGATCGGGGTCGATGTTCCAGGCGAGCACGTGCATCACGCAGCCGTTCTCGGGGAACCGGGTGGTGATCTCCTCCGAGAGGAAGAAGTCCGGCTTGTCGATCAGCTGCAGGCCGCCCGCCACCGTGTCGTGGTCGGTGAGGGTGACCAGATCCATGCCCCGCAATTTGCAAAGGTCGTATTGCTGGAGCGGATCGACGTAACTCTCGGGACAGCCGAAATAACGCCCGTACCACTCGGCGTCGGTCTTGGACGCGGACGAGTGCAGATGGAGATCGCACCGCGTCGACGCCAAACTGGGTTTGAGGCCTGACACCGGGATGGGGGAACCACTTTCGCCCAAGGAGCGCGTCAAGTCTACTGGGAACATCGGAGCCCAGGCCGTCCCGCAGCGTGACCGGGAGGTCACCGGCCCGGGGGCGTTTCCGGTCCCGGCGCCACCGAAGAGACGACTGCAAGAAAGATGATGGTCGGCGTGCTGGCACCTCCGCCAGCGTCCACTGGACGGGGCGCCTGGCGGGTCGGTAGAAGGTGCAGGGTGAGCTCGGACACCGACGGCCGCAATCGATTGGCGCCATCGCAGGCGGCCGGACCGGAAGCGCCCGTCGCCGTTCTCTTCGATCTCGACGGCACGTTGGTCGACTCGGAGCGCGCCAACGTCGAATCGGTGGTGCTGGCTTGTCGAGCCTTGGGCGTCGAGCTGGACGACGAGGAGCGCCGCTTCATCGTCGGGCACTCGTGGAACGAGATCCATGCGCGCATCGTCGCCAAGACCGGCCTGACCATCGGGATGGACGCGTTGATCGCGCGCGCGGTCGACGAGAAACGCGCGTTGCTGGCGGCCAGCGGTCACCACGCCCTTCCGGCGGCGGTCGAGACTGTGACGAGGCTGGCGCGCCGCTCGGCGCTGGCGATCGCGTCGGGGGCCAGTCGGGTCGAGGTTCGCGACGCCATCGAGGGCATCGGGATCGCTTCGCTCTTCCGCGTGGTCGTCGGGGCAGAGGACTATGCGCGCGGCAAGCCGGCGCCCGATCCGTACCTGCTGGCGATGGATCGGCTGGGCGTGCGCGCGCAGGCGCGGCGCTGCGTGGTCATCGAGGACGCCACCCCGGGGATCCTCTCCGGGCGGGCCGCGGGGGCGCGGGTCATCGCCGTACGGGCCGGCAACTTCGTCGGATACGATCTCTCGCCGGCCGACGTGGTGGTCGACACCCTGGCCGAGGTGACCGACGAGCTCTGCGCCTCGCTCGTCGCGTGAAGCAAGGAGGCGAGGCGTGGGGCGCGCGCCCTTCCCGGACGGCGTGACCACGTTGATCCGACGGAAGTCGTAATTGTTGGACCGCGAGGGCGGGGAGGCGTAGCTACGCGGGTTCAAGGAGATCCTCCATGCGAACGCCCGGCCCCCGGACCCGACTTTCGACCCCGTTCACGGCACGACTGGCTCTGGCTCTTTCGGTCGCGGGCCTCGCGCTGGGCGGCTGCAATGGCGCGAGCGGACCGAGCGGCGCGACCGGCTCGGGCGGGAAAACGGCCTCGGGGGGCGCGACGGCTTCGGGCGGCTCGACGGGCTCCGGGGGCACCACGGCCTCGGGCGGCGCGATGGCGTCCGGGGGCGCGACGGCTTCGGGCGGCGTGACCGGCTCGGGCGGCGGGACCGCGTCCGGGGGCGCGACCGGTTCGGGCGGTGCGACCGGTTCGGGTGGCAACACGGGGTCGGGCGGCGCGACCGGCTCCGGCGGTCCGGAGCCGACACACGGGACCGGAGGCGCGGCAGGCCGTGGCGATGGGGGCCGGGGCGGAAACACCGGAGGCGCCGGCGAGGGGGGCGCGCAGGCCGGGGGGCGCCAAGGGATGGGCGGCACCTCGCCGTCCGACGGCGGCGCCGACGACGTCGTCATCCACGACGGCGCGGTGATGGATGGGGGCGCCTTCGTCCCCACGGGCTGGACCGCCGTCTATACGTGCACCGGCACTTGCCCCGCGCAGATGTCGCAGGACACCGCCGACATGGACACCACCCGCGCCTTCGACGGCACGTTGAGCACCCGCTGGTCGACCGGGCAATACCAGCAATCGACGGCGCTCATGAGCAAGTTCCCGCTCTTCTTCACGCTCGACATGAAGCAGGTGATGAACGTCAGCAAGGTGACCCTGAACCCGGGGACCAAGGACATGTACGACGCCCCCGGGCAGATGGACGTGCTGGTGTCGGTCGACGGGACGACGTACACGAAGGTCGTGTCGGGCCACAAGCCCTCGTCTCCGTCGATGGGGAACACGGACACGATCATGTTTCCCACGCCGACCGCGGCTCGCTACATCCAGCTCGAGGCCACGATGACCATCAAGCAAGTCAACTCGAGCCTGGGCGATCGGTACTGGGCCATCGGCGAGATGAACGTGTTTCCTTGAGGCGCCGGCGCTGGCGGCGCGGGTGGCGCGCCGTCGCGTTCTCGGAAGGCCGATCCATCGCGTGGTAAAATCGCGCAGCGCCGTGCTCGATCATCTGCCACCAGACGTTCACATCTACGAAGTGGGTCCCCGCGACGGCCTGCAGAACGAGGCGCGCCTCATCGCCACCGACGACAAGGTGGCCTTCATCGATGCCCTGTCGGCCTCGGGGCTGTCGGCCATCGAGATCACCAGCTTCGTGAACCCGCGCTGGATCCCCCAGCTCGCGGACGCCGCCGACGTCGCGCGCCGGATCACGCGGCGTCCGGGGGTCGTGTACTCGGCGCTGGTGCCGAACCGGCAGGGGTTGGACGCCGCGATCGCGGCCGGGATGCGCGAGGTCGCGGTCTTCATGTCGGCGTCCGAGACGCACAACAAGAAGAACGTCAACAAGACGATCGCCGCGACGCTGGAGGCGTTTCGCGAGACGGTGCCGCCGGCCCTGGCCGCCGGGCTCAAGGTGCGCGCCTACGTGTCGACGGTCTATGGTTGCCCCTACGAGGGCGCCGTCGATCCCCAGAAGGCGGTGGATCTGTGCCGTCAGCTTCGGGCGCTCGGCTGCTATCAGATCTCGCTCGGGGACACCATCGGCGTGGCGAATCCCCGGCAGGTGCGTGACGTGCTGTCGCGGGTGTTCGCGGAGGTCCCGGTGGGGGACGTGGCGGTGCACTTCCACGACACGCGCGGAACGGCGCTGGCGAACATCCTCGTCGCCGTCGAGATGGGGGTGACCACGGTGGACTCGGCGCTGGGCGGGCTCGGCGGCTGCCCCTACGCGCCGGGGGCCTCGGGCAACGTCGCCACCGAGGACGTGATCTACATGCTCGAGGGGATGGGCGTGCGCACGGGGGTGGACATGGAAAAGCTCGTCGAGGCCTCGCAGCTGGCCTCGACCCTGGTCGGCCACGAGATGCCGTCCAAGTTCTACCGCGCGTACATGGGCGCGCGGGGCCGCGCCGCCGCGTCGCCGGGCTGACGGGTGACGGGCGCGGCCGCGTCGTCCGCGCAGGGCCCTCGGGTCCTGATCGCCGGGGGCTTCACGGGCGGGCACCTGTTCACGGCCGTGGCCATCGCCGAGGCCATCCGGCGTCGCGCGCCCGGCGCCGAGGTCCGCCTCGGGGGTACGCGGGGCGGGATGGAGGTCGGGCTGGCGCGCGCCGCCGGCCTTCCGGTCGAGACCGTCTGGTTGGACGGGATCGCGCGCGGTCGGAGCCTGGAGGCGCTGGCGCGGAACTGTGCGCTCCCCGTGAAGCTGGCCGTCGCGCTCGGCCAGGCGCGCGCGATCGTCGAACGGTTCCGTCCCGACGTGGTGGTGGGGGTCGGGGCGTACGTCAGCTTCGCCTTCGTGGCGATGGCGGCGTGGCGGGGCGTGCCGACCCTGCTCCACGAGGCCAACGCGGTCCCGGGAGTGGCGAACGCGCTGCTCTCGCGGTGGACCGACGTGGTGTGCCTCGGGCTGGCGGACGCCGGCCCACGTCTCCCTGCGGCGGCGCCGCGCGCGGCGAGCCGTCCGGTGCGTCGAATCGTCGAGACCGGTACGCCGGTGCGTCCGGAGCTTGCCGGGGCGCTCGCGCTGTCTCGAGCCGAAGCGAGGGCGCGCCTCGCCCTCGATCCCTCCAGGCGGACCGTGGTGGTCGTGGGCGGCAGCCTGGGATCGAACGCCCTCAACGCGTGGATGTTGCAGGAAGGAGCGAGCCTGAGCGCGATAGAGGGCCTGCAGATCCTTTGGCAGTGCGGTCGGGCCCACCTCTCCTCCTGTCGTGACCGCCTCGGCGCCGCGCCGGACGTTCACCTCGTCGCATTCCTCGACGAGGTGGGGGCCGCCTACGTCGCCGCGGATCTGGTGATCGCCGGAGCGGGGGCGGGGACCCTGTCCGAGCTGGCGGCGTTCGCGAAGGCCGCGGTCATCGTCCCCGATCGCGCGGTCTCGGAGGACCACCAGCTCGCCAACGCGGAGGCCGTCGGGCGCGCCGGCGTCGCGGTGTGGACCGATCGGGCGCTCGGCGCACCGTTCAGCGACCGGATCCGCGCGCTGGTCAGCGACACCGAGGGACTCCTCGCGGCGGGCGCCGCCATCGGGCGCCTGGCGCGCCCGCGCGCGGCCGACGCGGTGGCGGAGGAGATCATGACGCTCGCGGTCCAAAAAGGGACGACGCGGGTCTCGGCAGGCCCGGAGCCGTTCGCGCTCCCCTTCGGGGACTCGAGGTCGTAGCGCCGGGTCCGTCACCGTGCTTGAATTCCGGCGAGCGCGCAGGAACATGACGCCAGGCCCCCGCCATTCTGCCTTTCGTTTCGGCGGCAGAGTACTCGGAAAGGAGTGCTCACGATCGAAACGATCGACTCCGATCAGGACGAGGACGAGGACGAGAAGTAAGGTGGGCCTGATCCTGTTCGTGTCGCTGATTACGCTGCTGTCCGCTCAGGCGGCCTTCGCGGCCACGATCACGCTGAATTCGACCTGCTCGTTCGCCGAGGCTGTCGCGTGGATCAATGACTCGGGCGCCGGTCAGAGTGGCTGCACCAAATCCGGCTCGTTCGGGGACGACGACACCATCATCGTGGGGCTGAACAATCAGGAGTTCACCATCGACAGCTCCGTCGAGATCAAGAAGTCGCTCACGGTCAAGGGGTGGTCTATCTACGGCACCCTGAAGACGACGGACCCCGCCATCTCCCCGGCCATCAAGATCGCAGCGCAAGATATCTCGGTGCTGTTCTCTGCCGTCATCATCCGGGGCGTTCCGGGGAACATGACGACCGGCTTCCTCGTCGACGGAACCGCCGACACGCACGACGCCTTCACGTCCAAGCTCACCCTCCTGGCCAGCCGAATCACCGGGTTTCGTCGGTCCGGCATTTTCATAAACCAGGGAGGGGTCAACCTGCGCAACGCGACCTTCGACGACAACAGCAACCTGGGGCCGCCGTACGTGGGCGGCGCCATCCGGATCGAGACGGCGACGACCTTTGGACGACTGGAAGCTGAAGAGAGCTTCTTCTCGGGAAACACGGCGGAGCGAGGAGGGGCCATCTACAACGACGGCGTCCTGAACATGACCGACTGTCGGTTCTACGACAACGTCGCCACCAAGGCTGGAGGTGGCGGCTCGGGCGGCGTGGTCTTCGCAGTCGAGCCCGAGGTCAATTACTACACGGCGTTCAACCTGAGCTGCGACTTCCATGGGAATCGAGCAGATGCGGGTGGATTCGCCATAGCCGCCGGCCCCAGGATCGAGTTCTCGGGGGACACTCCCTTCACCGGGTCCGATAACACGAGCGGCACGGACGACCCCCCAAAGCTCTGCGAGGACCCCGTGGGGCAACAGGCGGTCGACCCACCAGGATGCTACCTCCCCTGATGTCCGTGTGCCTCACCCCAGGGGCTTGAGGTTGTAACGCCGCGTTTTCCAGATCACACCGTCGACGTAATAGTGCGCGAGCGTCAGGCCCGTCCAGAACACCAGGGCCAGGTCCTGGAACGGAATCTTGGCCAACGAAGCGATCAGGAAGGCCACGCTGTAAACGCCGGCGGCACCCGCGGCCAGAAGCCCGATGTAAGCCGGCGCCCGGCCCGGCTGCGAGGCCCACGAGACCGCGCGCGCTCCCGGATCGACGCTGCCCGCATACCGCCGTCGGTTGTAGAGCCAGACGATGGCCATGTACTGGGCCGCGTGCCAGAGGGCCGCCGCGGCGAAGGCGCTCGTGCCGTCCTGGATGACCAGGAAGGGCATCGCGAATCCGAGGAAGTTGAAGAAGAGGTACGTGGGCCGCACCGCCTCGAACCAGGGCCGCCTCCCGATCCCGACGAGCCGGCGGGCGCCGTAAAACAGCGCCAGCAGGACGAGGAGGGCGCCGAAGGCGTTGACCATCCAGGCCGGCGGCACGACGTGAAACACCTCGACCTGGAAGAGCGTCCACGGCCCCGTGTGCAGGCGGCGCAGCATGCAGAAGAAGGCCGGGCCGAACAGCAGCGCGCGTTCCAGCTTGGCGTCGAGCGTGCCGACCACCCGGTGCTTGCGCTGGTAGATGCGCAGGATCCCCCAGCTCTGCGCCACGAAATGCCAGGAGGCCCAATAGAAGATCGTCGTCCTGACCCAGACGAGCCCCGCGCCACCACGCAGCTCGTTGACGATTCCAAACGTCGCGACGGCCCCCGGAATGACCCAGTACTGCAGCGGGCGCTTGAAGCGTTCGCCCGGCGCCAGATAGACCCGCGTCCAGGTGGAGACGAGGTGAGGCCCGTTCACGAAGGCGACGCCGATCATCACGTACCAGCCCGGATAGCGGAGGAGGTCCGAAACGATCCACGGGATGACCGTCAGGATGGTCACGCCGACGAACAGGGCCAGGTCGATCAGCGGCGAGATCATCCAGGGCGACTCACCGCGCCCCGCGGCAGGCGAAGGGCCCTGCACCGAGGGCTCGGCTCCGCGGCCGAGCTGAGCGATGCCGGTGAGCTCCGTGGAGAGGATTGATCCGGGCGCCGCCATGTCCGCCGGGCGCCGTTTCTAGCACCGCCCGCCAAGCAGAGCGAACGGCGCGCCAGAGTCCGAGGACGCCGTGCCAGCTCGGTCCCGCCAGATACGCGCTTCGCGCTGCGAGGAGCGTTGTGTATCGTTGCGGCAAACGATGCCTTGCTGGATCGAAATAAAAGAGAACAAGGCAAGTTCAGAAGGCGACCGGTCCGTCGGGTCCAAGCACGCGAGAGGCGCAGCCTCGCGACCTCCAACGGCAGCGCGGAGGCGGGCTTCGCCCGCCGGAGCGGGCTGGCCGGAGGTTTGGGAACGCCGCTCTCCACTCCAGCCCCCAACGGCAGCGCGGAGGCGGGCTTCGCCCGCCGGAGCGCGCTGGCCGGAGGGATTGGGAACCCTCTCAGGGTTCCCAATTAGATGATG